>Ga0137403_10001229_pt1 | contig 32325 bp, 34 predicted proteins | sample CZOMad2_1_16fung_FD_122057 | JGI IMG/M metagenome (GOLD analysis project Ga0137403, IMG submission 122057) | Vadose zone soil fungal communities from Angelo Coast Range Reserve, California, USA - CZOMad2_1_16fungal (Hybrid Assembly) | ecosystem: Environmental > Terrestrial > Soil > Vadose zone... | reverse complement strand
AGACCTTGGACATTTGAAGGTGGCCGTAAGGAGCGACACTTCCGTCCAAATGACGGATTACTACCAGGTTGCCCTCTCCGCGCGACCCGGGCGGGTCCGGAATGCTGTCCATCGTGTTGGCACTCTGAGAGCTGTAGACGAAGACGACGCGACCGGAACGTGCTGCTCGAACTTCCCAACCTTCGATCGCAATACCAATAGTGGGAAGCCGCTTGTCGAGGCGAGTCCTGCGGACTGGTTCGTCGCCACGCAGACCGTTTTCCATAACGATCGCTACCCATCGCACATCGTCCTGCCGATCGTCCCGCGCTTGTAGCAACGTCCAAAAGTAGCCGACGAAAACCAGATTCGTGAGATTCTGCGGCAGGACCCGAATGTGCTGGCTACGTTTACGATGACCGGTAACGGATCGAACAGCACAGCATTCTTGTCATCGGTCCAGCCGGCAATGATATTTTGACCCTGGTCGATAATTGGATAAGCGCCAGCGGCTTGGTATTCACTGCTCTCCAGTCTCCGGGACTTGGAAAAGGAGAGTATTTCAAGACAATTCTCGATCGTTCTTGTCTTCCACTCGCTCTTACTCATCCTCATCGCCCCTCGACTTCGATCAGTGGCGATAGCAGTTGTATTAAACGTGCGGTGCAATTTGCATCCTCATCTTGAAGACGCTTCAGCAATTCTACGCAGCCACTGATGCTTACCGTGTCATTTGATTCATTGGGGGAAACCCACCGGCTCGGGCTTAAATTGTAATCAGCCTCACTCACTTGTTGAAGGGTAATTACGGAGAGTTCCCCATTCGTTGGTTCACCATTCCAAAATGACGCCGCGATCATTCGAATTTCCACCTCTGGAATATAATTTTTAGGCTTGCCTTTTTTGAAACGACGTCCGGCGTTGAGCAGGATGTTACCGATGAGGAGCGCGTCGGCGCTCATGTTGGCCGAGTCGCCGTGGGCTGCAGCGATGCCGTACTCCTTCTGGGCTTCGGCCAGCGCCGCCGCCGTCCGGCCCCCGTCCACGTAAATCACCGATCGGGCGAACAGGGCAAACCGCCGGTCGCCGTCGTCGCGGGCCGCGTCGTACAGCTTCTGGGCTTCGGCCGCGGCCTCATCGTGCTTGTCCTGGAGCATCAGATTGGTGGCGATGCCGATGTGCGAGTTCCCGAAATGCGGATCGAGCGACAGCGCCTTCCGGTATTGCGCGATGGACTCGTCGAACCGCCCCGTCTTCATCAGCAGCTCGGCGTAGGAGTCGTACGGGTTGGGGTCGTTGGGGATGAGCTCGATGTACTTCTTGAACGCCTGCTCGGCGTCGTCGTACTTCTCGACCTGCCGGTAGCCGTAGCCGAGCAGGTTGTAGGCTCCGGAGAACGTGGGGTTGATCGAAATGGATTTCTGGAGCTCCGCGATCGCCCGGTCGTAATCCTGCCGGCCAAAGTAGGCGGTGCCCAGTAGGAAGTGGGCCCGCTCGTCGCCGGGAAACTTGGTGACCAGCTCCTCCGAGTACTCCAGCGCCTCCTTCGGCTTGGCGTTGCCGTTGGCTTCCAGAATCCGGATCATCAGCCGCTCCCCCTCGGACGCCTTGTCCGCCAGCGCCACCGCCTCCTTCTCGTGGGTGAAGAAGTCCTTCGCGGTCGCCGAAGTGACGGCGAGCTGGTAGTGAGCCATGGCGAAAGAGGGGTCCTTGGCGGCGGCTTGCTCGAACAGCTCGCGCCCGTCGTGGAACCGGAGCTGCTCCGCCAGCGTGCGTCCCTTGAGGTAGAGATCGCGCGCCTCGGCGGAGCTGGTCGTGAGGGCGACGGTCTTGGACGATGCACCGGTGCCGGCGGCGGTCTCGGTCGCGGCGCCGGCCGCCGGCGTGCTTGCGCCGGCCGCTTCGGGAGCGGATTTGGTCGAGCTGCAGCCAGTGAGGGTGGTGAGCAGGCCGCAGGCAGCGAGGATGGCGGTGGGCGAGGGCAACGCGCGGGGCATGGGGTCCTCCGGCAACGTTTCAGTTTTTTACGGCGGGTGATGTTTTCGGCAGGTACGCTCATCAATCATTACGCTGGGAGCAGGGGGTGGTTTCAGGCGATTCGCCTCTGCGCGGGCGCGGTCGCCGTGGTGCCTCGGGCCACCTCCGCCACCCCGGGCACGCCCTTTGCTCTTCCAGCGCTCGCACCCGCATACGTCCTTGGCAGGCCTCGCTTTTTGCTCGTTCAGCCGATGTTAACCGTACTTCCGCGAGTGATGCCGGCAACCCGACCGTCGTGGGGGCTCCCCCAGAAGCGGGATGGCGACTGTTCAGCCTCGATCCACATTCCCAGCCGCTCACTCGGCCGATGGCGGGCGCCGTCGCGGCCGCCGGTTCGCGACCCTGCTCGTCGCGGTCGCGCTCCTGTCCACGCGTGACCGCTCGGTCGCGGCCCAAGCGCCGGCCGACAGCATCCACGCGCTGCAGCAACGCGCCGAAGCGCTGCGCGGAGAGCGCCGGCTCGATGACGCTCTCGACCTCTACCGTGCGCTCGCCGCTGATGCCACCCCCGACTTCATGGACCGGTTCTGGCTGGCCAAACTCGAGGGCTGGACTGGCCACCTCGAGACCGCCGAGTCGCTCTTCGTGGCGTTGCTTCAGGACCGACCCGAGGACTACGACAGCCGCATCGGGCTGGCCGACGTCCGGCTCTGGCTAGGCCGCCACGACGCGGCCGAGGCCGACCTCGAGGCGCTCGACCGGACCCATCCGGGAGACGCCGACGTCCTTTATCGGCTGGGCCGCGTGCGTGAGACCGAGGGCGATCCGCGCGGCGCCACGCGCTACTTCCACCAGGCCCTCCGCGCCGACTCCGGGCATGCCGACGCAAGAGCGGCGCTCCGCCGAGTCGTGCCGGCCTCGCGCTGGGAGATGGGACTGGAGTATTACGGCGACCAGCTGTCCGGCGCCGCCGCGAGCAACGGCGGCACCGCCTCCCTCGAGGCTCGTCCCACGGGCGGCCTGCGATGGCGCGCCGCGGCCACAGTGCAGGAGAAGTTCGCCCGGACCGAAGTCCGCGTGGGCGGCGAAGTGGCCCATCGCTTGTTGCGCTCGACTGAGCTGCGATGGTCGGTGTACGTGGCGCCCGGGGCGGAGGTTCTGCCACGGCAGAGCTATGGTATCGGGCTCGCTCACAAGCTGCGCGCGGGGCTCGTGCTCTACGCCGACTACACGTTCCTCGACTTCGCCGACGCCAATGTGCACCGGATCAGTCCCCGGCTCGAGCTCTACGCCGGGCCGCACTGGATGCTGTCCGGCCGGTACGCGTATTCCAGCACCGGCTTCAGCGCGGCGGCGGAGGCGGTCGGCAACCACGCCGGTTCGGTCTCGGTGGGATACCTCTACGGCAGGAACAATCTTATCCAGGCCTTCGCGGCGGCGGGCGGCGAGTCATTTGCCCTCCCCGCGCGAGACGCGATCGGCGGATTCAGCGCCCACGCGGTCGGGCTCGGCTGGCGTCAGTTTGTGACGCCGTGGCTCGGGCTCGCGCTCTTCTACGCCCACCAGGGCCGCTCTGACGGGGCCACGCAGGATTCCTACGGCCTGGGGTTGGTGCGAAGATGGTGAACTGGGACGCGGGCTGGGAAGTGGGTCTGCTGGTTTCGCTGCTTGCCGCGGCGGCGCTACTCGTCCTCTCGCTCTTTCTCCTCAACCGCATCCACGCCCGCCGATTGGAACGGGCGCTCCACCTGGAGCAGGGGCTCGAGCAGACCTTGCTCGAGTGGGCGCGGCGTGGGCCGGCTCCCGAAGAGATCGCCCAGCTGTCCCGACTGCGCGGTGACGACCGGGCCGTGCTGTTCCGGGTCTGCCTCCGGATCCTACCCGAGCTGGAGGCGGAGGCGGTCGAGCGGGTGCGGAGCGGGCTGGAGCACTCGAGCATCCTGGATCGCGAGGTGGCCAACCTGCGGCATTGGAGCTGGGGGCGGCGCGCCGATGCCTGTCGGATGCTCGGCCGACTGGGTTGCCGGCGGGCCATTCCCGGGCTGGTCGAGCGGCTCGAGGATCCCGATCCGGTGGTTCGCCAACGAGCCATCGCGGCGCTGGGCGATCTCCGCGCCGTCGGGGCGCTGGACCGGATCGTCGCCGCGCTGGACGCCACCGCGAGCTGGACCGACCTGCTGGCGATCATGGCGCTGAGCAGAATGGGGCCCGGGAGCGTCCCGCGAATCGACGCTCTGCTCCGAGCCTCGACCTCGCCGGCGATGACGAAGGGGCTGCTCCAGGTCACGGCGCAGCTCGGCCTGGCAGAGGACCCCGCGCTGGTGCGCGCCCTCGCGCGCTACGACGATCCCGAGGTGCGGGTCGAGGCGGTCCGGGCACTCGGGCGCATCCCGGCGGATGAGGCGTCGGTCGACGTCTGCCTCGCGGCGATGGACGACCCGGCGTGGCCTACCCGCGCGCTCGCCGCCCGGTCGCTCGGCCACTTGGGAGACCGACGGGCAATCCCCCGGCTCGAGCGGGCAATGGGGGACCGGGCCTATTGGGTCCGGCATCACGCGGGGCAGGCCCTCGCGACGCTGGGCCAGGCGGGGCAAGACGCGTTGCAGCGGCGGCTGGCCGACCCGAACCCGTTCGTCCGCGACATGGCTAACCAGATGCTCTTCACCAGCGCGCTCGCGGGGGCCACTTGATGAGCTCGCTCACGGCCCTGCTGGGTGACGAGTTCCTGCTCTTTTCGCTCGTCATCACCGGTTACTTCGCGCTCTTCAACACGATCCAGCTCGTCTTGCTGCTGGTCGCATTCCGCAAGGTGCGCCAGCGGGTTCGCGCCATCCGGCTGGAGGACTTCCGGGAGATCCAGGAATCAGATCTCGCGCCACCCGTCTCGGTGGTCGTGCCGGCGCACAACGAGGGACCCACGATCGTCGAGACGATCCGCTCGCTGCTGGCGCTCCGATATGTGCGGCTCGAGATCGTGGTGGTCAACGACGGGTCGACCGACGACACCCTCGCGCTGCTGATCGGGGAGTTCGGGCTCCGCCGCACGCCCAGGGTCTACTGGCAACAGCTCAAGTGCAAGCCGGTACGGGGGATCTACTGGAGTCCCGCGTGCCCCCGCCTCTGGGTGCTGGATAAGGAGAACGGGCGCAAGGCCGACGCGATCAACGCCGGAATCAATCTCGCATCGGCGCCCTACGTGACCGTGATCGACGGGGATACCATCATCGAGGACGACGCGGTCCTGGCGATGATGCACGCGATCCTGCCACACTCGAGGGATACGGTGGCGGCGGGCGGGACTGTTCGGATCGCGAACGGCTGCCGCCTGGAGGGGACCCGCGCGGTGCAGGTGGGTGTGCCGAGCAGCTTCCTGGCCCGAGCGCAGATCGTCGAGTATCTCCGCGGCTTCCTGTTCGGGCGGGTCGGCTGGAGCGAGCTCCAGTCGCTGATGATCGTGTCCGGGGCGTTCGGGATCTTCCGCAAGGACGTGCTGGTCGAGATAGGGGGGTTCCGGCGGGACACCGTGGGCGAGGACATCGATGTAATCGTGCGAATGCACCGGCAGCGCAGGGAGGCGGGGCGGCCCTGCCGGGTGAGCTTCGTGCCGGACCCCGTGTGCTGGACCGAGTGTCCTGAGACGCTCGGCCAGCTCCGCAGCCAGCGGGAGCGGTGGCACCGGGGCCTGGGCGAGACCCTGGAGCACAATCGGGCGATGCTCGGCAACCCGCGCTACGGGCGGATCGGGCTCGTCGCGATGCCTTACTACATGTTGTTCGAATACCTGGCCCCGCTGGTGGAGACGGCGGGGTTCGTGATCCTGCCGTTCGGGTGGGCGCTGGGGCTGGTGGACTGGCGGCTGTTCCTGCTCTTTCTCATCGCCTCTGTGATCTACGGCCTGGTGCTCTCCCTTCTGGGCCTGGTGCTGGAGGAGCTCTCCTTCAGGCGGTACCGTGATCTGGCGCAGCTCGCGAAGCTGGTGATGGCCGCGGTGCTCGAGGGCGTCGGGCTGCGACAGCTACAGGTGTGGTGGCGGCTGGTGGCCCTGATCACCTGGCGGGGTCGCGCGGCGAGCTGGGTGAACATCCCGCGGAAGGGGTTCCAGCGGGCCTGACAGCGAACAGAGCGGCTCGGAGATCGTCAGCCTCGCGCTCGCGCGATGCCACCAGGTCACAGCCTTCGCCCGATCCCCCCAGAAGCTCAGCCCCGCCAAATCGCTGGCGATCGTCCGGGGCGATCCGCACGACGCGGCGAGCATTGCAGCGGCGCTCCCCGGCCACCCTTCGTCGCGACCACGTGCTGGTCGAGATCCTGGCCGTGTGCAGCGATCAGTCGGACGAGCCCGAGGCGCGGCGACAACAGCAGTGGGCTCGCGACACCAATCGGGGTATCGAGTTGGGTGAGGAGCCGCTCGCGCCCGACCTGTAGATTTCGTCCGAGGCTTTAGCTGGGGGTGAGACGCAGGCAGCGGGCTTGTTTCCCTGCTTTGGCCCATCGGTCAGCCGCCACACCAGCCGGAGCGTCTGCCTTGACGGGAGGACCGCTGCCGGTCTATCAAGGTCGATCCTTGACGAATGGCCGGAAATGCAGGATGCTAGCGCCAATGACCTCGGGGTCCGATGCGTTGCCCGGCATTGTCCGCGTAGCTCCCTTTGCCGCATTCGTCCAGCGGTTCGACGAGCTGATCCGTTCGTCCAACCAGATGACCTTGTATTTCATCCATTCCCGCCGCTGGCGCGAGAACCATGACACCGCAGTCAAGGCGTTTCTCGCCCGGGACAAGGCAAACCTCGAGCTGTTCCTGCCTGATCTCGAGAATCACGAGCTCATGTTCTCGTTAGGCAAGCACTTCGAGGACGGCCCCCAGATTCCCGGCCTGGTTGCCGACGCGTATCGGTACTTTGCCCGGTTGGCCCGAGGCTTCAAGAAGCCGACGGAGGTCTGGCTCTTCGGGCGATATCCCACGTACTCGTTCTACAAGTTTGACGAGCGCGCGATCCTGGCGCTGTACTCGAATACGGCCTCCAAGAAGGAGCTGCCGGCCTTTGAGATCACGCATGATTCCCTTCTTGGGACTTTCCTGGCGGAAGATATCGAAGACCTCAAGAAGGAATGTCGCCGGCGCGCCCCCGAAGAGCTGGAAACCGTGATCAGCCAAGCCACCAATGGGGGGAATCCATGACGAAAGTTGGATACCCAAACCTCCTCGGTGCGGTCGACCCGTATGGAGGATGTGGGGGTTTGAACCAGTCGGTCTCATGCCCCCACGGCGAGGCCTCGGAAATCCTTCACGCCAACGATGTCGCGTAGGCGTGCGACATCGCGGGCCGGCGGGTTGCCGAACAACCGCCGGTATTCCCGACTGAACTGCGACGGGCTCTCGTAGCCGACCTGGTACGCCGCCTGGGCCGCGTCCATCGCGCCTCCCATCATGAGCCGCCGTGCCTCTTGGAGGCGGAGCTGCTTCTGATACTGGAGCGGACTCATCGCCGTGACCGTCTTGAATTGGGCATGCAGGGCGGACCGGCTCATCGCGGCCACCGCGGCAAGGGCCTCGATCCGCAACTCTTCGCGATAATTGAGCCGAATCCACTGAATTGCCCGGCCGACTCGGCGGGCGTTGCTGTCAGCCAGGGCAATCTGGCGGATGGTACCCCCCTGTTCACCGCCCAACAGCCGGTAGAGAATCTCACGCTCGCTCAGCGCTGCCAGCGCCGGAAAGTCGCGGGGGGTCGCCAGCAGACGCAGCAGGCGAACGGCTGCATCGAGAAGCTCGGCGGTAATACTGCTCATCGTGACCCCAGGCAAGGCCTCGCGCAGATCGAAGTGGCGTGCGCAGTCGAGGATCATGGCGCCGAGCAGGGACGTGTCCAGGTCGAGCCGGAAACAGAGATAGGGGCGTTCGGGCGTCGCCTCGACCACCCGCCCGGTGACCGGCACGTCCACTGATACCACGAAATAGTTGCTCGGGTCGTAGACGTAGACCTTGGACCCGATGGTGACCTGCTTGCGTCCCTGCGCAATGATGCAGAGCGCCGGCTCGTGGACCGCATGCTGTGGTAAGGTGGGCTGGGACAACCGGATCAAGAACAGCCGCGGATGCGGGGTTGGATGCACCCCATCCGACGTGGCGTATCGGGCAATAAGCTCGGCCAACTCATTTGGTTCAGTCACGGACAATCTCCCCAGGCGTACAGGCGACTCTCCCCTCTGGGACTTCCGCACCAACAGCCTCTCCTTGCGTGACCGATCATAGCGGCCGGGACCGGTGCCGGGAACCCCTGGAAAGACCGGCCGTGGACAATCAGGCAAGAACTCCGGACCATCGTTCTACGTTGCCGGGGGTCCGCTTTTCTAGCTTCTTTGCCGGCCGAGCGGAGTTCACGCGGCGGGAGACTCGTCGGAGGTGCGTCGTGGAAAGGACAACTGACATGAGCAGGGTATGGCTGCAATGACTATGTACGCAATCACGGGCATCACTGGTAAGGTCGGCGGCGAGCTCGCTCGCACGTTGCTCGCCGCTGGCGAGCCGGTCCGCGCTATCGTGCGTGACGCGAGGAAAGGTCAAGAGTGGGCCGCGCTCGGTTGCGAGCTCGCTCTCGCCGAGATGCAGGACGCATCGGCGCTGGCAGACGCGTTCAGAGGCGCGACAGCGGTGTTCATCCTGCCGCCGTCGGAGTTCGATCCTGAACCCGGCTATCCGGAGGCGCAGGCGGTGATCGACAGCGTTGTGGCGGCGCTGACAGCCGCCAAGCCCGCGAAGGCTCTTTGCCTGTCGACGATCGGGGCGGACGCCGTTCAGGACAACCTGCTCTCGCAGCGCACGATGATGGAAGCAGCCCTGCGCGAGCTTCCGCTGCCGCTTACGATCCTGCGGCCCGCATGGTTCATCGACAATGCCGAGTGGGACGTGGCGTCGGCACGCGAGACGGGTCTCATCCACAGCTTCCTGCTGCCAACGGACAAGGCATTGCCGATGGTTGCCGCGAAGGACGTTGGGCGGCTGGCGGCCGACCTCATTCAGGAGGACTGGACTGGAGTACGCGTCGTCGAGCTGGAGGGTCCCTGTCGGGTAACGCCGAACGACCTCGCCGACGCGTTCGCGAGCATCATCGGACGGCCGGTGCGTGCGGTGCCGGTGCCCCGCGAGTCATGGGATGAGCTGTTCCGCTCGCAGGGCATGAGGAACCCCGCACCCCGCATACGGATGCTCGACGGCTTCAATGAAGGCTGGATCGAGTTCCAGGACAGCGGACGTAAGGCGATCAAAGGCCGCACCAACGCCGGCGCCGTAATCGCGACTCTCGTCGCCGGCGCACAAGCGTAGGATGCTTGACTGCCTTAGCCTGGGAACGCAGGGGATGGTTTCAGGCCTGTCACAGGCCGGCGGGCTATCCGGTCTTAGCGGCATGAGACTGTTCGTAATCGGCGCCAACGGAAAGACCGGCTCGGAGATCGTCAGCCTCGCGCTCGCGCGAGGCCACCAGATCACGGCTTTCGTCCGATCCCCCCAGAAGCTCACCCCCGCCAAATCGCTGACGATCGTCCGGGGCGATCCGCACGACGCGGCGAGCATTGCGGCGGCACTCCCCGGCCACGATGCGGTACTGTCGGCGATCGGACCGCATCCGCGGGAGGCGCTCCGGCCGAGCACGCTGCTCACTGACATTGCACGCGCGACGGTGCAGGCCATGACCGCCGGCGGCGTCGCCCGGATCGTCATTGTCTCCGCTGCCGTGCTCTTCCCGGAGAAGGGTCTCTACTTTGCCTTCTTCCGGTGGCTCACGAAGCACCACGCCCGCGACCTCCGCGGCATGGAGAGCGTGGTACAGGGGGACGGCCTGGCCTGGACCATTGCGCGGCCGCCTCGCCTGACCCGGACGCCGGAGACGAGCTTCCGCGCGATGCGCGACGCACTGCCGCCGGGAAGCCGGGCAATGTCGTTCCGATCGGTCGCGGCGTTCATGCTGGACGCCGTAGAGCGCCGAGCCCATGTCAACGAGGTAGTCGGATTGGGACCATGACGACCCGCTCCACGGCCGCCGATCTCGCGGCCTTCGAATCGCACCGGGGGCTGCTGGTCGCGCACGCCTACCGCATGCTCGGCGACCTCGCGCGCGCGGAGGACATGGTGCAGGAGGCGTGGCTCCGCTGGGACGGCCGGCAGGTGGAGGTGGACTCTCCCCGCGCCTACCTGGTGACGCTGGTGACACGCCTGTGCCTGAACGAGCTCGATTCCGCCAAGGCGCGTCGCGAGGAGAGCCGCAGCGATCGCCTTCCCGAGCCGGTCGATCTCGACGAAGGCGGCATCGGCCGAGTGGAGATGCTGGACCAGGTCTCGATGGCGTTCATGGTGGTGCTCCAGCGCCTGACGCCCGCCGAGCGCGCGGTGCTGCTGCTACGCGACGTGTTCGACTTCGAGTATGCCGAGATCGCGGCGCTGGTCGGCAAGAGCGAGGCGGCCTGCCGCAAGCTCCTCGAGCGCGCCCGGCGGAACGTGGCGACGGAGAAGCGCTTGTTCTCCGCCTCGCCGGAGGTGCACCGGCGGCTTCTCGCGGCGTTCACGGAGGCTGCATACGCGGGGGACCTCGACGCGCTGATCACGATGCTGGCGGACGATGCGGTGCTGATCACCGATGGCGGGCCCGAAGGCAGGCGTGCCGGGGGCATTCGTAACCTTCCGGTGCCGCTCCGCGGGGCCGAGGGAATCGCTGCTTTCGTCGTGGCCACCGCGCGCAACTCGGACCTGGGCGCCGAAATCCACGAGCTCAATGGCCAACCGGGGGTGGTCTTCTACGATAAGGGCGCGCCGTTCGCGGCCCTATTGCTCGGGGTTGCGGATGGCCGCATTCACCGGGTGTTCTTCCACGCGGATACGGCGCGTCTCCGCTACCTCGGGCCCCGAAACCGGGCGCCCTGATCCCCTACCCGGCGTCGGGTCTTGGCCTCGGACCGAGCCCGGTCCTCCGCCTTTTTCCTGCGAATCGCGGCGATGCGGTCCGCAATCGGTATCTCGAGGCGTGCCCCAGCCCGCGCGCCATAATCGAAATCGGGGACCACGACCCGCGGCAGGCGCTTCCCGATCGCCCGCTCGATCCTCCGGAGATCATCCTCTTCCTCCGGCGCCACGAAGGTGAAGGCATCGCCCACGGCCTCCGCTCGGGCCGTGCGGCCGACCCGATGGATGTAATCGTCGGGCACCACCGGGACGTCGAAGTTCACCACGTGACCAAGCTCCACGATATCGATGCCCCGCGCGGCGATGTCGGTCGCGACCAGGACCCGGTACTTCCCACTCTTGAAGCCCGCCAGCGCCTGAGTCCGCTGCGCCTGCGAGCGGTTCCCGTGGATTCGCTCGGCCAGGATGCCGTGCTGCACCAGGTTCTTCGCCAGCCGATCGGCCCGGTGCTTGGTGCGGGTGAAGACGAGCGCCTCGCGCATCTCCCCGCGCTGCAGCAGGGCGAGGAAGAGCGCCGGCTTCAGCTCCTGGGGAACCGGATAGACCGCGTGGGTGATGCCCACCGCCGGTGCCGGCCGCCGCTCGAGGTTGATGCTGGCGGGGTCGCGCAGCATTTCGCGGGTGAGCGCGAGGATCGGATCGGGCATCGTGGCGCTGAAGAAGAGCGTCTGTCGCCGCTTGGGCGGCGGCAGGTGCCGCAGGATCTTCCGGATCTCCGGCAGAAAGCCCATGTCGAGCATCCGGTCGGCTTCGTCGAGCACCAGGATCTCGAGCCCGGCGAGCTTGGCGTACGGAAACCGGAAATGGTCGAGCAAGCGGCCCGGCGTCGCGATGACCACGTCGGCTCCGCTCCGGAAGGCGTGCTCCTGCGGGCCCATGCCAACGCCGCCGATGACGGAGGCAGCGGTGATCGGCGTGTGCACCGCGAGATCGTTCAGATCCTCGAGGATCTGGGCCGCGAGCTCGCGCGTGGGCGTGAGCACGAGCGCGCGGGTGACACCGCGGGGCCGACCGATCAGGCGTTGCAGGATGGGCAGGAGAAAGGCCGCGGTCTTACCACTCCCGGTCATCGCGCACGCGAGAACGTCCTGCCCGGCAAGGGCGGGCGGAATCGCATCGGCCTGGATCGGGGTGGGTCGGACGAACCCGAGCTCTTTGATGCCCCTGAGGAGACTTGGATCGAGCTTGAGCGAGGTAAACGGCACGGGCGAAGGATAGTGGATCGGGGGCGGGAGGGGGCCACTCTTGACAGGTGACCAAATAGTCACATATTAGCCGGGCGTGACCGACGATGACCGCGTGTTCAAGGCGCTCGCCGACCCGACGCGCCGCTACCTGCTCGACCGGCTGTTCGTGCGCGATGGCCGCACGCTCACCGAGCTCGAGTCCGAGCTGGCGATGACCCGCTTCGGCGTCATGAAGCACCTGCGGGTCCTCGAAGCCGCGGGCCTGGTGGTCAGCCGTCGGTCGGGCCGCGAGAAGCGGCACTTTCTCAACCCCGTGCCGATCCGCCTGATCCACGACCGCTGGATCGGCAAGTACCGGGAGCGCCACGCATCGGCGCTCGCAACGCTCAAGAGCCAGCTAGAGGAGAGGACATGACCACCGCGACGGAGAAGAGCGTGACGCAGGTGTACCGGGTGTTCATCAAGGCAAAGCCCCAGGCCATCTGGGACGCCATCACCCAACCGGAATGGGCGGAGAAGTACGGCTATGGCTGTCGGGTCGAATACGACCTGCGTCCGGGCGGCGCCTACCGGGCGCTCGCCAGCCAGCCGATGAAGGAGCATGGTGCGCCGGAGGTGATCATCGTGGGCGAGGTGGTCGAGTCCGATCCGCCGCGCAAGCTGGTTCAGACCTGGCATCCCATCTGGGACCCGCAGGAGGCGGCGGAAGCGGTTACCCGCCTCACCTGGGAGATCACGGAGGAGCAGGGCGTCTGCAAGCTTACGGTCACCCACGACGTGACCGGTGCCCCGTGGGTAGCAGCGATGGTCGCAGGTGAGATGAAGGACGCGGGCGGCGGCTGGAGCTGGGTGCTGAGCGACCTCAAGACCCTGCTCGAGACCGGTAAGGCGCTCGGGATGTGCTGAGTAGCCGCTCGAGCTTGTCGAAGCACTCGGCCCACCCTTCCTGGTGCCCGTCGCGCGACTCGACCGAGTCGAACCCGGTCTGGCGGAAGCGCATCTCGGTCTTCCTGCCGCGTTGGGTCAGCGTGACGGTCACCAGGGTCTCGTGGCCCGGTGTGCCCTGGGCGTCCTCCCAGGCATGGGTGAAAACCAGCCGCTCGGGAACCACGATCTCACGATAGACGCCCCCGACCCACAAGTCGTCCGCTGCCGGCCGGCGCATGCAAAGCCGCCAGGCCCCGCCCACCCGCAGATCGCCCTCGGAGACGGGCACGGTAAACCCATTCGGAGCCGACCACTCCTTGCCCCACTCCGAGTCGGTCCACGCCTTGAATACCAGGTCTCGCGGCGCATCGAAGACCCGGGTGATGTCGAGCTCCAGGCTAGTATCGGTCATGGTATTTCACCCAGTCGGTGAGGTCGAAGTGAGGGCCGGTCTCGTTGCGGCCCTTGGGCGTGAGGTCCAGGTAGTTGAAGGTGCCGGCCAAGAGCTCGACTCCGCGCGCGTAAGCTGAATAGGTGTGAAAGACATCGCCGGACTCGTCCCGGTAGAACACGCTGGTGCCGGGCAGCTCTTCGCTCGTGGCCTTCTGCATGTCGTAGTTGTAGTACACCTCGCCCTTGGCCATCTCGTTCTTGGTGAACGAGACGTGGTAGTCGAAGTTGAACTCATTGCCGTACGACGATACCCACCGGAAGTTCCAGCCCATCCGCTTCTTGAAGGACTCGATCTCGGCGAGGGGCGCCCGTGACACCACCACTACCGACACGTCGTGATGCTCGAGGTGGGGCAGGGCGCCGTCGAGGTGGTCGACCAGGAACGAGCAGTAGGGGCAACCCGCCTCCCACCCCGGGCCGAACATGAAGTGATAGATGACCAGCTGGCTGCGCCCGGCAAACAGGTCCGCCAGGGTCTGCTTCCCGCCCGGAGCGTCGAAGACGTAGTCCTTGTCCACCTTGACCATCGGGAGCCTGCGGCGTTCCCCGCTCAGCGCGTCGCGCTTGCGGGTGAGCTCCTTCTCCTTGGCGAGCAGCGCCTTCCGGGCGGCAACCCAGTCGCCTCGCGAGACGACGTCGGGCCGGTCCCATCCGGTCGCCGCTGCTTTCGATGTGCGCGTTGCCATGCGAACCCCCTCGTTCCATTGTACGTCGCCGTTTCGGCGATCTTGCCGTTCCGGCCTCGCCTGATTGGGGGCCGGTGCGCCTGACTAGCGCTGGGGCTTCCTAGATAGTCGTTTGACCCGGTTCCAAATCGACAACCGACCATGGGGGAACAGCTGTGACGCCCGACCCACCCAGCGCCCAGGCCTTTCCGATCGCCCCGCCCATCGAGCCGATGCTCGCCAAGCTGGCCGACGCCCTGCCTCCGGCCGGGCCCTTCCTTTTCGAGCCGAAATGGGACGGATTCCGCGCCATCGTCTTCCGCGGCGCGTCCGACGTCTTCATTCAGAGCCGCGACCTGCGGCCGCTCGACCGGTATTTCCCGGAGCTGCACGAGGCGCTCCTCCAGCGGCTGCCCGAGAGCTGCGTGATCGACGGCGAGATCGTGATCACGACGCCGCACGGGCTCGACTTCGATGCGCTCCAGCTGCGGCTGCACCCAGCGGCGTCGCGGGTGGTGAAGCTGGCGAAGGAAACGCCGGCATCGCTCGTCGGGTTCGACCTGCTGGCGGCTGATGGCCGCAACCTGATGACCGCACCCCAAGGCGAGCGTCGTGCGCTGCTCGAGCGGCTGCTCGCCAAAGTCGGCCCGCCGGTCTACCTCACGCCCATGACGCACGACCGGCCCACGGCGACCCGCTGGCTCGATCAGTTCGAGGGCGCGGGTCTCGACGGCGTGATCGCGAAGCCGGCCGACAGTCCCTACCAGCCGGGCAAGCGCGCGATGATCAAGGTGAAGCACGCCCGCACCGCGGAGTGCGCGGTCGCCGGATTCCGCTGGCACAAGAGTGGCCGGGACGCGGTAGGCTCGCTGCTGCTCGGCCTGTACGACGACCGGGGCGTGATGCAGCACGTCGGCGTCACTTCGTCCTTCACCATGGCGATGCGCAAGCAGCTGGCGGCTGAGCTCGCGCCCCTGCGGGAGAACGCTCTGGAGAACCATCCCTGGCGGGATTGGGCCGAGGCGCAAGGGAGCGAGCAGAACCGGATGCCCGGCGCCCAGAGCCGCTGGAGCGCGGGCAAGGACCTTTCATGGGAGCCGCTGCGGGTCGAGCGGGTGTGCGAGGTCAAGTACGACCACCTGCAGGGCAACCGCTTTCGCCACGCCGCCACGTTCCTGCGCTGGCGGCCGGACAAGCGGCCCCGCGACTGCGGCTACGACCAGCTCGAGGTCACGACACCCTACGAGTTGGCCCAGGTCTTCTCGTCCGGATCGAGCGGCTCCTGAGCCGGCCGGAGCTCGGCCGGAACGTGCTGCAGGTTGACGCGGATGCGGGTCCAGGTGGAATGGCGGCCGCGCATCGAGTCGACCAGCACGTCTGCCGGCTTGAGGTAAGCCGCCGCTTCCGGGTGGCGAGCCTTCCAGCGCGCGAGACCTTCGAGCGCCTCGGCCTTGTGTTGCGCGCGGCCGATCTCGATGAGTGGGTGCTTGGGCACGCGGCGCTTGGACGGTTGCACCCGCGGCGGCTCGCCCGCCTGCTTTCGATAATGCGGCGGCCACGGCGCGTCGCCCTGACCGTCGCGCTCGTGCCGGGCCGACAGCTCGAGCAGGGGCCCCAGCGATCCGGCGTGGCGGTCAATGTCCGCGTGCCGGTCGCCCAGACTGGCCAGGCGGGCCGGCATGGTCGCAAGGGTGAAGTCGGCCGGGTCGGCGCTATCCACTTCGTCCCAGTCTAGCGGCGCCGACACCCGCGCGTCGGCGGTGGGCCGCACCGAGTAGGCCGAGGCGACGGTGCGGTCTTTGGCGTTCTGGTTGTAGTCCACGAACACCCCGTGGCGCTCCTCCTTCCACCACTTGCTCGTTGCAATGCTCGGCGCGCGCTGCTCCACCTCGCGCGCCAGCGCCAGCGCCGCGCGGCGCACCTCGTCGAAGTTCCAGCGCCGCTCGATCCGCACATTGACGTGCATTCCGCGCGAGCCCGAGGTCTTGGGCCAGCCGACCAGCCCGAAGTCTTTCAGGGTCTGCTCGACCACCCGCGCCACCGCGCGCACCTGGGGCCATTCCACGCCCGGCACCGGATCCAGGTCCACCCGCAGCTCGTCCGGATGATCGAGGTCGTCGGCGCGCACCGGATGCGGGTGCAGCTCGAGGCAGGCGAGGTTGGCGAGCCAGGCGAGTGCCGCGGCGTCGCGCGGCACCACCTCGTCGGCGCTGCGCCCCGAAGGAAAGCGCAGCGACACGATCTCGATCCACGACGGTCGCGAGGACGGCGCCCGTTTCTGAAAGAAGAAGTCGGCGCCGATGCCGTTGGGATAGCGGACCAGCACGTTGGGGCGTCCGCCGGCGCCGCGCAGCGCTCCCTCGGCCACCGCGAGATAGTAGCGCGCGAGATCGAGCTTGGTGTGCTTGGCCTCGGGAAAGAGCACCTTGCCCGGGTTCGAGATCGAGATCTCGCGGCCATCGACGACGAGCAGCTCCGATGCCATCGCTCGTGCGCCGGCTAGGCGGCGGGCGTGGTGGCGGTTGCGAACCAGGCGATTCCAGCCTCCTTGAGTCGCGTGACGAACGCCGGCTGGTACAGGCCCATGATCGAGGACACCGCGGTCGGCCGGAGCTCGAGGAACGCCTCGCACTGTTCGCGAACGTCGGGGGGAACCGCATCCCCGGCAGTTGCCGGCACGTCCGGTCCCCAGCCTGCGAGAAAGGTCCGAAGTCGCGCTTCGTTGTCGGCGTCCCGGTGGGGCGGCGGGTCAGGGATCCAGGTATTGAGCTGGAACGGGCCGCGACTGGCGGATCGAAAGGCAGTCACCCAGTCCCCAATCTGGGTCGGCGAGCTCATGAGCGCGCCCATCGCGCCCATGCCGCCGGCGTTGGCCACGGCAATGGAAAGACTGGGCGGGCACGCCCCGGCCATCGGCGCCAGCAGCACTGGAAGCCGGAGACCGTATCGAGTGCAGAACGCGGCCGCGCGGTCGCGCGGAAGATCTCTCATTGCGACCTCGGCCGACCGCCGCTGAGCCGAGTGGCGAGATGTTTCTTCACGTCCGGCCATTCCTCGGCCAGGATGCTGTACATCACCGTGTCGCGGACCGACCCGTCACGCCGGGGCTGGTGGTGGCGGATGACACCGTCCTTCCGCGCGCCGAGAGCCGCGATCGCCCTTTGGGACCTGAAGTTGAAGTTGTCGGTGCGAAACCCGACGACGCCGCACCCCAACGCCTCGAACGCGTGCGCGAGCAGCAACACCTTGCAGGCGGTATTGACGTGACTGTGCTGCCAGCGGGCGGCGTACCAGGTATAGCCGATCTCGACCCGATCGATCTGGGGCACGATGTCGTGGAAGCGCGTGCTCCCCGCGACGGCGCCCGTCGCAAGCTCCCGGACCGCCCAGGGCAGCATATGGCCGGCTCGTTGGCCGTCGAGTGCCTCGGCAATGTAGACCCCGGTCTGCTCAGGTCCCGGCACTTGGGTGAACCAAAGCTCCCAGAGCCGGCCGTCGGCCGCGGCCTCGGCCAAGCCACTCTGATGAAAGGGGGTGAGCGGTTCCAGCCGGACGCCGTAGCCCTCGAGTGTGACCGGCGCTAGTACGATCACTCACCACCCCGCGTCCATGTCGGACTCCTTCGGAAAACCGTTTGCTCGTGCTTGGCGTCTTCCGGGAAGTTGCCTTTAGGTCCACACCCCACTGGAGGAATGCCCATGCGCCGCTCTTTGCGATCATCACTCTTCTGCGGCCTGGCCGCGCTGGCCGGCCTGGCCTCGATATGTCCCCCATTAGCCGCGCAGCATGATTCTGCGATGATGAGCCACGACTCGGCAATGATGCAGGAGTCGGGCATGAAGAAGGACCATGATGAGATGATGGGCCACGAGGCCATGGAACCCAACATGATGTTCATGAGTGCCGCGGGCCACAAGGCGGCGGGCGACTACGAGATCACCGAGGCAAACGGCAAGCAGCAGATCAAGCTGACCTCGGACTTTGCCGTGGACAAGGCGCCCGACCTGTACTTGGTGCTGGCCGGCGTGGATCACCCGGATGCTCAATCGGTGTACGTGGCCAAGCTCAATAACGCCACTGGCGCCCAGAGCTACGACGTTCCAAAGGGCACCGACCTCTCGAAATTCTCGAAGCTCCTGGTCTGGTCGAAGAAATCCAACACGCTAATCGCCAGCGCTGACCTCGCCCATTCCGGCCACATGATGCAAATGCACAAGTAACCAGCAGGCCGTTTTCACTCCGCACGCCGCCCCGCGGCCTGACGCCACTATGAGCGGGGTCACGGCCGCAAGGTGTCGTGGGCCTGCCTGGGTGCACAGCCTGCCGGAGGTGAGCGGAAGCACGACGCGACGGTTCGGGGGCTGGTACTCTATCCGGACTGTCCTGAACCAGGAGCCAGTCATGCTCAGATGGGCATTCATCTTCCTCGTTCTCGCGCTGGTCGCGGCCGTGTTTGGCTTTGGCGGCATCGCGTCCACTGCGGCCGGCATCGCGAAGGTGCTCTTCTTCATCGCCATCGCGGTCTTCTTGATCATGCTGTTGCTGGGGTTGGTCGGAGCCAGGAAGGTCACATCGATACGATAGAGCGGGCCTAGTCCGAAACGGTGGCGGTGTCTCGAGCGGCGAGCGGCTGGGTCCTCTTCGGATCCAGCTCGCCGCCGAGGCCCACCGGCGTGAATCTCAAAATTCGCGACGCTTCATTTCCTTGAACAGCCGCTTGGTCTCTTCGTCCTCGTCCGGCGGCTTCTGCCGCAGGGTCGGATCGAACTGAACGTTCTGCTCGGCTCGCGTCGGTTTGATCTTGGCCGCGTTCTTCTTGGCTAGATCGGCGATCCGCTTGTCTTCCCGCTTCCCCATCTGACCCCCTATTGCTTGTCGAAAACCATCACGTTGTTGACCGCCTGACCTTTCGCGTTCTTCCCTTTCACCGTCAGCGTCAATGTCTTCCCGTCCTTTGACACTACCCGGGTGGTGGTTTGAACCAGTTTGCCACTCTTCTTCAGGGTAGCCACTGAGGTAGCAGGATCGACTTGCTTCAACGAGATCGTGTCGAAGTCCGGTGAGCCCGCGACCGGGTAATCCTTGCCGTCATACTTGGCGGTATACTCCATGAGCGTCGGCTTTCCTGCTGCATCAACTCCCTTTGCGCTGTACTTCACGTCCGTTCCGTTCACCTCGAACGTGCGCGTGAGGCTTTTGGGCGCGGGACCGGGGCTGAACGTCGACTTGGCGACGTTGAGCTCCCAGGTGCCCGCAGCAGGATCGGCGGCCTGGGCCGATAGGCTCATGATGGGGACGCCAAGCGCAAGCACGGCTCCGAAAGCGAGTGCGTGGACACATGTCTTCATAATACGCTCCTTATCTGGTTAACCTGCCGTTCGCCTCCACCCGTCTCAGCCCCATCACGATCACCACCGCCCCGACGAGGGACACGGCGAGCAGCAGCAGCCCCCCGGTGAAGCTCCCGGTCCGCTGCTTCACCACGCCGAGCAGGTAAGGCCCGACGAACCCGCCTACGGCACCCATCGAGTTGATCAGGGCGATTCCGCCAGCCGCGGCTTCGTCCTTGAGAAACGCGGTGGGCAGCGCCCAGAAAGGTCCCAGCCAGCCGAGCACCCCGAACGCGGTGAGCGAGAGCGTCGCCACCAGCACGCCGGTCGACCCGATGCGCGTCACGGCGATGAAACCCAGCGAGCCGGCGAGCGCCGACCACGCGAGATGGAAATGCCGCTCACCGGTGCGGTCGGAGCTGCGACCCACCAGGACCATCCCCACTGCCGCCACGGCGTACGGGATCGCGGTGACGAGCCCGACCTCGAAGTTGGTGAACTCGCCGGTTGCCTTGATGAGCTGCGGCAGCCAGAGGGTGAATCCGTAGAGGGGTAGTATGAGCAGGAAGTAAGTCGCGCCAAGCCACCAGACGATCGGGTTGCCCAGGGTCTTGCGCAGGCTCACTCCGTGGCCCGCCGCCGGATGCGCCCGCTCGACCTGGAGCGCGTCCTCGAGCCAGGCTCGCTCCTCCGGCGGGAGCCAGCGCGCGTCGCGCGGGCGGTCCGGCAACAGGGCCAGCACGAGCAGGCCCACGATCACCGACGGAATGCCCTCCAGCAGGAACAGCCACTGCCAGCCCTGCAATCCGAGCCTGCCGTCGAGCCCGAGCAGTGCGCCGGAGACCGGCCCGCCGATGATGCCGGAGATCGGGATCGCGGCGAGGAACCAGGCGTAGGCTCGTGCCCGGTCGCGCGCGGGGTACCAGTACGTGAGGTAGAAGATGATTCCCGGGAAGAAGCCTGCCTCCGCCACGCCGAGCAGGAAGCGGAGCAGGTAGAAGCTCCAGGACGTGTGCACCAGCATCATTGCCGCCGCGGCGAGCCCCCAGGTCACCATGATCCGGGCGATCCAGAGGCGGGCTCCGGCGCGGTACAGCACCAGGTTGCTGGGGACCTCGAACAGGCAATAGCCGAGGAAGAACACCCCGGCCCCGAAGCCGTAGACGGCCGGGCCGAAGCCCAGGTCGCGGTTCATCTCGAGCGCCGCGAACCCGACGTTCACCCGGTCGAGGAAGTTGAGAAAGTATAGGAGGAAGAGAAACGGGATGAGGCGGCGCGAGACCCGGGCGACCGCGGTCGCGGCCGGGTCGGGCGTCACGTCGATTCGAGCAGGGGCTGGTGGGGGGGCTACCGGCACGAGCGGAATATGCACCCGGTCGGGGAAGTCGGCCTAATTCCCGGTCACCAATCGTTGGAACCGGGGGTCGCCGCGGAGCGGCGCATAGAGCGGGTCGACCTTGAGCCAGGCTGGGGTAGTCGCTCCCGGGAGGTGTAACAGGCTGTCCGCCCACGCGACCGCGCCCGCGGTGTTGCCGGAGGCGAGATCGATCAGAAGTAGAAGATTGGCATACGCGGCCCACCCGGGGCTGCCCCGCTCGGGGCGGTACATCGCGCGGACCCGCTCTGCCTCGGCCAGCGCATCGGCTCTTCGGCCGGCCGAGGCTTCCGCGAGCGCAAGGGCGTAACGCGCGTTGAATTCCTCCGGGTGGCGGGCGACATGCGCCGCCAAAGGCTTGCGAGCCGAATCGCTGCTGGCTCTGGCCGCGTCATACCGTCCGGCGTTCCACTGCACCTGCGCGAGGGCCAGCCAGGCCGTGGCCGGGTCTTCGGCATACGCGGCCAGCGGCAGCCGGAGCGCGAGCGCCTGGAGCGAATCGTCCAGCCAGACCCAGCCATACTGGGCCGCGATGAACTGGCTCGGCTCGATGTGCCGGAGCGCCTCACGCAGCGCGACCCGGGCGCCCGCGACATCGCCGCGGGCCAGTCGGGACGAGAGCACGTGGCCGACGAGATCCAAGTTATCGGGCGCGATACGAAGCCCCGCGGTCGCGACGGAATCAGCCTCGGCGAAGCGGCGTTGGTTGACGAGAACTGCCGCATAACGGCGGGCCACGAGTACCGACCGTGGGTCCAGCTTTGCGGCTTCGGCATAGCGCGCGACCCCCTCGTCGCTCCGACCCAGCACGGAAAGGAAGCTCCCCAGCAAACTGAGGACGTCGGTGTCGTGCGGGGCGAGCTTCCAGGCCCGCTCCAGCGCGTCCGCCGCCGCGTGGGAGTCTCCATCGATGTTGCCCTTGATGAACCCGATGGCGTAATGGGACTCGGCCCGGTTTGGGGCGAGGGCGAGGGCGCGGTCGGCGGCCCCGCGGGCACCCTGGAGCACGCTGTCCGCCTGGTCCCCGATGTTGTACCGCAGGGCCTCCGCTCGCGCGAGCCGGGCCCACGCGAGGGCAAAGCCGGGATCGCGCTGCACCGCCTCGCGGTAGGCGGCCGCGGCCAGCCGAGCTGATACGATGTCCGTCTTGCCTTCGGTGATGATGAGCTGCTCGCCTCGCAGGAACGCGTCGTAGGCCTCGAGATTCTGGGTCGGCCGATCGGCCATCTGCTTCCGGGCGCTGTCGCCCAGCGCGACGTCGAGAGCTTGGGCCACGTCTCCCGCGATCTGCGCCTGCACCTTGAAGACGTCGGTGAGCGAGGCGTCGAACTGCTGGCCCCAACGGGTGCGGGGCGCGTGCCCGGGTCCCGCATCCACCAGCTCCGGAATCACCCGTACCCGGCTGGCTCCGCCGGCTTGCTTGTCCCATCGCACCGTGGCGGTCAGCAGGTAGTCGGCGCCCAGCTCCCGGGCGATCTGCTGAGGCGCCTTGTCAGTATGCCGGTACAGGTTGGAGCTGCCCCGGGCGATGACCTGCATGCCTGGGAGCTGGGAGAGCTTGCTGCGCACCTCGTCGGTCACGCCGTCGGCGAAGTAGGCCTCGGCCGAATCGCCCAGGTTCTCGAACGGCAGCACGGCCAGCACCTTGCCGCCGCCGGTCTCCGACGCCCCCGGATGCGCGTGCCGCCACGCGAAGAGCACGCCGAGGCCGAGGGCGAAGCCGAGCCCCAGGGTGATCGCGGCCACGGGCATCCGCCGGCGCCCGCCCGGTGCGGGTGCCGCCACGCTCGGTGGCGGGGTGGCGAAGGTGGGGGATCCGGGCACCGGCGTGGCAACCGTGGGGACCGCCGTAGCTGTCGTAACGACTTGCTGGAGTGCCTGGGCGAACTCGTAGGCGGTCGAGAAGCGGTCGGCCGGTACCAGCGCCAGCGCCCGCTGCAAGGCGAGGTCCGCCGCCTCCGGCACGCTCGGCCGCACTCGGCGCACGCTCGGCGTCGGGTCCACGAAGCGCTTGGCGACGATGGCCTGGGGCGTGGGCCCGGTGTACGGCGCCTCGCCCGCGAGCATCTCGTACAGCACGCAGCCGAGACTGTACACATCGCTCCGCCCGTCCACCGTACCACCGGAGGCTTGCTCGGGGCTCATGTACGCCGGCGTACCGATGGCCAGGCCGGTCTGGGTGAGCGACTCGGCGGCGCCCAGCGCCCGGGCGATCCCGAAATCGGCGACCAGCACCTCGCCCCGGCGGGTGAGCAGGATGTTCTCGGGCTTGATGTCGCGGTGAACCACGCCGTGCTCGTGCGCGTAGTCGAGGGCGGCGGCGGCCTCCCGCGTGATCCGGAGCGCGTCCTCCACCGGAAGCTGCAGATCTCGCCGGAGCCGGTCGCGCAGGCTCTGCCCCTCGACGTAGGGCATCGTGAACCAGAGCTGGCCGGCAGCTTCTCCCGAGTCCAGCACCGTCAGGATGTGGGGGTGCTGCAGCCGGGCGGCGATCTCGATCTCGCGGTGGAACCGCTCCGCGCCGAGCGACGCGGCCAGCTCGGGCAGGAGGACCTTGAGCGCAACCGGGCGCTTGTGCTTCAGGTCCTGCGCGAGGAAGACCGTGGCCATGCCCCCGCGGCCGAGCTCGCGCTCGATGGCGTAGCTGGCCCGCAAACCGGGTTCGAGCTGCTCGCGCAGATCGGCCAAAGGATTCCTGAAGGAGGGTGGAGCGGAAATCTATGTCGGAACCGGGAGATGCGGCATGGGCTCGGGTTGGCGGCTCGGGGCCTGGGAGGGGCGGGGATGGTACCGCTGCTGAATCCAGCGAGCGATGCGATCGCCCAGGTAGGCACAGATCGCGGCGGCCAGTACTGGAAGCCAGAACCGCATGCTCCGGTAGGTGTCCCCGTGGACCACGTGGGTCCCGCCGCTCCCGAGGCCGAGGGAGCGCAAGACCGAGCGCGGACGGGAGTCGGTGTAGGTGTGGGTCACCCACCATCCGGCGGCCAGCCCCGCAAGGGCCGACGCGCGAGGAATCGCCTGGCCGTGCAGCTGCGTGACGAGCGTGCGGGCGAACGCCACGACTTCCTCCACCACAATCCGCACCCACGCAGGATACGCCTTGCCGTCGAACGGCTCGAGCAGGCTGGTACGCTCGGCGACCAGGCTCCCCAGCTCGGTCCGGGCGCCGCGCACGGCGTCCGACAATGAGGGCTGGCCCAGAAGACCGCCCGACGCGCCGCTCGGCTCCGCCAGAGCCGCGGCCGCGAGCTGCCGGTAGAGCGGCACCAGATTGCGGCGAGCACCCGCTGCCCGGTGTCGCAGTACGGCGCGCCCACAGAGCCCCCGCAGGATGACGACCGGACGCATCCACTTCGCCACGGCGAGGTAGTCTCGCCGGTCGGCGTCCAGCGTGCCCGAAAGTGTGGCGGCAAGCGCGTCGAGCCCGGCGCGCAGCCGTTGGATCTCGGCGAGGATCGGCTGGCAGGCGCCGGCCGGCGGGCGATGCCCGGACCTTGCGAGCTGCTCGCCGGCGTGCGCCAGAGCATCGTATTCCCGCTGACGGGCGCGCCGGATCCGGAGGTCCAGACCGGCGGCGTGGCGCATGGCGCTGACTCGATTCATCGGGGTCGTCCGAAGGAGAGGCGGTCCTGATGAGCGAGCAAGAGCCATGCGCGCCGCCGCGAGTCCGAGGCGGGTCTGGGGGATGCTCACCCGGATGCGAAGGTGGCCCCGGAGCACGGGTTACGCTGCGGGCCGCCGGCAGGGAAGCCGAGGGCCGCCGCCACTCGCGCGCCGCAGTCGTGGTGGGTCGTGCATTCTACCCCGGCGGATGGCGCTCCCGGGCTGGTGCCGATAGTGGCGAGCCCGTTTACCGGGCTGCATCCCGCGCTATCGCCCGACGGCCGGTGGATCGCCTACACGTCGAATGAGTCCGGCGCCAACGAGGTGTACGTCCGGCCCTTTCCGACCGCGGGCGGCGGACGGTGGCAGGTCTCGAACGGAGGCGGGCTCGAGCCGCACTGGTCGCCCGACGGGCGCGAGCTGTTCTACCTGGACGTCGGCGGCCGTCTGATCGCGGCCCAGGTACAGTCCACTCCGACGTTCGCGGTCGGCGCCCTCACCCCGCTGTTCGACGCATCGAAGTTCGTGGTGGACGCCTTTGCCCAATCCTACGACGTGACGCCGGACGGCCGCTTCTTCGTCTTCGCCAGCCCCCGGCGACAGGCCGCTGGATCCCGCGGGCCCCAGCTCGTGTGGGTGGACCACTGGTTCAGCGACCTGCACGCTCGGCTCAAGCAGTAAGCTCAGCCGGCGTCGCGGCATCGGCTCACTTGTCGTGGGGGGGCTTGCCCCCGACATGCTGGTCGATCCACGCGAGTACCATATCTCCGACTTGCAGGTTGTTCTTGTCCTGAAACAGCATGTGGCTGTTGCCGAACACGCCCGCGTCCGGCAGGTGGAGCATGGTCGCGTCACCCCCCGCCTGATTGATCGCGTCCACATACTTCTGGCAGCTCGCGAGTGCCGCCGGCCAGTTGACGGTGGAGGAAGTCGATGCATCGTCCAGGTGATCGCCGAACACCACCAGCGTGGGGATCTTGGCCAGCTTCGCGATCTGGGCCGGAGAGAGCGTCGAGGCATCCCCAGTCACGCTACCTAACCCCGGCGCACACGTGGCCGGCTCGATCGAGATCAGTCCGCGGAGCCCGGCGGGGTTCTGGAGGGCTGCCAGCTCGGGATAGAAGCCCGATTCGGAGTGGCCCAAGAGGGCCCCGCCGCCGATCTTGACTGCCAGCTCCGCAAGGCGGGTCGGGGTGAGATTGACGGCCGGCGGATTGAACTCGGCATTTTGATCCGGAATCGATTGCGCCGCCAACTGGTCGATCGCCCCGACCGGGAACTGCTCACCGGGGAACGCCGTCCCCAGCGACGGCCCGAAGCGGAACGACTCCCAGGAAGCCGCTTTGGTGAGTAGAACAACGGTGGGTAAGTCGGTCGGCGGACGGGTGCCGGCCGCGACCTCGTTGAAGGGCGTCACGTTGAAGCCGGAGCGGGCCCGTGAGACCTGGTCGGGCAGATAGACGGCATGCCCCTGGCGCGTGAAATACTCGTACCAGCCCATCCGGCCGTCGGGCGTCGTCTCGTAGCATGCCCCGCTCAGGTTGCCGCCGTGCATCAGAATGATGGGCACGCCGCGTTCGTTCTGCGGCCGCATGAACCCGACGTACATCTGATTGACGGCGATATCGCCCGACTGGTCGAAGCCCGGCAGGTTGCCCGCGTTCGCCGCGTCGGTATGCACGATGTCGCCGGGGAGATAGAACATCCCCTGCTCCTTGAGCACCAGCGGCCCGCCGCCATGGCTATGGTGCTGCTGCTGCTGTGCCTCCACGCTCGTCATCCAACTCGACACCAGAACCAACCCGGCTCCCATCAGCGCGGCATGGCCCGCAGTCCTGAGGGAACGTCGAATGCTCCGCATGCGATCCTCCGTTTGAGGGAACGCCGAGGACTGGCGTGCGGACGCGCCCCGCCGGCCCGGCTACAACAGCCTAGCTGCCGGAGCGAGGCAAATCTTTCGGATTCTTGGCGAGGTTTTTCGAAAAATCGGCAATGCGGGCGGCCGTGCTGCTCTAATGCACTTCCTGATAATGCCTGGGCGTGATCCCGGTGGCTCGATGGAAGCAGTCGGTGAAATGACTCTGGCTGGCAAAGCCCAGCTGCAGCGCGACCTCCACGATGGGCGAGCGCCGCTCGAGCAGCCGCCGTGCCTCCCGGATCCGCTCCATGAGCACGAACTGGTGCGGACTGACGCCGAGGGAGGTTCGGAAGGCCCGACCGAAGTGCCACGAGCTCAGCTGCGCGACCTCGGCGAGTCCGGCCAGACTGAGGTCACAGCCGAGATTCGAGCGGATGTACTCCAGTACCCGGGTGAGCTGGTGGCGGGACAGCCCGCCGCGGATCGGCTTGGATGAGGCGACGCCGCTCGAGTGCCATCGGCTCAGATAGACGGCCAGCGCCAAGGACAGGGCCTCGCCGTAGAGGCTGCCCGTGGGGCAGTCGCTCGCGACTTCCCGGGCCATTGCCCGGAGCAGGCCACTGAGCTGCGGGTCACGGATGCCCTGGCGCAACGTGAGCTGGACCTCGCCCAGTCGCTGGTCAGGCGCCAACCGGGCCAGCGTGCCGGCGTCCAGCTCCAGATCGATGAGCTCGCAGTCGCCCGAGGCCGACAGGGAAGCAGATTCGTAGCCGGCGGGCCTGATGATGACGCTGTCGAGGCTGGCGGTGAAACGCCGCGGCGTCTGGGCCGAGTCCTCGATGCGGATCTCGCCGGCCGTCACCAGCACCACCCGCGACGTCGGCCAATGGGAGCGATGGGACGGGAAGATACGCCGCCCATGCTTCCGCTCGAGCAGGAACCCCGACCAGGGAGAGCCGTCGCTCGACCAGAGGAGGCCCCCGCCGATGTCCGGCCGGGTTCGTCCGTTGATGATGCGCTGAATGCAGCGGTGAGACATCGGTGGGGGGCCTGAATGCACGCTCTAGGGCCGCACGGTCATGCCACTAGAGAGCGAGGTTCGTGAGGCCGGCCTCTACCACGGTCAGGGCCAGCCCAATGCCCGCAACGAACGCCGGTAACGGGATCAGGAGCGACACTGCGGTCATCACCTCGATAGAGCCGGCCAGGTAGCGAAACCACTGGCCGGTGCCGGCCGCCTCGTACAGCTCCATCGTCTCGGCGGTGCCGGCGAGCTTCATGATGCCGGCCACGAGCAATAGCGCGGCGGCACTGATGTGCGTGGCCCACACAGCCACCTCTCGTGCATGCGAGCCCTGGGCCCTGATGATCGAGACGTGTCGCGGGTTGGTCGCGCCGTCCACCGACATTGTCGTCATCGGCATTCTCCCCGCCCCTCGCCGGTCTTCAAGCTGGAGCACCGTAGCCGTGGATCTATTCGAGTGGCGGCGTCAGACCAGAGCCTGAGGTCTGTGTGAAGCAAGGCGGCGACTTCGATACGGGTGAGTTCCCACCCTTGTTCGGCCAGAGCGGCGAGCGTCTCCTTCGGCGCGCGAGTAAACTCGAGCCGCAGCTCCTCATCCGTCACGAGGCGGCCTATCACTTTTTCGACGGTTCGTTGCGACATCGCGGGCTCTGCCTCATCCAAGGGAACCTGATTACCAGCGGCCGGCCGATTGGCGTCCGCGGACCAGCGGCGACGGCCGTTCAAGGGAGTCGAAGAAGGCAACTTGGGGGCCGCAGACGATGATCCACCGGCGAGTCCTCGCGAGCGGCTCGGGCGCAAGCACTTAGCAGCAGTGATGTCGGTCCCGCGGCCTGCCGCACCCGACAGCTCCACGCGCGTACCCATACGCAGGGTGTGTGCGGGTAGGCAGCGGGGCGGCATCGCGCGAGAGCCTGAGCCTGCTCCCGTCGGCTCTTCCGCGCGGCACGTCCCTTGCCCGTTCCTGACGCTGTCCTTCGAAGCGCAGCGACTGACCATGGCAATCACAGAGGACCGGGCCATGACCAACGTGCAACTGTGGATCCTGCTTTGGCAGAAGCAGATCGCCGACAAACTTGAGCGGACTCGCGCGGCGGCGTGACGAGCGGGCGTCTTGAGGGTAAAGTCTGCATCATCACGGGTGCGGGTGGCAGTGTCGGCGCTGCGACTGCCAAGGTGCTCGCCGCAGCCGGCGCGCATCTGGTGCTCAGCGATACCTCGGAGGCCGCCGTGGAGCAGGCGGAGGCGATCTGCAGGGCCGGCGGCCGAGCTACTTTTTTCCCCGCCGACATTGGAGACGAAGCGGAGGTCGAGACACTCGTGGCCAAGACGGTCGCGAAGTACGGTAGGCTTGACGGCGCTTTCAACAATCCCGGTGTTGAACAGAGCGCCACGCCACTGGCGAACCTGTCATCCGCGCAGTGGGATCGTGCGATCCGCATCGACCTGACGGGCGTCTTCTACTGTCTGAAGCACGAGATCCGCGCGATGTTGAAGACGGGCGGCGGATCGATCGTGAACACCGCCTCGGCCCTGGGTGCCCTCGCGCTGCCGAGTGCGGCCGAATACGCTGCAGCGAAGCATGGGGTGGCAGGTTTGACCAAAGCCGCAGCCGCCGAGTATGGCCCCCGGGGAGTTCGGGTCAATGCGGTCCTGCCCGGGATCATCCATACGCCCACGGTCGGCCGGCTAGTCAACGATCTGAGGGAGATCGGTCAGGCTGTCGCTTTGCTCCTCTCCGATGCGCCCTCCTTCGTCAATGGCGTGATGATCCCCGTGGACGGTGGGTATCTCGCCACCAAAGTGGGTTGAGACTCACGCGGCGTTCGAGTCGGGCTCCGCCGCCGGTGGCTGGGCCCGATATTGGCTTTGGAAGACACCCGGCGTCACGCCGTAGCTCTCCTTGAACCGCCGGCTGAGGTGACACTGATCGGAAAAGCCGCACTCGTATGCCACCGAGGCCGCGGGCATGCCCTGGGCAAGGAGCCTTCCGGCGCGCGCCAGCCGCACCTGTGCGTGGTAGCTCTTTGGAGGCAAACCCACTGCTCGGGAAAACGAGCGCACCAGATGCGACACGGTGACGCCTGCGACAGCCCCGACCTCGGACAAGCTCACCGATTGGGTCGGGCGCTCGAGCAGATAGGCTCGGGCCCGCTCGATGGCGGGTCTGCCGGCCGGCGCGAACATCTCAACTGCATGGCAGCGGAGCAAGCCCTGGAGCCAACGCAGCGCCAGGGCCAGGAATGCGGAGCCTTCGATCTTGCCTGCCTCACTGTCGCGCAGCAGTGCACTGAGCTCGGCAGCCGCGGCCGGAGCCACCAGCACGAGCCCGTTGAACCGCGGAGCCTCGGCCCCGCTGCTGCCGAGTATCCCCCGGTAGACCCGAGATACCAGGGCGGGCGCCACGTACAAGACTCGCCAGTTGGGAGACGGTCCGCCGCCTCCCTCGGCATGCACGTCGTAGGGCGGCACAACCGTGAGGTCGGTGGCCTGCGCGGTGTATCGTCGGAAGGCGCCGACCGACAGCTTGGCCGGGATTTCCGCAACCGCGAACTGCCACTCCTCGTGTACGTGCGGCCGATCCCGTCCAACCTCGAGACGCGCGCAGGCGAGCTCGTTCCCTGACTGTGGGGCCGGCTGCCAGAACCGCACACCACCATTGCTCATCATCGACGACTCCTGCCGCTGCTGGACGGCTGCCACTCTTTGTCTGGCATCCGAGTCTGGCTGCAGGGCAAGTTCGACACCGCAGACGATGACCCACCCGCGGATGCTCGCGAGGGGGCTCGCGCGCAAGCACTTAGGCGCGGCGCCGTCGGTCCCGCGACCCGCCGCACCAGATAGCTCCCGGTGCTTACCGGTAAGCAGAGTGTGTGCGGGTAGGCAGCAGCAGCACGCGGAGGGTCCTGACCATCATGGGTGGGATCAGCAGGGTCGCGGGGAGGGTCGTTACGACTCCACGGGAACGTCCAGACCGTGCTTGCGGAGTCGAGTGTACAACTGGATGCGGGTGATACCCAGGCGCCTGGCAGCCTCGGCCTTGTTCCCACGCGTCTCGCGCAGGACCTGCTCGATGGTTCGGCGTTCCCCGGCGTTCAGGTCGGTTGTCGTCGTCGGAGCCGCTGGCTGCGCCGGATCCAACGAGAGGTGCTGTGCGGTAATCAACCCGCCCTCGCACAGAATCGCCGCCCGTTCGAGCGCATTACGCAACTCGCGCACGTTCCCCGGCCAACGATGGGCCAGCAAGGCCTCCTTGGCATCCGAGGTCAGGCCGGCGGGCGGACGCGCGAACGATCGGGCGATGTCCCGCAGGAACGCCTCCGCCAGTGGTAACACGTCGCTCTTCCGGTCCCGCAACGGCGGAATCCGAATCTCGAAGACCTGAAGGCGGTAGTACAGGTCCTCCCGGAACTCTCCGCTCCCGACCGCCTTCCGCAAGTCCCGATTGGTCGCCGCGATCACCCGAACCTGCGCCTTCAGCACTCGGGTCCCGCCCAGGCGCTGGAATTCCCGCTCCTGCAGCACGCGCAGGAACTTCGCCTGCGCCGAGGGGCTCATCTCGCTCACTTCGTCGAGGAACAGCACGCCGCCCGACGCCAGCTCGATCTGGCCGGGCTTGGCTTGGAGCGCCCCGGTGAACGCGCCGCGCTCGTGCCCGAACAACTCCGATTCGAGCAGCTGCTCGGGGAGCGCGGCACAGTTGATCGCGACGAACGGCCCCTCCTTGCGAGGGGACCCCCGGTGAATAAACCGCGCCACCACTTCCTTCCCGGTCCCCGACTCGCCCTGGAGCAGGACGGTCGTGTCGGTCTCCGCCACCTGGGTGGCCTTCTTCAGGACCCCCTTCCATTCGGCGGACTCCCCGATCGCGCGACCCAGGCCGGACTTGAGGTCGAGCTCCGTGACCAGTGACTTGACCCGCGCCTCGAGCCGTTCCTCCCGGTCGCGTGCCTCCGCCATGCGCCGCTCGGCCTCGGCCAGTTGTTCGTGCGACACGGCTAACGCGATGTAGTCGGCTACCAGCCGCGCGACCGGCACGTCATCCAGCGAGAATGCGTTGGCGCGCCTGGACCCGAAACACAGCGTCATCTCCTGCACCCGAGCGACCGTGTGAATACTGAGGAATGACCTGAAGCCTGCGGCGACGATGCGATCCTTGAAATCGGCTGGGTCGATCACGGGGAGCGCTTCCTTACTGAGATCGCCAACGATCGCGAACCCCTCCACGCGCCCGGGCAATTCGGCCGACGTCACTCGATAGTAGTCCGGAAATGCATCGTTCGAGCGGGCCTCGAGTACGAGGCCTGTCTGATCGCGAAAGACCAGCTGCAGGTGATCGTGTGGCAGGACCTTCGTGACGATTTCCGACACCCGAGGAAACACACCCCGGATGTCGAGCACTTGCGAGATCGTCCGCAACAGCGCTACCGAGCTGTCGAGGTTCAGGACGCGGGTCCGATCGACGTCCACCGCGGACACAGAATCCAGGCTCATCGTAACCACCTCACAGGCTGTCGAATATAGCTCCGTGGAGACCAGCCTGCCGCTTCCGACGCGACCAGACTGAGCCCCAGATAGCTGCAACTCCGTGCCGCGTACCCACACACACCCTGTGTAACCGTAGTCACTCGGAGCCTTTGTTACGGCCTGCCGCGAGGACGATGTCGTCGCGCCTAAGTGCTTGCGCACGAGCCTTCCCGGGGATCAGTGGGAGGGGCCTCTCCTGCGGGTATCCGAGTTGCCTTTGTGCGAGGCGGCTTTCGGAATTGACGGAGAGTATGGCCTCCGGCGGGAACACCCCATCGGAGAGTCCTGTTGTCTCACCAGAAGACGTCGTGAGTAGAGGCCCGTGTCTCACTCGACACACCGACGCGCAAATGATGGAGGAAAGTGGTATGTGGACCGCACTTCTCTTGGTGGCGTTGCCAGCGGCCGCCGCGCCCCGTGCGATGCCATTGGCAAGCAAGGATCCGCCTGTCCGCGTCTGG
>Ga0137403_10001228_pt1 | contig 32326 bp, 32 predicted proteins | sample CZOMad2_1_16fung_FD_122057 | JGI IMG/M metagenome (GOLD analysis project Ga0137403, IMG submission 122057) | Vadose zone soil fungal communities from Angelo Coast Range Reserve, California, USA - CZOMad2_1_16fungal (Hybrid Assembly) | ecosystem: Environmental > Terrestrial > Soil > Vadose zone... | reverse complement strand
TAGTTCGTAACACCTTCGGAGCAACGGCAGGTGGACCGATAAGAAAGAATCGCGTTTTCTTCTTTACTGCCTACGAAGGCAAGCGCAGCAAAGAGAACTTCCAGGTTACGAGAATTGTGCCCAGCGATAACCTCCGCAACGGAATTGTCCAATACCTAACCTGTGGTGCCGGTGCAGCCACCGATTGCGACAACCCGACCCAGGTGGTGACCCTGTCTCCCCAGCAGTTTGCCAGTATGGACCCGAACTGCACGTCTATTGGCTCTTGCCCCTTGGGGCCGGGGGCAGACCCAGCCGTAATGGCCGTATTCCAACAGTATCCGCACCCTAATAATGACACAGTTGGAGATGGTCTCGACTTTCGTGGCTTCACCTTTTCCTCTCCCGGCCCGGAAAAACTGGATACGTACACGGCGAAGATCGACTTCAATCTGACACGGAATGGCAATCATCACGTGTTCGTGCGCGGGAATCTGCAGAACGACCACTTTGTCGAAAAGAAAGAATCAGTTTCGCAGACCGGGGACTCGGGTTCGGAATTTCCGGGGCTTCCGCCTAATCTAACCGGCCTGAGTAATTCGAAGGGGATCATTGCCTCCTACAACGCCGTACTGAGCAGCAACCTGATCAATAGCTTCCGCTATGGCTTTATTCGCCAAGGCGTGGACAATATCGGCCTAAAAAACCAGCACTTTGTGCATTTCCGCGGGCTCGACAATCCTCAAGGGTTCACCACCGCCACGCAGAGTCATGTTCCGGTTAACAACTTTGTAGACGATGTTACCTGGACCAAGGGAAAACACACGCTGCAATTTGGCGGCAATTTCAGGATCATCAACAATATCCGCAAGTCTGACTCCACGTCGTTTTTCACTGCCAGCACGAATGTCTCCTGGCTGGATAATGCGGCAATAGCCCAGCAAGGATCCAGCCTTGATCCAGGCGCGTTCGGGTTTCCGGATGTAGCCGACTCGTTCGCCAACTCGTATGATTCTCCAGTCTCCGCACTCGCGGGCCTCGTGGTGGAGGTTGACTCCAACTACAACCTAACCAAGACCTTAGCAGCCTTACCGGAAGGTGCCTTCGTGCCGCGCCATTTCCGAGCCCATGAGTTCGAAACTTATGGTCAGGATTCCTGGCGTGTGACTCCCAACCTGGTCCTCACGTTCGGCCTGCGCTATACCCTGCTACAACCGCCATACGAGACGACTGGAACCCAGACTGCCCCGTCAGTCAGTCTGAATGATTGGTTCAGCAGGCGCTTTGCCGCGATGCAGGCAGGTCAGACATACGCTCCCACCGTTACTTTCAACCTTTCCGGGCAAGCGAACGGCAAGCAACCGTATTGGAATTGGGACTACAAGGATATTGCCCCGCGTTTCGCTTTTGCGTGGTCGCCCAGTACCGACAGCGGGTTATTTCACAAATTGTTTGGCGGAGCTGGCAAGACTTCGATTCGAGGTGGGTATGGTATTTACTATGACCATTTCGGCCAAGGCATTACGAACAGTTTTGATCGCAATGGATCATTCGGGCTGAGCACAAGTATTTCGAATCCGGCGGGCACACAGGACGTGGATACATCAGCACGCTTTACTGACCTTTTCACTATCCCGACCACCAGCCAGCAAATCACCAGCGATTGCCCGGTGGCTCCTTGCTCAATCATCAACCCGGCACCAAGCGGGAGCTTTCCGGTAACGCCGCCCACGACTGCATTTTCAATCACATGGGGGCTCGACGACAAGCTCAAGACCCCCTATTCACACGTGTTTGATTTCTCTATCACACGTGAGCTGCCGAGTGGCTTCGTATTCGAAGCGGCCTATGTAGGCCGCCTCGGGCGGCGCTTGCTCCAGGAAGATGATTTGGCTATGCCTCTCGATATCCGTGATCCGAAATCGGGCACGGATTATTTTGCTGCTACGACGCAGCTAACCAAAGCGGCTAATGCCGGCGTGGATATCAACAGTCTGGCTCCTATTCCATATTGGGAGAATTTATTTCCGGCGGCGGCAGGTAATCTCGGATTCGGACCACCCGGAGGTACCCCGAGCAAGAATAATCTGGGCTGCGCACCTGGCGGTAATTTCAATTCAACCACATACACAGCAACCCAGGCCATGTACGACATGTACTCCTGTTTCCCGGGCAACGAGACAACGGGTCTGTTTGTGGCTGATCTACTCTGTGAGCCGGCATGTGCAACGCTTCCAGGTCAGAGTGCACCCGCACCTTTCGCGTTCTTTGATCCCCAGTGGTCATCTCTGTACGCGTGGAGGAGCATCGGCAACGCCTCGTACCACGCTGCTCAGTTCATGCTCCGACACGCCACGTCACATGGCCTGTCTCTTGATTTCAATTATACGTTCTCGAAGTCGATCGACATCGGGTCCAATGCCGAGCGAATAAATCAATTCGAGGGCTTTGGGTTGGGAAGCCAAATTATCAACTCGTGGCAACCGAACGCCCTGCGTGCCGTTTCGGATTTTGATACTCACCACCAGATCACTACCAACTGGATATATGAGCTTCCAGTGGGCGTGGGAAGGCCTTCGGTGGAGATCTGCATGGAGTACCGCAGGCCGTACTAGGGGGCTGGAACCTCTCCGGTTTGGCTAGGTGGACAAGCGGGTATCCTTTCGGCGTGGGCCCAGGTCTCGGATTTTGGTCCACAAATTGGGAGCTGACCTCATCAGCCTTCCAGACTGCTCCGGTCAAGACGGGCACGTTTATTGATGCCAATGGCAACCCGAACGTATTCAGCAATTTCGGTGCAGCTACCAATTCATTCCGCAAGGCCTTTCCTGGTGAGTCGGGGCAGCGGAACGAACTGCGCGGGCCCGGGTTTTTCAGTGTTGATTTGGGTCTCGGGAAGTCTTGGAAAATTACGGAATCGCAGGCGCTGACGTTCCGTGCCGAGGCTTTCAACATCAGCAACTCGGTGCGCTTTGATGTAGCCACCGCAACCATCAACAACTTGAGCTTGGTAAACTCCACCAATTTCGGTAAGTACATTTCGACTTTGAGCTCACCGAGAGTGATGCAATTCTCGCTGCGCTACAGTTTCTAGAGTGTGATGATTCTCTTTTCGGGGGCGGGTTTCCGCCCCTTTTTCTTTTTTGCCATCTGCACAGGACTACTCCGCGCGGCCGCGTGGATCGACCCTCTGTCGCTCCGCTTCAAAGGTAGTTTGATGAAGGAATCTTGGCGGAAAAACACGAGCTCACATCTGGGACGCTATCCCGAGCACGGGGAAAAAAGGCCTTACCCCAGCGGCGAATCCGTCATCCTGAACCGCGTGCGCACGTGCTCCGAAATCAGTTCAATCGCCCCGCGATTGGACACTGGATCCGACTGCGTCAGATACCTCATAGCTTCCACCAGCAGGCGCTGGCCCTCGACGTAACGCGGATCGGGGCTGCGCTCCCGCCGCTTGCGTCCCATTTTTGGAGGAACCGGAATCGTGAAAACTTTAGCCATGAAGATCGGAGCTGGCGCTGGATTGTCCCGAGGGTTAGGCCTTGGGAATTATGCTTGAGCAGTATAAACCGCCGCGCTTTGTTTTTCAGCCTTTATCTTAAGCTTGTTAGATCCCCGAATTTCACGGCCTGCACCGAAGTTCCATTCTAAGACTCGGGCCAAATTCTATCCCTGTGGCGAAACAATCTTCGTCTTTTCCGTAGTCTTCAGCTTGAATACCGTGTCGGGAATCTTCTGGTTGATTTGGATATCAGAATACTTCGCCAAGCGGTAATCTCCGGATGGCTCAAAGAGTTGCTGCTGCACTGAAACACCGCGCGCCGGATCAATCCATAGCAAAATGTGAGCAAACGTGTTGGCAACTTTTTGTGACTTGGGAACGAGATCGAGCTTTGCCGCTTCGATCCCGTCCAGCTTCTCGGTTCCCAGGTATTTCACCTCGAAAGATTTCAGCATGTCATGTCCGCCGCCTCCAAAACCCAGCACCAGGAAGCTTTCAAACGCCTCGCGATTTTTCCCAGTGTTGTAGACCGTCACTTGCTCGATCTTCGGCTGGTAGACCTGCACTTTGCTGTCGTTGAACAGCACGTATTTTTTCTCCGGATCGGTGATGTCGGCTGCCATCTGAATTTCATTATTCGCGCGGCGAAAATACACCTTGCCTTTCTGCGTGTCGGTTTCATCGACGACTTTCGAATATTGGTTCCAGATAAAGTTGGCTTGGGTGGTGTGAAACTTCGCAGCCGTGTTATCCATTTGCGTCAGGACGCGTTCCAGCGCGCCGTCCGATTGAGGCGCGGACGCTTCCTGCGGGCATGCGAACGAAGCCACCGCAGCGAACGTCAAAGAGAATCGAAATAATTTGCGAAACCTCATTCAGCTTTTGATGTCCGGATCTTATTTCTGCACCCAGACTTTATACCTCTCCACTCGCCCCAGCGGGTCGCGTTCAATATCGTACTTCGTAATTGTGACTTCTCCTGCGATTGGTTCAATGATGCGCAGCAACTGCTCGCGGATGACGGGGTCATCTTTCGCGCTGACAGCAGCGCCTTGAATCTGGTAAATGAACCCGCTGCCTCCGTCTGAAGTGATGATGACATCGGTAGGATGCGGATTGCGTTCGACCGGTTTGTCTCTGAAATTGATCCAGTACGGCGACAGGAAGACAAAGAGCAAAATGAGCGTGACCATCACATCGTATTGAAGCGTGCCGCGCTCGTATGACCAAAGGATGTAGCCGCGAATTGTGCGCCAGATTCTGGTCATGGGCACCGAGGGCGCGCCCGCTACACCCGAAATTGGCTCTGCCCTACCCAAGTCTAGTTTTGCTCCTGTAAGTTGGCAACAATATCAAAATTTCTTTGCTGTGATGCGATCTGTGCCCATGTACGGCCGCAGTGCCTCCGGGATCATCACCGTACCATCCGCCTGCTGATAATTCTCCAGGATTGCAAGCCACGTCCGCCCGACGGCCAAGCCGCTGCCGTTCAAAGTATGCACAAATTCAGTTTTATTCTTGCCCTCTGGCCGGTAGCGAATATTCGCCCGCCGCGCCTGAAATGCCTCGAAATTCGAGCAAGAAGAAATCTCGCGGAACAGCCGCTGTCCCGGCAACCACACTTCAATGTCATATGTTTTAGCGGATGAAAAGCCCATATCGGCCGTGCAAAGCGTAACCACGCGATAGTGGAGGCCAAGCGCCTGCAGCACCGCCTCAGCATTGTGTGTGAGCTTTTCCAATTGCTCATACGAATTTTCAGGACGCGAAAACTTCACCAGCTCCACTTTCTGAAACTGATGCTGGCGAATGATGCCGCGCACATCTTTGCCATATGATCCGGCTTCACTGCGAAAACAAGGCGTGTAAGCAGTGAGCGAAATCGGCAGGCGCGAAGCCTCAAGGACTTCATCGCGATAAAGATTCGTCACCGGAACTTCAGCCGTTGGAATCAGCCACAGCTCCTTCTCCCCATGCGGCACTCGGAACAGATCAGCAGCAAATTTAGGAAGCTGCCCCGTGCCGTACATCGAGTCAGAATTCACCATGTACGGCGGAAGCACTTCGGTATAGCCGTGCTCACGAGTGTGCAGATCGAGCATGAAGTTAGCCAGCCCTCGCTCCATGCGCGCGCCCAGGTCCCAGTACACCGCGAATCGCGCGCCGGAAAGTTTCGCCGCGCGCTCCAGATCAAGCACTCCGAGCTGCTCGCCTAGCTCCCAGTGCGGCTTGGGAATGAAATCGAATTTCGGCGGCGTGCCCCACCGGCGGACCTCAACGTTGTCCTCTGTACCCTTTCCGACCGGCACGCTTTCATGAGGAATATTAGGAATGCCGGCGAGAATCTCGCGCAATCGGACTTCCAGTTCGTTAGCAGCCCTTTCTTTTTCCTGAATCTGCTCGCGCAGTTGCTTAGTTTCGGCCATTTGTGCGCTTGCATCCTGTCCAGCCTTCTTGAGTTTCGCGATTTCTTCTGAGGCCTGATTCCGCCTCGCCTTCATGGTCTCCGCACCCGTGATTGCCTGACGGCGGCAGACATCGACTTCGCGGAAATCCTTCAGCACGGCAGCAGGATCCATCCCGCGTTGCCGCAGCTTTTCCTCGACTAAAGGCAGGTTTTCCCGGACGAAGTTCAGATCGAGCATAGAATCAACTAATGTATCGGAAAAACGCCGAGGAATGCACGCGTCTATGACAGGAACGAAACCCTCAGTCCCTGTTGCCCTTCGTGTAACTTTGTGTCCTTTGTGGTTTATGAAATTAGGACACTATGACAGGAAGATGCTGCGCAACCCAGCTGAGTACGATTACTTAAACCAGAGCGACCAGACCACATCCACCGCCGTGTGCGTGATCGACGACGCCAGCACTTGCCTCCGCACCCGCCACGCTCGACCATAGAAAATGCCGGCAATCGTCGCCAGCACAACGTATCGCCAGTTGAAGCTTGCGCCTTTGTTGAAATGGGCAAGGCCGAAAAGCACAGCCGCAAGCACTAGCGCCCCTTGCGGTCCTAGTCTGGTTTCCAGCAGGTTTTGAAGTATTCCGCGGAAGAACATCTCCTCAGGCACTGCGACCAGCAAAAACGTGATTAGGACGCTTATCAGGAGGCTCATCGCGGGCGGCACGCGCGCATGAAAGTGAATAAATCTCAACACCGTGCCCAATCCGATGCCAAGCGGCAGGAAGTACACCCATTCTCGCAGCCCGACCAGAAACGCATGTCTGCTAGGCACAAGCGAGTACCCAACCCCGTCCAGTTTTCTAACGACAATGTAGAGATACAGCGCCAAATCCGCGACATACAGCTTAGGGAGCACGGCTAGTCCGGCATAGGGCCAGGCAGGAGTGAACAGCCGAAACAGGTAGACGGCCGCCAAAGTGCCGAGAACAAGCCCATCCTGCCACACCAAGTTCCTCGTGGATGCGGAGGACTCAAGCGTTGCGGAAAGCACCACTGGAAGCAGGACAACTACAACTGTTATGGACCAGCGAAGAGATCCCGCAGGAAACGCAAATACGAGATAGGGCACTCCAAGCAGGGCAGACAATGCGACTCGCGACCAGGGCGAGCGAAGTCTCTGCGCTAACCACTCACCCAGTCCGAAGCCGAAGAACCACAGCGGCGCAAGCAAGAGCGCAAAGCTGAGGAGCGCCGGGCGTAATTGGCCGTCTAGGCTTGCGGCGATTCCCGACCTGGCGATCCCAATCCGCATCGCCAGTAGAATGCCTGCAAACAAGGCAATTGCCCAGGTTTTGCGGGAGTGCGCTGTGGTCGGCGTCATGCGGCAGACTGCTACAAGAGAACAGGTTAAGCAGACGGTTGTAAGAGAACCTACTTCTCCACCGGCGAGAGCGATTTCAAAAACGCCACAATCGCCTCCGCATCCGGCCGGTTCAGGTGATAGGGCGGCATCGGGGGACGCGCGGGCAAGTCGTTATAGGCGATCCCGGTCATCAAGAATTTTATCGCCGCGTCTTCATCCCAGCCGCGCAAACCAGCGATGTTCGGCGCTTTGTCAGCCCACGCTGGCGTCGGCGCGACCGGCTTGAACGTCAACGCGCCGCCGCGCAGCACTTTGCCGGGAATCGGCTCGCCTTTTTCGTTGAGCGGTGAATGGCAGTCCGCGCAGCGGGCAACTTGTTCCACAAGATATTTGCCCCGTTCTACTTGCGCGGATTTATCCTGCGCGGCGGAGGAGCCTGGCGCAGAGGCGATTACTCCAATCAAGATTGCGACGAATACGGCAGCGACACAGGTAAGTTTCATTGGCAATGTCCCTCAGTTTATCGAGTGGCCCAGCATGACACAGCTGTCCCACATAACTCCCCGGCAACCCCACTTCAGCGTTTTTGGCGGGTAGCTCCCACACTGTAAACTACCAGCGCGATGAAATTCCTCCTTCGCCGCGTGGTCCTTGGATTTTTCTTTGTCTGGCTCGTTAGCCTGAGCTTTGCGTCTGCCTACAATGCCCGCCCCAAGCTAATCGTCATTATCGTAATCGATCAGTTCCGTGGCGACTATTTGGCCCGTTATCAAGACCAATTCGGCGAAGGCGGATTCCGCCTCTTTCTCGATCACGGCGCGAATTTCACCGATTGTAACTACAACTACGCCAACACGCGCACTGCGCCCGGCCACGCGACCCTGTTGAGCGGCGCTTATTCCGACGGGCACGGCATTATGGCGAATGAATGGTGGGATCCGCGAAAAAAGCACGTCGTCACTTCCGTGCAAGACGACGGCACGAAGCTCGTCGGCGTGAGCAGCAGCGCGCCGGGTTCTTCGCCGCATAACTTGCTTGCGGATACGCTCGGCGATGAACTGAAGCTGGCTACGCAAGGCAAAGCCCGGGTGTTTGGTATCGCCTTGAAAGACCGCGCGGCAATTTTTTCAGCCGCATTTTCCGGTGACGGCGCCTACTGGATCGATTCCAAAACCGGACTCTGGATCACATCAACTTATTACCGTAGTGACCTTCCCAAGTGGGTGCAGGATTTCAACGACAGTAAACGCGCTGAGAAATATCTTAGTCAGCAATGGAAAGACAGTAATGGTAATGCCCTGCGCAAAACCACGCCCCGGCCCGGTAAAGAAGGGGGATTTTACGAACTCGTCGGCTCGAGTCCACTTGCCAATGACTACGAATTTGAGTTTGCACGCGAGTTGATAAACGGAGAAAAGCTGGGTGCGGGGCCTGCGACCGATCTTCTGGTGATCGGCCTTTCGGCTAACGACCTTCTCGGGCACGAGGTTGGACCTGACTCTCCGCAAGTGGAGGCGATGACGCTTGCGACTGACCACCAACTCGCCGGCTTCTTCGATTTTTTAAAACATCAGCTCGGGTTGGCAAATGTCTGGCTCGCTCTTTCCGCGGATCACGGCATCGCTCCCTTACCAACGGTCGCTTCCAGGCTGCGCATTCCGGCAGCGAACCTTTCGGCTGCCCAGATGCGAACACAAGTCAATCAATGGCTCTCGGATAAGTTATCGCCCGGCTACAGGACAGAATACGTGAAGTCTTTTGATTACCCGATCGCCTGGTTGGACCAGGATCTTTTTGCCGCCGCCAAGATTAACGAAGAAGACGCCGAGCGAAATGTAGGTGAAGCTCTATTGAACATCGGCCTGCGTGGCTACTACACGCGCACACAGTTGGCGCGTGGTGACGTCCCGAACACCGAGGTTGGCCTCAGATATCTGCACAGTTACTCGCCTCACGGCGGATGGTATGTGATAGGAGTTCCCGCGCCGTTCACCGTCGGGATTCCTGAGGGGACTGACCACACATCACCCTACAGCTACGACACGCACGTGCCCCTGGCGTTCTATGGGCTCCCGTTTCAGCCGGGGACGTATCGCACGCACGCGGAGCCGGTAGATCTCGCGGTAACATTTGCGTCTCTGCTGGGAATCAATTCGCCAACTCATGCCATTGGGAGGGTGTTGACGGAAGCGCTACCGCTTCCGCAACAGGAGCGGAACGGCGCGATGGGAGGCTCCCGATGAGCGCTTCTCCAGACGCTGGCGGTCTCGACCTGAGCGTCAGCTTCTCTGGGATTCAGCTAAAGAATCCCGTAATCGCCGCCAGCGGCACTTTCGCCTACGGCGTCGAGTTTGAAGACATTGTCCATCTCGGAAGGCTCGGCGGCATCGTGGTGAAAGGATTGTCCAGGGAACCAATGGCGGGCAATCCTCCTCCACGGCTCTACGAAACTGCGGCCGGGATGCTGAATGCGATCGGATTGCAGAACATTGGCGCCCGTGCCTTCATTGAAGAAAAGCTTCCCAAGTTGCGGGCCATGAAAGATGTAGTGGTCATCGCCAACATCTTCGGCTTCACGCGTGCCGACTACGAAATCGCCATTGAAATTCTGAACGAGGGTGAGGGCATTGCCGCCTACGAGCTCAACGTCTCTTGTCCTAACACCGCGCATGGCGGCATTCAGTTCGGCTGCGACCCGCGTTTGCTCGACGAAGTTGTAAACGCTGCGCGACGGGTTTCGCAGCGTCCGCTGATTGTGAAGCTTTCTCCTAACGTCACTAGCATCGCCCACATGGCGCGGGTAGCTGAAGAGGCCGGAGCTGACGCCATTTCATTGGTCAACACGTTTATGGCAATGGCCATCGACGCGGAAAGCCGCAAACCGCGCATCGCGAATGTGACCGCCGGATTATCCGGACCAGCGATTAAACCAATCGCTTTGCGAATGGTCTATGACGCGTCAAAAGCCGTCAAGATTCCCGTCATCGGGATGGGAGGAATCTCCACGGCTGCCGACATCGTTGAATTCATGCTGGCTGGCGCGACCGCGGTGGAGATCGGCACTGCCAGCTTCTGGGATCCCGTCGCCACGGAAAAAATTGCCAGTGAACTGGAGCGCTGGTGCGCCGATCACGACGTCTTCCGCATCTCCGAGCTGACCGGCGGAATGCTCATGGACTGAGCACGATGTAGGCGCGGGCGTCCTGTGTTCGCATGATCCCTATCGACCGCGCCAGTTGAGTAGGTTGTCGGGCCCACCGGCTGTGGGTGGTGCCGCGCAAAGAGTTTCCGTCCAACTCCCCGATAACGCGAATCAGCAGCGATACAATGATCACATGGCTCCCCGCATAGCCATCCCCATTCCCCATTCCGGTGACCCCGAATACGCCGAACGCTCCTTGCCGCAATACGAGCGCGCGGTTGAGCTGGTCGGCGGAGAGCCGGTTCGAATTCCGCTAGATAAGTCTCCGGCCACGGTAATGAAGCTGATCGAGCGCTGCGACGCCGTGCTTCTGCCGGGGAGCAAGGCCGATGTCGATCCCGCAAAATATGATGCGGAACGCCATCCCAAAACCGCTCCTGCCGATCCCAAGCGGGACACGGTTGACGAGCTGCTGTTGCAGGACGCCTACAACATGAGAAAACCGGTTCTGGGCATTTGCTACGGTCTGCAGAGCCTGAATGTCTATCGCATGGGGACGCTGGTACAGCATATCGACACAAGCGTGAACCATGCAGCGGGACGCAAAGTGCCAGTTGCGCATAAGGTTCAGATCGATCCGGAATCGAAACTGGCTTCCGTCGTGAACTCCCCGCAATCGCCGCTCGTAATTTCCGTTAATTCCAGCCATCATCAGGCTGCCGAAGCGATTGGGGATGGACTTCGCGTGGTGGCCAAGTGCCCCGAGGATGGAGTTATCGAAGCGCTGGAGGGTACTTCGCCCGATCATTTTGTGCTGGCTGTACAGTGGCATCCTGAGCGCTCGACGGAAGATGAGCCTTCGCGGGCGATTTTCAGATCGCTGGTGGAGGCGGCACGCGCACGGCACGAAAAGCTATCGGGTGAGTTTGAATCGGTTTGAGAGACTCACGTCTGCCTGACTCGGCGCTTTGACGCTGCTGAGGCCCTTGCGCCACTTGTTTTCTTTTCCAAGAGAACGACCACGTGAGCGATCGCGGCGTTTTCCGTTCCCATTCCCTCGGGGGTCTTGGCTTTCAGGCCGACACACTCCACCGGGACGTCCAATAATTCCGCCACCTTGCTGCGGATGTCCGCAGCGTGTGGGCCGATTCTCGGAGCGGAGAGTATTAACACCGAGTCCACATTGGCGATGGCACATCCAGCGGCGCGAACCCGCTTTAGCGCTTCGGCCAGAAAAACGGCCGAGTCTGCGCCCTTCCAGCGTGGATCAGACGGAGAAAACAAAGTGCCGATGTCAGGCGCGGCGACGGCGCCAAGCAAGGCGTCTGTCAGAGCGTGCAGTAAGACGTCGCCATCAGAATGCCCGCCCAGACCTTTGTTATGCGGCAGGGTCACACCGCCGATTTTCAGGGGAATCCCCCGTTTGAACTCGTGCGAATCCCAGCCATAACCGATTCTCATCCGGAAACCCCGGCCACGGATTCGCACGGATTTCCCCGGATTTTTTTTCTTTCATTGTCAAAGAGCAGCCTACGAAATTGGGGACGAGTACCAAAATTGAGCAATAAACCTAATTCAATTTCCGTTGCCTTTAGATAATGAAGCAATTGCGCCTCATGAGCCGGATCGATAGAGCGAGAGCTCTTTAGTTCGAGTAGAACCTTCTTTTCCACTAAGATGTCTGCTCTAAAATCACCCACCTTCTGCCGGCGAAACCAAACCGGCACCGGAACTTGGCACTGCACGGCAAGACCGGCCTCCCTCAGCGCCATCACGAGAGCCTCTTGATAGACAGACTCCAAAAACCCATAGCCAAGTTCATTGTAAACATCGTAGAAAACCCCAATAATCTTCGCGGTCACGTCCCCGCATTCTAGGGTGTGCTCATGGCTCATGGATGAAGTGTAAGTAAGGACGTGAAATAATCGGTAAGAATCCGTGCAAATCTGTGGCCTAATTCCCCAAATAAAACTCAGCCAATTCCAGATCTCCCGGCGTGGTGATCTTTATATTTCGCGGGGAGCCCATCACGACTGCCACGTCGTGTCCGGAACGCTCAACCAACGAAGCTTCATCGGTTCCGATGAACCCGTCGGCTGCGGCTTCGTCGAAAGCTCTCTTTAGTACGCTGAAACGAAAGCCCTGAGGCGTCTGCGCCATGACCACACGCTCTCGCGGAACTGTCGCCGTGATCACCGCCCCTTCAGCCGTACGCTCAACTTGTTTGACTGTGTCGACCGCAGGCAAACCCGCGATCGCAGCGCCGTATTTTTCTGCCGCCCGAATCACGTCATGGATGATCTCTGGCGTAACAAAGGGCCGGACCGCATCGTGGACGAGCACGATATCGTCGGGAGCCGCCGAAATTGCCGCGATTGCATTGGCAACGGAGTGCTGTCGATGCTCTCCGCCTTCGACAAAATGTGTTTTCTTCGGCAGGATGTTCCTCTCATCCTGTTCCAGCCTAGTTTGAAACCCGCTAATCTCGTTCTTCCGCAAAGCAACGTAAATCTCAGAAACCTCCGGGCTGGCGGCGAACTTACGCAGTGTATGAATAAGGATTGGCGTTCCTCCAAGCTCGGTAAACTGCTTGGACGCAACCGGCTTCTTTCCTTTCGATTCCGGAGCAGACGCCATGCGCGTCCCTAGACCCGCTGCTGGAATGATGGCAACTACCTTCATGGCGGGCTGCAAGTATACGAGGCGGCAAGAGCCAGTTCAAATCCGGCTCACTAAGGGTGTGCCGATTGCTGTGACAGTTTCATAACTCTCGCTAAGATTTTCCTGTACGGCGTATTTTGCTCCTTGCGTGAACTTCTTGCCAGGAGGGTTCTACTTACCTTCCTCAAGCTGCAGTGCTTCAGCTACAACTCCTCATGGGCCATGGCGTTAGGAGTAACTCCCAAGGTTAACGGCATTGGCAATCCATTTGCGAACCAAAAATGTAAGTTCCCAGCGACCGGCATGGACATCAAAGCCAAGTAGTGAGTTGGAGGAGTTGTGCCCAGGCAAAATCATTCCTGGCTAGCCCTGATCACATTCTGCGCTACCACCGCTTTGGTGGCGGCGCTTGGGCTCGCTATTCTGATCGCCAGCGCCACAGTTGCGTTCGCGATTGCACAATCTTTGAGGTTGCCCAGTTCGCATACAAGTCAGCCACCCAATCCGTCGGTCGAGCAGTCGTTTTCCGGTGTTGTGACAGACTCCCACTGCGGAGCCAGGCACGCAAGGAATTCAGGGAAAAGTCCGGCAGAATGCGCGCGTGCCTGCGTCCGGGATGGCATGCAGTATAGGCTGGTTGATGGCGACAAAGTCTATGCTTTGCAAGGGCAAACAGCTGGTTTGGACAGGCTCGCCGGTCAGCGCACGACAGTCGGCGGCACTCTCGACGGGAACACCATTCAGGTAAGCTCTATAGCAGTCCAATAGTGGCCAGCCCCAGTCCTAGTTGCGGAAAGACTCGCATCCGGTCTACCGGCTGTACTGGTTCTTCTTCTTATCTTGGTGGCGCTCAAGGCCTAGCTGAATTAGCCGCCCGATCAGTTCCGGATATGAAACCCCCGACGCCGCCCACAGCTTCGGATACATGCTGATCGAGGTAAAGCCGGGCATAGTGTTGATCTCGTTCAGGTAGATCTTGCGCGTTTTCGCATCCATCAGAAAGTCCACGCGTGCGAGGCCGGAGCAGTCCACGGCTTGGAAAGCGCGGATGGCCAATTCCTGCACCTTTTTCGCCTCTGATCTGGTCAGCTTTGCGGGGATGACCAGCGTAGAGCCTTCTTCGAGGTATTTCGCGTTGTAATCGTAGAATTCTTTGCAGGGAACAATCTCTCCGGGAACAGACGCCTGCGGTTTGTCATTGCCGAGCACTGAGCACTCGATCTCGCGAGCTTTGTGCTTCTTCCCTCCCACGCTTTCTTCGATCACAATTTTGCGGTCGAACTTTGCGGCTTCTTCGATGGCGGGGCCGAGTTCCTCGCGGTTGTGGGCTTTTGAAATTCCGACTGAAGATCCCAAGTTTGCCGGCTTTACGAAAACGGGATATTTCAGATTCTTCTCAACAAATTTGTGAACTTTCTTAGGTTCGTCCTCCCAAGCACCGCGAAGAAAGGTCACGTGCTTCACAATGGGCAGCCCGGCGGCGCGGAAGAGCGACTTCATGATGTCTTTGTCCATGCCCGCAGCCGAGCCGAGCACGCCGGCGCCAACATAGGGAATGTCAGCAAGTTCGAGCAGGCCCTGGATGGTTCCGTCCTCGCCGAAAGTGCCGTGCAGAACGGGGAAAATAATGTCGACATTGATGGCACGATCAGATGCGCGGCGAGTGAGAGTGGGATCGGTCTGGAAGGGCGCGAGGGAGCCACCGGATTTTTTGGGCTCTGGTGGAACCACGACCGCCTCGCCGGCCGCGAGCACAGCAGCAGCAGGAGTGGTCTCGGGATCGCCGGCACGCAGATGGCGCGCTTCATGCTCCGGTGTCTTGCCATTCAGCAACTTTTCGGCTTCTGCCGAAGTCAGCCAGCGGCCCTCCTTGGTAATGCCGATCGGCACCACTTCGTACTTGCTCTTATCAATCGCACCGAGAACCGATGCCGCAGAGAGAAGAGAGACCTCGTGCTCGCCGCTGCGGCCACCGAAGAGAATGCCCACGCGAAGCTTTTTCATGACTTTAGTCTGGACGCGCGTGAGTCTGGCGTCAATTAGCCGTTATGATCTCTCGGATCTCCAAAAGAAAAAGGAATACGTTATGACCGTCCCATTTACCATGATGAACCGCCGCGAAGCGTTAGCGACTCTTGGATCTGGCGGTTTAGGATTATTGGCTATGCACTTGTCGCCCGTTCACACCGACAGCGTGAAAGAGAATGCCCTCGATACCGCCTTGTTAAAATTCAGCGAGAAGTCGCGCCAGCGGCTGCTCCGCCTTTTGAAGGAACCCGGTTTCAGCGGGTACATACCCAGCACCGAAGTCAAAGCCGTTTGTGATGGTGAGGCAAAGAGCATTGATGCCCTGATGATCGAGTTGCTTCCGCTGGCACGAACGTACTCCCGCCCGCCGATCTCAAACTATTATGTCGGCGCAGTGGCACGCGGCACCAGCGGAAAGCTGTATGTTGGCGCCAATATCGAGTTTCCTGGCCACTCGCTCGGTTTTTCAGTGCATGGGGAGCAGTCGGCCCTTTCCAACGCCTACATGCATTCTGACGGAGGTGTTAGTTCTATCGCTGTGACGGCGGCGCCTTGTGGCCATTGCCGGCAATTTATGAACGAGCTATCGCCTGATGGCGACATTCAGGTATTGGTCGATGGCAAGCCCTCGGTGAAACTTTCTTCGCTATTGCCTAGCGCTTTCGGCCCCAAAGACCTCGGAGTTACGAATGTCGCTTTCCCGGTGAAAGAAGTGGATCTGATTCTGCCCAAGGGAGCATCCGATGAGGTGACCCTCGCCGCCTTGGGCGCTGCTCGGAAATCATACGCACCTTATACGAAGGCTTATTCTGGAGTGGCAATCGGAACTCGACTTGGGCACACATATAAAGGGGCGTACATCGAGAACGCTGCGTACAATCCGAGCCTCCCCCCCCTGCAAACAGCTCTGGTTGCGCTGATAACCGCAGGAGAGAGCTACTCGGCGATTTCCGAAGTCGTTCTCGTCGAAGTGGAGGGTGCCCCCATCAGCCAGAAAAGTGCTGCTGAAGCCGTTCTGAGCGCGATCGCTCCCGCAGTGAAGCTGCGGATGGTGACTGCAACGATGAAGGCCTAAGTACTATCGACAGCGATTGGCGACTAGAGAATCTTCTTGCCGAATGCCGACAGCGTCAGCTCTACTGCTAGGTCAGCCGTGCGGTTGTGCTCGTCAATGACAGGATTCACCTCGACGATCTCGAAGCTTGTCATGCGGCCATGGTCGGCGATGATTTCCATGGCCAGGTGCGCTTCGCGATAGGTGGCGCCGCCGCGCACGGGAGTGCCGACGCCGGGAGCGTCCTCAGGATCGACCCAGTCCATGTCGAGTGAGACGTGATAGCCGGCGGTGCCACGTCCGGCCATACGTAGAGCTTCTTCGATGATGGTGCGCATGCCACGCTCGTCGATGTCACGCATGGTAAAGACTTCGATTCCGGCTTTGCGGATATTCTCTTTTTCGGTCGCATCAATGTCGCGAACGCCGACCAGCACGCAGTTTTCTGGATTGACCTTTGGCGAAAAATTGAAGATGTTGGCGAGCTCGGGGGGGCCCAGCCCCATAATTGCCGCGAGCGGCATGCCGTGCACGTTGCCGCTGGGAGAGCTATCTGGCGTGTTGATGTCGGCGTGGGCATCGATCCAGATCAATCCGATTTTTTGATTCTGGCGACGATAAAATTCCGCGACTCCCGCAACTGTGCCTGCGGCTACCGAGTGATCTCCACCTAGTACAACGGGTGCCTTTCCTGCTTCCAGGGTCTTGAGTACCTGTTCGGCATGCTTGGTGCAAGTCGCAGTGATTTCTTTCAAGTATTTCGCGTGCGGATCGCCTTCCTTCTTCTGCTCGGGAATGGCGACGGCAACATTGCCGCCGTCTTCCACCACGTGGCCCAGGGCTTCGAGACGCGCCTCCAGGCCGGCAACGCGGACGGCAGACGGGCCCATGTCCACGCCTCGGCGCGACTGACCGAGGTCGAGCGGAATGCCAATCACACGAATTTTCTTGGGGCTGATGCTGGAGAAGGATGCAGTGGTGGGTGCCATGAGTTTGTCAAACCGCAGAGTTCGCAGAGAACGCAGAGTCAGGAAATTCATTTACGATTCTGCGCACGCCGTTCTTCAACATCGAAACATGAAAATTAATCAGCAGCCCTAGCTTACATCCACACAGTCGTAGGTAGGACAGCAACTGAGCTTCATGCACGGTAGTGAGCCTCTCGACAGCCTTGATTTCGACGATCACTCGACCTTCGATCACAAGGTCAAGGCGATACCCGCAGTCGAGCTTGACATTCTTGTACACCACCGGGAGTGGCTTCTGCTGCTCAACTTTGAAGCCGCGCTCTCTGAGTTCGAAGACGAGACACGCCTCGTAGGCAGACTCCAGCAGCCCGGGGCCAATTATTCGGTGCACATCAATGGCTGCGCCGATGACTTGTTCGGAGATCCGATTAAGCGCGTCCTTCTCGTCCATTAATTCACCCTAAGTCGTTAATCTCTGCGTTCTCCGCGATCTCCGCGGTTAAAAATTACGGATAAAGTCTGTGCAACATTCTCGGAAAAGGTATCGTTTCGCGTACGTGTTCGAGACCACAAATCCAGGCGACGACGCGCTCAATTCCCATACCGAAGCCGCCATGGGGCACGCTGCCGTACTTGCGCAAGTCCAAATACCATCTGAAAGCCTCTTCTGGCAAGCCGTGCTCGTGAATTCGCTGGACAAGCAGATCGTACGAGGCCATGCGCTGCGAGCCGCCGATGATTTCACCGTAGCCTTCAGGTGCGAGCACGTCGACGCACAGCGCTAGTTCGGGACGCTGCGGGTCCGGCTCCATGTAAAAGGCTTTTACTTTCGCCGGATAACGATGAATCATCACCGGCTTTTCGAATTCCGATGAAATGTAAGTTTCATCGGGCGAACCGAGGTCTCCACCCCATTCAAATTTGTTCTCCAGCGTGCCTTTTGTGTGGGCCTCTTCCAGCATCTTGACTGCTTCGTCGTAGCTGATGCGTGGAAAGGGGGCTTCGATTTTTTCCAACTTTGTCAGGTCGCGGCCGATGGTCTGCAAATCTGCGCGACGCCGCTCCAGGCAGCGCTTTACGATGAAGCTGATGAGTCCTTCACCTAAATCCATTAGGTCGTCTAGCGTGGCGTAGGCGACCTCGGGTTCGACCATCCAGAATTCGGTCAAGTGACGCCGGGTTTTGGACTTTTCCGCGCGAAACGTCGGGCCGAACGAGTAAACCTTGCCGAGAGCCATCGCCGTGGCTTCGATGTAGAGCTGTCCTGACTGCGTGAGATACGCCTGCTCCTCGAAGTAGTCGACGGGAAAAAGCGTTGTCGTGCCCTCACACGCTGCTGGCGTGAGAATTGGCGGATCAGTGAGCGTAAAGCCGCGTTCGTCGAAGAAATCACGGGCAGCTTTGATGATTTCAGCGCGCACGCGCAGAATCGCTGCCTGGCGCGGAGTGCGCACCCAGAGATGGCGATGCTCCATCAGGAAATCGACGCCATGCTCTTTGAGGGAAATCGGATAAGGATCGTTGTCAGGCACGCGCTGGATAACTTGAACGCAGGAAACATCAAGTTCGTAGCCGCCGGGGGCGCGCTTATCAGCACGGACTTTGCCTTCAACGATGACGCTGGATTCCTGGGTGAGGCTTTTTACCGCATCGAACACTTCAGGCGGAACAGCACTTTTGGGAACCACTCCCTGGATCACGCCACTGCCATCGCGGAAGATTGGAAAGAGGAGCTTCCCGCTTTCGCGGAGATTGTAGAGCCAGCCGCGGATGGTGACGGTCTGGCCTTCGTGCTTGCCGATTTCAGCGATTGTAGTGACAGGTGCCATTATTTAGGAGATTTCCACCGCCGAGAAAAGCAGATTCCCCGCTTCTCTCGGAATGACAATTTTCAAACTATTGTGCGCTCAAGAGATCCGGGGTCTTGTTTTTGAGATCTCGCCTCACGCCGCCCCCAATTGTCGAAACGTCTCTCCCATCTTCTCCACCGGATTCACCTTTTCGTCAGCTTCAATCTCCAGCAGCAACGGCGGCGTCTGCGGCGCTGAACGCAACAACTCCATCGTTTGTTTCCAGTCGATAGAACCCTTGCCCGGCCACAGGTGCGAGTCGCGATCTTTGGCGTTGTCGTGAATATGTGTTGAACGAATATGGCCCTTCAGAATCTCGAATGCCTCCGCGACATTGCTCATAATGTGCGCATGGCCAACATCGAAGCAGACGCCCACATCATCGAAGTGCGTGAGATGGATGAATTCCACCAGCCGATCGGGAGTGGCCAGTTCGTTCGGGATGTTCTCCAGAAGAATGCGCACGCCTAGCGGCTTGGCAAAGGCTCGCAGGTGCTCGATCGAAGTTATCGCAGCTTCGAGCTTCCGCTCATCGAAGGATTCATCGCCTACACCTATGTGCTGCACTAAGAAACGGAACGGAATCTGCTCGGCGATCTCCAGCGCGCGCTTGATCTCATCCATAGCGGCAACGCGCTGAGCCCGATCGGTGGAGGCAACGTTTACCGGCAGAGCTCCGCTGCGGCCAAATTCATAATCGGAGTACATGGGTGAATGAACGGAATGGAGAGGCACGCCGCTGGTACGGAACCAATCGGCAATTTCACGGACGTGCTGTTTCCGGTTCGCATAATCAAGATGCTGGCGCGCGGCGAAGATTTCAATGGCTTGCGCGCCCCCGCGGACGAGGCCATCGAGCAGCCCGGGATGAAGACGCTCTTTGAGATAAACGTGCGTCGAAATTGCGTTCAGCATTGCTATTCTCTTTCAGCAGAGTCGAGCTTAGCTCGACCGGACAGCCCCGGCTTCGCTCAGGGCAGGCTTGGGCGGCTGTCCCTACGTGATCTTCTTAAAATCCAACGGCCTTCCCATTATTTCTGATGTCGCTCGCCCCCAATCGCTCGTTAGTCTTCGGATCAATGGCAATGCACTCGCCATCACTCCAATACGGGGACCACTCGCCGGATTCATCAATGCCGAACTCGATCTTGTGGCCCATTTCCCGGAGTGTCTTTACTGTATCAGGAGAGAACCACTGTTCAACGCGTGACACATCCGGCAGCCATTGGTTGTGAAAGCGTGCAGCGTTCACCGCCTCTTGAATATTCATGCCGTAGTCCACAACGCCCATCAGAATATTCGCCACCGTGGTGATGATGCGCGGACCGCCGGGCGAGCCGAGAATCAAGAACGGCTTGCCATCTTTTAACACTATCGTGGGTGTCATCGCCGAAAGTGGGCGCTTGCCCGGACCGATTGCATTTGCCGGCCCCTGAATCAAACCGTAGATGTTAGGAACACCTGGCTTAGCGGCGAAGTCATCCATTTCATCATTGAGCAGGAAACCGAGGCCTTCGGCGGTTACGCGCGAGCCGAAGTCATCGTTCAAAGTGGTAGTAACGGAGACTGTATTTCCAGCGGGATCTACAACGGAGTAGTGGGTTGTGTGTACGGGTTCGTGGATTGCGGCTGCTTGCGGATACACGGCTGCGTACTGCTCAAGCTGGCTGAAAATTTGCGGGCGCTTCAGATCCTTACTTGCGCTTGCGTGGGCTGGATTAATCGACTCGCGCCAGGCCGCGGCATACCTCTTATCGATGAGCTGGGCTACCGGAATTTTCGAGAAATCGGGGTCGCCGAGAAACTCTGCGCGGTCAAAGAATGCGCGGCGGAAGGCCTCTAGCGTCAGGTGCACCGATTGCGCGGACCGGTTGCCTAGTTTGGCCAGGTCGTAACCCTCGAGAATGTTGAGGATTTCGAGCAGCGCAATTCCGCCGGAAGATGGCGGCGGGGCGCTGATGATTTCGTATCCACGATACGTGCCGCGAATCGGCTTGCGCTCTTTCACTTCGTAGTGAGCAAGGTCTTCAGCAGTGATTAAGCCGCCGCCCTTCTGAATGGACGCGGCTAGTTCGCGCGCCATGGCACCGTGATAGAACTCGTCCGGATTGGCGGCGATGCGCTCCAGCGTTTGGGCCAATTCCGGCTGACGAAGGATTTCGCCCGGTTTGTAGTAATTCCCATTGCGCTGAAAGACGCGGCGCGATTCTGGGAAGCGGGACAAATACTTGTCATTTCGGAGATCTCTGGCATCCTCCCAAGCCAGGGCAAAACCCTCACGGGCCAACTTGATTGCAGGAGCGATAACCTGCTGCAGTGAGAGCTTGCCAAATTTTTGTTGCGCGTACGCCATACCCGCAACTGAGCCGGGCACGCCGATGGCTTTGTAACCAGCCACGCTCGCGTCTTCGATGACATTGCCCTGTGCATCGAGATACATGTTGGCCGTCGCCGCGGCTGGGGCCTTCTCACGATAGTCGATGAAGTGGACGTTGCCATCCGCGGTGCGGAGCAACATGAATCCGCCGCCACCCAGATTCCCAGCTGGTGGGTGAACCACGGCGAGCGCGAAACCGGTGGCGACAGAGGCATCCACTGCGTTCCCGCCGGCTTGCATGATCTCCACGCCTGCGCGGGACGCCAACTCGTGCTGGCTGACAACCATTGCGTGGGGCGCATGCACGGAGTTGATGGGTGCGCCGAAAAGCGGCGGAGAAATCATCACGGCCGCAACTAGCAGCAAAATCATTAACTTGTAATGGGAGTGCATGGATTGTTGGACTGTGTGTGAGGGCGGTCTGACCCGTCCAAAGCTAGTGCAGCTCGTCTGCTCAAAGACTCGAACAACGAGCTCCTGGGCAGACTCCCGAGGCTAGCTTAGGGTGCTCGGGAGAGTCAAATAAAACAGGAGCAAAGCCTCGGGTGGGCCTAGGCGGTCTGAATCAGAAATTGAGGTCTGTATTTCCAGCTACTGTGACCTGGCGCGTTTCGGCGGGCTTGCCCTCACGCCACACGGTCACGCTGTAATGCCCGTCGGGAATATCGCGCACGGTGTAATCACCGGCAGGCGTGGCGTACGCGTAATACGGTGTGGGCACCACGATGATATATCCAACCATCTCCGCATGCATATTGCACAGCAGAGGAACGACACCGGGCCGATCGAAGCGGAACTTGCGATTGTCGCCGGACGCCCAAGTGCCCAGGTTGTGTGCCAAGCTCTTGTCGCCAGAAATCGCTGGCCAGCGTACATTGTGCGCCACCGTGTCGCTGTTCTTGAACACCACCGTCGCGCCTTGCGGTATGACCAGGACCCTCGGTTCAAAGCTCTGGCCGTGCTGATCAATCTGATATGGGACAGTGGTCGCGGGGAAGGTCTTGCCAGCAATGCGATCCACATACACAACACCAGACTTCGTCATCGAAGAAACCTTCCCTTTCAGGGTGCCCGCGTATGCTCCGGCGGTAACAACCGTGACGAGAATCAGTGCGAGGAAAACGTTCCGCTTGACCATGACTAAACCTCCTAGAATGTGTTCAACATAGAGACATCCGCTCCATGGGGCCATGATTCAGGTCACCGCGGTTTGTGATTTGGGTCACAGTAGAAAGGCAAACTGCCAGATGGAATCTGCATTCATTTAGCAATTACCTGCAACGAAATTGCAGCGGCAGAAATCCAAAACCAACAGGAGATTGAAATGCAAAAACGGCAGCTTGGTAACTCAGACCTACAAATTACCCCGGTCGGGTATGGAGCGTGGGCGATTGGAGGCTCGGGCTGGCAATTTGCCTGGGGCTCGCAAAGCGATAACGACTCCATCGCAGCAATTCATCGCGCTCTCGAACTGGGAGTGAATTGGATCGACACGGCGGCTGTGTACGGCCTGGGGCATTCGGAAGAAGTAGTGGCACGAGCACTTAAAGAATGGAGTGGCCCGCGGCCTTACGTGTTTACCAAATGCGGCCTGCGCTGGGATGCCAAAGGTGAGGTTAGCAAAGTTCTGCGCTCTGACTCGATTCGCCGCGAAGTTGAAGATAGCCTGCGCCGTCTAAAGCTAGACGTAATAGATCTTTATCAGATTCATTGGCCACCCGACCCCGATTCGCCGGAACTGGAAGAAGGCTGGTCGACCATGGCAGATTTGAAGGGCGAAGGCAAAGTGCGTTGGATCGGCGTGTCAAATTTCGATGTCAAGCAAATCCGCCGCGCAAAAGCCATCGCGCCGGTTACGTCGGTGCAGCCGCCGTACTCGCTGATTCATCGCGAAGTAGAAGAGGACATTCTGCCCTACTGCCTGCGCGAAGGAATCGGAGTGATCGTTTATTCACCGATGGCGTCAGGCCTGCTCACCGGCGCAATGACCCGCGAACGCGCGGCAAAGCTGCCGAAAGATGATTGGCGCAGCAGCCATCCGGATTTCCAGGAACCGCGCCTTTCGCGAACTCTTGAGTTGGTTGAAAAACTGCGCGAGATCGGGAATCGGCATGGGCGTTCGCCGGGAGAAGTCGCAATCGCGTGGACGCTGCGCAACCCCGCCGTGACCGGAGCGATTGTTGGCGCGCGGAACGCGCGTCAGGCGAATGGCGTGATGCGTGCGGGCGAGCTGCGGTTGAGCGATAAAGAAGTAAACGAGATTGAAGAAATAGCGGATGAGATTGCTGCGTGAACGGCATCGATTTCGTGAGTTTCCGATTCGTCGGTCTCCTAAATTAACCACGAAGGACACAAAGGAGCACGAAGGAAACAGGAATTACGGTTTCGTGTAACTTCGTGTCCTTTGTGGTTCGTGAAATGAGGACACCATCTTCGATACGGGTGTTCTCCGTCGCGATGATCACTGCTCGTAGCGAATAGTAGAATGGAGCCTCCCGCCGCAGTCATTCAAATGTCTTGACCAACGTTGCCTTGCTGTACGCCACTCGGAAGCCCATCCGTTCGTAATTGCGCTGCGAAGTACTGCCGCCTTGGGTCACAACTGCAGCCAAGTCCAAACCTGCTTCTTCTGCTGCCCGCAATCGAGCTTGCACCAGTGCGGATTGAATCCCGCGTCTACGGAATTCAGGCAAGGTCGCATCCCCGAACATCGCGAACACGTTATGCTCAGCGATGATTAGCCCGGCCGCACTGGCAACCGCCTTCTCACCTATCCAAGCTAACAGTGCCACCACCCCGGGATACTGGTACATCGGTCCAATCCAACGATGAAATTCCTCCGGCGGATTCCCTTCCGGGAAAAAGCTTCTGGAGCTAATGTCGGCGGCTACACCTGCCTGCCCGGAGTCGGTAGGCCGGATGTTGATGCCCTCGGGAATTTCGGGAGTTGGTTCGTTCGGTTGCAACCTCCGGTACAGTACGTTATTAAGCTCAGTCATGGAGTAGCAACGCTTTTTGAGCATTTCTATCAAGGTCGAATCGGTTAAAGGACAGACATCAACCTGCGCAGCCGCTCCACGGGAGCGATAGAACTGCTCCAAACGATCGAAATCAGCAGAGGAGACTGGGCCATCGAAACCAAGCCCGACAGCACGTCCGATCGGCGATCCAACTCCCGCGAACACCATGTGACCACCGCAGATTTCTTCTGCTGCGGCGTTTACCTCTGGATAGAGCTTCTGATACAGCCTGGCGTGGTGAACCTGTGGCACCTCTTCCGTCGCTTCCAGGCGACGAGCGAATGCCTTATCAACGAATTCCATGGGAGAAATCCTTTCTGGTTGAGCTATGACTTGTGAATGCGCACACGAACGGCGTGCGGCAGAGAAAGGCTTTCAACCAGCGGATTAAAGGACGGCGGTCATAATCAAGGAGGACAGAGTAGCGCGGGGAAGGCAAGAATTCAACAGGCGATTGGAGACCTCAAAGCACCGAACGCAACTACACCTGCTCCCTTGCCTCTCCCAACGTCACATTCACATCCATCTTCCGTTTGCCGCGATAAATGGTGACCCGGACAGAGTCTCCAGCGCGGTGGTTATTCATGACGTGGCTAAGGTCCTGCTGATCCTGGACGTCCTGGCCGTCGATCGCGACGATTAGATCTCCTCCGGTCGTGATGGGGGTGTTGCCGAGGTAAGCGCGTTCGTTGCCGCCACGGAGGCCGGCGCGGTCGGCGGCGCCTCCGGGGACCACTTGCACGACCAGCAACCCATAGTCGGCCGGGAGGCCCATTTGATCGGCAAGCTCGGGAGTAATGGGAATAGTACGCACGCCGAGAGCGGGACGGCGCACGCGGCCTAAGGTAACAAGATCATTCAGCACCGCTTTTGCAGTGTTGATAGGGATCGCAAATCCGATCCCGGCGCTCTGCCCGACGGTCGAAGCAATGATGGTATTGATGCCAATTACTTCACCGTGCCAGTTGAGCAGCGGGCCGCCGGAATTGCCGGGGTTAATCGCAGCGTCGGTTTGGATAGCCTCGTCGATGGTCATGCCGTCCGGCTCCTGCACGGAACGAATTGAGCTGACGATGCCACTGGTCAACGTCCCGGAAAGTCCAAAAGGATTGCCGATGGCATAGACCTTCTGTCCAACCTGCAAGTTCCGCGACTCGCCTAAGACCATGGGTGCGAGATCGGGCGCTTTGATCTGAATTATGGCCAGATCATGCGAACGGTCTGTGCCCACGATCGTGGCGCGATACTTCTTGCGGTTATGCAGCGTGACCTCGACTTGGCGAGCGTCAGCGATAACGTGGTAATTCGTGAGAACGTGGCCTTCTTTATCAATGATGAAACCTGATCCCTGGCCCTCCTGCGGCACCAGGCCGTAGAAGAAATCGAACGCCACCGCTTTGGACGTAATATTGACTACGGAGCCAATATTTTTGCGATAGACGGTGATATTGTTTTGCTCTTCTTGGTCCGGCGTCTCACCGCCGGCGGCTTCAGTGATTTCGAGTTTGCTCGGCCGTCCTAGCCAATTGGTCGTGTGTGTTTGGCTGCGATGATAAGTCGTGAAATAGAAAAATGCGCCAGCAAGAACGACGGCGAGTAGAAGCGGACGTAAGAGTTTCATGATCAGGTCTCCGCTACTGGTTGGAGCCGCTCAGTTTTGATCGGAAATAAGTTATCAGTTCTCAGTTGCCAGTTTTCAGTTTGCAACTCGGAGCAGTGTATGCCAAGTCAGGCCTGTTTGCCGGCTTCGGCACTGAGGCTCGCGTATATAGCGCGAACCTGTTTAGAAGTTTCATCTAATGATCCGGAATTGTCGATCACATAATCGGCTGCTTTGACTTTGTCGGCATCGGAGAGTTGTGCAGCCATTCGGCGTGCGACTTCCCGGCGCGCAGTTTCTTCTTCTATGTTCATGCGGCGCGCCCAGCGCTCGACTTTCTGCTCAGGGCGGCAGGTGACGACTACCAAGCGGTCAAAGCGCTTGGCTGCGCCAGCTTCCAAAATGAGTGCGGCTTCGACAATTGCAACTGCTTTGGGATCGCGCTTGCCGGCTTCCTCCAGCCATTGCTCCTGCTTCTCAATTACGGCAGGATGCACGATTCGGTTCAGTTCGTGGACGCGCGAGGGCTGATTTCCGGTAACCCCGCCAAAGGCGATCTCCGCCAGATGCGGGCGATTGACCGTGCCATCCGGATTTAAGATGCCTTTTCCGAAGTGACGAACAACTTCCGCGTAAACCCCTTCCCCCGGCTGCATGAGCTGATGCGCGATCTCGTCTGCCTTTATGACCTGGGCGCCGAGTTGGGCAAACATCCCGGCGACTGCCGACTTGCCACTGGCGATCCCGCCGGTCAGGCCCACTTTGAGCAAGCTTGCCTCAGTGTAAAAAGTCGCCGAGAACACTATCGGCGGTTGAATCTTAAGCGCGAGAGAGTTCCGGCACGCGGCTGCCACGCCGTAATTTGGCGGCTTTTACGGTATTCGACATCAGCATGGCAATTGTCAGCGGGCCGACACCGCCTGGCACTGGCGTGATCGCACCTGCGACTTCTGCGACCTCAGGATGAACGTCCCCCACTAGAGTTGAACCCTTGGCGCGGAAGCTTTCCTCGCGCTTGGCGTTACCGGCAAAGAGCCGCGCGAACTCGGCTTGGTCAGTTACCTTATTCATGCCGACGTCGATCACGGTTGCGCCCGGCTTCACGAAGTCGCGAGTAATCATTCCGGCGCGGCCGATGGCTGCAACCAGAATGTCGGCGCGGCGGCACACACCCGGAAGATCGCGAGTTTTCGAGTGGCAAACGGTCACCGTGGCGTTGCGGTTGATAAGCAGCATGGCAACGGGCTTCCCGACGATATCGCTGCGGCCCACTACCACGGCTTCCTGCCCGGCGATCGGAATGCCACTCCGTTTGAGAATCTCGATGATTCCGGCGGGGGTGCACGGCACCAAGCCAGACCGCTGCGTGGAAAGAAAACCGACATTCACAGGATGAAACCCATCCACATCCTTGGCTGGATCGACAGCCATCAAAATTTTCTTAGAGTCCACCTGTGGCGGAAGAGGAAGCTGCACAAGAATTCCATCGATCTCCTCGCGCTGGTTTAGTTCCAGCACAAGTTCGAGCAGTTCGTCGGTAGTAATGTTCTCCGCAGGTGTGAGTCTTTCGCTGTAGATGCCTACTTCCTCAGAGCTCTTTACTTTGCCACGAACGTAAATTTCCGAGGCGGGATTGTTGCCCACGAGAATTACAGCCAGGCCAGGACGCACTCCTGCTGCCGAGAGGGTTCTCACCTCAGCGGCAACTTCTGCCCGAATTTCGTTAGCGATTTTATTGCCGTCGAGAAGCGTGGCAGCCATGGCACCTCGAAATCAGAGAGTACGCAGAAAAAATTCTATCTTAAAGGTGGCTGACTTTGCCGAGCGCTGACGGATTTACCTGGCTGGATAGTGGCTCAGTTTGCCCCTTTGGCCTAAGGACTTGCTTTGCGTCCTTTGCGAATCCTTGGCGTTCTTCGCGGTTAAGTTCTTCTTTACCGCAAAGCTCGCAAAGAACTGCCGCCAAGAACGCAAAGCCAAACCACGCACCAAGTGAAACTGAGCCTCTACTCCTGGCTGGGCTCATTTGACAATTGACAATTGGCATTCGAGAATTCCCCTATGGTTCCGCAAGACTTACTCGACATGCTGGTTTGCCCGGTCTGCAAGAAGCCGTTGACGCTCAAGGACGAAGGGCAGAGCCTCAAGTGCGGAGAGTGCCACCGCGTCTATCCTATTCGGGATGACATTCCCATTTTGCTGGTGGACGAGGCTGTCACCGAGCCCTCCTGAGCCTCGCTTTGAGACTGTCGCAACGGGCACTGACCCGTCTGTGTCCCACAACGACATATCTTGTCAACGCTTGGTGCTCGATCTAGCCCGTCTCCGCGTCTCCGATCCGCCTCGGGTTGCTTGCAACTAAAACTGCAGGAAAGGGTTAATAGAGATAACGGAATTTCCAATCGCTCTCTACAGTGAAGTTCAGTTGCGGCAAGCAAATTGCATGCAACGTAGGCGGCACCTGCTGAGTCTAATGGTCAGAAGGGGTAGGGGTCGGAGGTGAACGACCATGAGAGAGAAAGACAGATTTTCGAGAGAGAAAGAGAGATTTTCCAGTACCGAACTGACGGCATTGCGAAACGATCTCTTACAGGGAGGTCTGGCCGATTCCCATGAGGCTGCCGAGCTTCTTCAGATCTTTCTGATGGGGAGGGGCTACGGCGTGTCGCCACAGGCTGCCCTGGATGCGGTCGGACGGGTGGAGATGTCGGGGTGCTCGCTGCCGGTGTTGCAGCACGAATTGGAGAATTTGGCGTTGGTGATGTAAGCGGTGATGTTCAACTTGCCGTACGGTAGGTAAAAAGGAATCGGTCGGGGGCTTCGAACCAAGTCGCTCCCCGAAGGTGTAAGAAAAAGATACAAGCCGTTGTGAACCAGCGCGGCTTGCAGACCGCTGGCAAACCCCGTCTCTTCGGCGGGGTTTGGGCGTTCTGGTCGCATTTCCGCAACGGAGATCCAGGCATCGCGCTGCGTCGGCATGGCCTTCTCAGCGCATCGTGTAAATCGTAAGGGTGCTCAGACCGGGTGCTAGAATCAATTTCAAACTAATTCAGATTTCATGCTTACCGGCTCACAAATCCGGCGGAAGTTCCTCGAATTTTTTGTGCAGAAGGGGCATCGCGAGGTGCATTCGTCGTCGCTGGTGCCGCATAACGATCCAACGCTGCTGTTCACGAATGCGGGGATGAACCAGTTTAAGGACGTCTTCCTGGGCCTGGAGAAACGCGACTACACGCGGGCGACGTCGTCGCAAAAGTGTGTGCGGGCAGGCGGGAAGCACAATGATCTGGAAAATGTCGGATTCACCAACCGGCATCACACGTTTTTCGAAATGCTGGGGAATTTTTCGTTTGGAGATTACTTCAAGAAAGAAGCCATTGCATATGCGTGGGAGCTGATCACCGCGAAGGATTGGTTTGGTATTGATAAGAACAAGCTGTACGTGACCATCTTTGAGGGCTCGCCCTTAGATGAGATTCCCCGGGACAACGAAGCGGAGCAGTTTTGGCTTGATGTTGGTGTTCCGAAAGAACGCATTCATGCGTTCGGTATGAAAGACAACTTTTGGCAGATGGGCGATACCGGGCCGTGCGGGCCGTGCAGCGAGATTCATTATGACATGGGTCCGGTGGCTTCTGATCAGGGGCACGGCACGACTGCTCCGGAGTGCAGATTCCCTTGCCCTTCTGACTGCGGTCGGTACATTGAAATCTGGAACTTGGTATTCATGCAATACGATCGCCAGCCAAGAGTTCCAGATGGCACCTTGTTCGGATACAAGCGGCTGCCCAAGTCTTCAATTGACACCGGCATGGGACTGGAGCGCGTCACGGCGGTGCTGCAGGGCGTGATCTCGAATTATGAGACGGATTTGTTTGTGCCGTTGATTGAGAGAGCAGCCGAACTGACGGGAACTAGCACAGGAAATGTGGAGCCGGGTCTTCGACCCGGCCGGGCGGGTGAGGGCACCCGCCCCTACGCAATTACTGCCACAAACCACGTAGCGGCGGACGCCCCCGTCCGCCCGGGGGCAAGCGATGCCCATGGAGGGACGGGCGTCCCGCCCGTCCAGGCCGAGCGCAGCTCGGCAGCAATCTCTAAAACTAGTAGCGGAGCTTCGCTCCGCCGGGCGGGTGAGGGCACCCGCCCCTACGCAAGCAGCGGCACGAACCACGTAGGGGCAGACGCCCTCGTCCGCCCATCCGAGCAGAAATCCGCTGCTTCCCTGCGAGTGATTGCTGATCATTCCCGCGCGGCGACTTTTCTGATTTCCGATGGTGTGCTGCCGTCGAACGAAGGCCGCGGATATGTGCTGCGGAAGATCATTCGTCGAGCCATCACGCATGGACGATTGCTCGGACAGACGAAGCCGTTTCTGCATGAGATGGTGTTTGCGGTTCGCGATCTGATGCAGGATGCGTATCCGGAGCTGAAGGAAACGGCTGCGCGCGTATCGAAGGTACTCAGTGCCGAGGAAAAGAGGTTTGCTCATACATTGGCTCTAGGACTACAAGCAATGCACCTGATAGTGGAGGGGCATCCTGGCATTGACCTATTAGCTTACCTTGGCGAATCAGGCGACAAAAAGGACAGCAGATTCGTTGCGAAAAAGGACAAGGAAACTCTGGGAACTGAATTTACGCGAGCATCAGTAATAGCCGGAATACGAGCCAAATATCCTCCAAAGATCGCTGCAGAAAGGGAAGCAAAGGTAATTGAGCTCCTGGACAGGCCAAAATACTTGACCGGTGAAGAAGCCTTCCTACTCTATGGGACGTACGGGATGCCCTTGGATTTTATTCGTGATTATTGTCGCGACCGCGCGATTGAATTCGAGGAAAGTGAATTTGATCGCGCTCTAACAAACGAGCGCGAACGTGCTCGCGCCTCCTGGAAAGGCGCGGCCAGGCAGACTGCCAACCCCGCCTACCAGCAGCTTCCGAAATCAGAGTTTGAAGGATACCTGCAGACGCGATCGGAAAATTGCGAAGTGCTGGCCATCATCAAGAATGTGCAGGGCGCGCAGGAACTCAAGCCGGGCGATGAGGGCGAGGTCATCCTCGATCACACACCATTCTATGCTGAATCGGGCGGGCAGGTTGGGGACCGCGGCGTGCTTTACAGCGATGAGCTGAACACCGTGGTGGCTGAGGTGAAGGGATGCTACTACCCGGTGCAGGGCGTGCGCGCGCATCAGGTAATCGCCAAACAGCCGATTCGCGTGGGCGACAAAGTGGACGCGGTGGTGGACACGGCGATCCGGCAGTCCACCATGCGCAATCACACGGCCACGCACCTGCTCCATGCCGGGCTGCGCGAGGTGCTGGGCAAGCATGTGAAGCAGGCGGGGTCTCTGGTGGCGCCGAATCATCTGCGCTTTGATTTTTCGCATTTCACTGCGGTTGAAGACGAAGAGCTGCAGGACATCGAGGACATGATTAATAAAGAAGTCCTGCGCAACCAGCGGGTCGAGGTCATCGAGAACGTGCCGATTGACGTGGCCGTCAACGAATACAAGGCCATGGCGCTGTTTGGCGAAAAGTATGGCGACCGCGTGCGCGTGATCAGGATTGGCGACTTCTCGACCGAGCTATGCGGCGGCACGCACACGGGCGCGACGGGCGAGATTGGGCTGATCAAGATTTTGAAGGAAGGTAGTGTGTCCTCGGGCGTGCGGCGGGTGGAGGCGGTGACGGGCGAGGGATCGCTGAGGCATTTTAGAAAAGATCACGAGTTGGAAGAGGTGGTGTCCAAGTTCGTCTCTCCCACCCTTCCGCAAAGAACGCGGAAGGATGGGGCACCCACGTCACAGGAAGAGCCAGTCTCACCCGCCGAAGCTCTGAAAATCGAGCTCGAAAAGAAAGACGCAGAGATCAAGCGTCTCGCGCGCGAGAACGATCAGCTACGGATGAAGTCGGCTTCGTCGTCGGTGGCTTCAGCGGGTGAAAAGATAAGAGAAGTGCGCGGGGTGAAGGTGCTGGCTCATCGCGTGGACAATCTGGAGCGTCCGCAGATGCGCACTTTGGTGGACCAGCTTCGCGACAAGATCGGGTCCGGCGTGGTAGTGCTGGGATCGGCGACCAATGGAAACGTGGCGCTGATTGTCGGCGTCACCAAAGATTTGACTTCGCGGATTCAGGCCGGCAAGGTCATCGGCCCGGTCGCGCAAAAAGTCGGTGGCAAAGGCGGCGGGCGTCCAGATTTGGCGGAAGCGGGGGGCAAGGATCCCGAGGCACTGGATGCGGCGCTGGGGGAGGCGTACGGGGTGGTGGAGGAGCTGTTGGGGTCCGGCTGATACTCATCTTCGGCTTTCTTTCGAATGGGTTTCTATCAGTTTTTTGGTCAGGATTACGAGGCCGAAGATTTGGGTCCATT
>Ga0137403_10001227_pt1 | contig 32332 bp, 31 predicted proteins | sample CZOMad2_1_16fung_FD_122057 | JGI IMG/M metagenome (GOLD analysis project Ga0137403, IMG submission 122057) | Vadose zone soil fungal communities from Angelo Coast Range Reserve, California, USA - CZOMad2_1_16fungal (Hybrid Assembly) | ecosystem: Environmental > Terrestrial > Soil > Vadose zone... | reverse complement strand
GACTATTTTTGGGGCAAATCCTTCGCGTCATCAATCAGAACATCGGTTGAGACTTTGGCGACTTTCGCATAACGCAATAGGACAAGAAGATCGGGTTCTCTGGTTCCGCGCTCATACGCTGAAACAGCCGTGTAGGACCCTCGCAGATTGAGAAGCTTTGCCATCTCAGTTTGACTCGCTTTCAATCCCCGCCGAATAGCCAGCAGCTTGCGAGCTAAACGCTTGGGCTTTTGACGCTGAGAGCGACCCATCAGGATTGCCCTCCTGATAGGCGTGCGCTTCTTACCTTGCGCCTATACTTATTTGTATATAGACTGTGCGCCGAATTTGAGGATGCCCGGATCGCCCGTTTCGTCCGGGCGCAGCACATTAACCGCTTCTACCTCGTGGCTTGGTTAGCATATCGGTCAGGTAGGCATATCCTATGGAAGAAACTCCAGCGAAGCAATACATTTTTAGCCCGGACAATCCGATCTATCACCTGGCTTTGAATGATCGCCTGTCGCTCTGCGGCCGGTGGTTGAGTACAAACCCCGAGCACAGGAAGCGTAGGGATGATCGGAGACTGTCGGCTGAAAAACCTACGCGCCAGTTTACTGCGCTGTGCAGTACGTGCGAGCGCAGAACTACAGGTGCGCCAGACCCAAAGCGCCCGGCCCTGGAATTGCTCCCGCGTTTTTCGATGTTCGAGATCGTCCCCTGAGTGGGCGAACCCCCACGCCGCAAGTTGGTCCGCCTCGGGCAGCTTTGCCCAAAAAGTAGGAATGGGCGCTAGAAAGTGGCAATAGACGGAGGGATGCATATCCCCGTCAAATAACTAGAGGTGCAAGAGGCCAGCTTTTACACAACACCATTGCCGCCTTCTCCGAGGCGCACCTGATCACGCTATTGAGATTTACTTAAATCACCGGCCGTCGTTTTTTTTAACTGCGTCTGATTCGTTGGCGGTAACTGTGCCTTCCCAACGGACGTAATCATCTCAGTACGCTAATGCGCGCTGCTTCTTTCTCTCGACCCGTTACTCTCAGGCGATACCGCATTTTGGTCTTGATCGCGTTGAGTTCAGATCGCGTGAGCTTCACATCCTCGCCTAATATTTGGGCAATGTCCTTACATTTATTGCCCTCTAGATACAAATCAAGCAACTCTTTCTCACGACTGCTGAGGCGACCCTGACGATGTTTGACTTCGCGTCTCAATTCGGCGGCTTCCAGACTTTGGTGAACACAAGGCGTCACTTGGCAGTTGTCGAGCATCCGCTTGTCGCTCAACACTTCGATGCTTTCTAGGCTGACGCGACTTTCCTTTCGCCGTCGATCTATCCAAGCATTGCGCATCATTGCCTTTAAGTAGGCGCTGGGATTTTTTACCATTCCAGGATCGCGCGGATGACAGAGAACCCTGTAAACGGTGTCTTGGACCAAGTCCTCAGCATCAAAAGTCATGTGATTCGTGAGTCGTTTCGCATACGACAGTAACCGAGTCTCTAGACCCTCATAGGTGTGCGCCCAATAGTCCCGTAATCCCTCTCCTTCACCGGTCCGAGTTAGAAAAACTGTGGTTTCCATGATGCTCTCCTCCTTTTTCAATAGTGAGTTCATCGAGCCTTGGGGCTTGCTCGTTGCCAAGCAAGCCCTGGCTCATAACAAAGAACCCCTTGAGCGCACGAAACTCAGGCGCGCCCAAGGGGTCCACCGTCATTTTTTGTCGCCAAGAATTTTCTTGGCAACCTTTCCAGCCCACGCAAAAATAATTATGGCTACCGCCACAACTATAGCGTGGACCAACGCCACGGCTCCGTTACCTTGATGTAGTTGTAAAGCCACATCCGTTAACCCGCCGAGGATGGCAAAGTGAAGCGCAAGCTCAAGGCTGCGCGCGAACAATGCAACCATAAGGTGGCCTCCTGCTACCAACCAACTCGGCCAAGAGATGGGTTAAAGCTTCTGGGCATTCCCACCTCAAGGCCTACAACAAAAAAACTTCGCGCCCAACGACGAAAACATTCAGGTGCTTCGCCCGGGTTCTGTTAGCGGGACTCAGACGAGCAGGCGGATTATACGCCTCTGTTTTGCAACGATGCTACTACTTTTTTATAAGATTACTTTTCTTCGTGGGTCTCGATCACGAAATTCTTTTTTGAAAAAACCGTTGGAGGGTAGTCTAAGGTAATAAGAGTTGGTGAATGTTGGAACCATAGCTTCATGGTTCCTAAATTCCTTTTCCTCCCCGACATAAAATCATGAAAAGTAAAACTTATCTTTTTTTTTAAAAACCTGGGATTCTCTCGTCTTATATATGGAGGGTGGCTTTCCTTAAGTGGGGGGCTCCTTCTGCTACAATGCTTCGCGTCAACGCGAGCATTCAGGCATGGCGCGTTCGGTTCTTAGCGGGACTCAGACGCGCCATTTTTATTCTGAGCCAAGCTGGAACCGACGTTACTCTTGTCGATCACCCCGCGTTGGACCTTATATTCTCTTCAATTGGTGGGGCCGTCTCCATTAACGCGGGGGTTTCAGCGCTCCGACTCACAAGCGACATAAAGAGTAAGATTCCATCACCAAACGGTCCGCACGATTTCATGCCTGGAGCAACTAAGAAGTTTTGCTTCCTTGCGATGTTATCGCGCAATTTCATGAGTTCTTTTATGTACGAGGAAGCCTTGGCAACACCGTTCTTATTGAGAATCAAAGCCTTGCGACCCTTCTTACCAGCAAAGACTGTTGAGTTTTGACTGCTGTTCAACGTCACAGCGTCAAGAAAACCTTTGCTGCAAAGGTCGGCGACCCATTGTGAAATTTGATTATCAGTGGAACCATAAACGGCCTTTAATAGTCGAGTCACGTCTCCGCGGAGAAGGAGCCTCTGGTCGGTTTTTGTGTTCTCGCCCTCGAACAGAATGAAGGCCAAGATGTAGAGTTGCTGGACATCCAACAGGCATTTCTTACAAATCGAATTGAAGCGAACTAACAGGAACGACACGAGGTGGATCGCCTCGAATGACGGGTTGGGGACTTCATGCATGAGATCTTGTATTCTCCGGTAGAGGTGAAAAGCTTCGGCATATTACCCCTGCATCTTCTTTCGCGCAAGGTAAATTGTAGTAACTTGAAATTTTTCTTTTGGAAGAGACGCCTCCGCCATAGACCTTAGAGAGCGGACGCAAAGTTGCATAGCCAAAATTATTACTTGATCCTGCTGATAGTTCATGAACCGAAAAATCGAATTGTATGACTGACCAGAATCCCGCAGGGTTGGGAAGCTTTTGCATGACCACTACGGAACTGCTTTGCTGAAGCGACTGCTGGTCCACCAGTCAATCGTCGAGCGTAGACCTTCTTCGAGACCGACTTGGGGAGTGTATCCCAGAAGCGAGCGTGCGAGGCTTAGATCTGCCAGGCTATCGCGCACATCACCGGTGCGCGGTGGAGCATATTCAGCCTCCAGGTTAGCCCGGCCAGTAAGCTTTTTCACCATTTCAAAAACTTCATTGATCGTCACGCGCTCGCCGTTGGCGATGTTGATTACCTGACCGACTGCCGAATCAGACTCGGCTGCCTTGAGATTCGCATCTACCACATTCGCGATATAGGTAAAGTCGCGAGACTGCTCTCCGTCCCCGTAAATAGTTGGCTGTTTTGCGTTCAATGCCGCATCGATAAAACGGGAAAGAACTCCCGAGTACTGCGAACCTGGATCCTGACGCGGGCCGAACACATTGAAATAGCGCAATGAGACAGTATCGAGCCCGTACACTCGACTGAAAACCCGGCAGTAGTACTCTCCGACCAACTTGGCAACCGCATAGGGCGACAACGGGTCCGGACGCATGTCTTCACGCTTGGGTAATTCAGGCTGGTCACCATAAGCTGCGCTCGAGGCGGCGTAGACCAGGCGACGAACCTTTTGGTCGCGGGCGGCAAGTAGCAGCGAAAAAGTAGCGTTGACGCTGGCCTCGTGTGTTTCCTCCGGTGCAGCTACGGAGCGCGGCACGGAAGGAATTGCAGCTTCGTGAAACACCCACTCGACATCCTCAAGCGCGCGCCTGACCGCCTGGCGATCCGTGAGACTCGCCTGAATGAAATCAATATCGCCGCCAACGTCTTCTACATTCTGGCGATACCCGGTTGACAGGTCATCGATTATGCGAACCCGTGCGCCGCGGTCGATCAACGCAGCCGCGATATGGGAGCCAATGAAGCCCGCGCCACCCGTAACCAAAGCTACTCCAGAGAGCGGCATAGTTGTCTATCGTCCTACTCCAACATATTCAAATCCCATTTTCCGCATGTCGGCCGGCTCATAAATGTTTCGTAGGTCGGCAATCCTCGGGACCTTCATCAAACCACGAATACGTTCCATATCCAGGGCGCGAAATTGATTCCATTCCGTCATAAAAACAAGCACCTCGGCGCCGGTGACCGCCTCGTATTCGTCAGACGCATATTCGATTTCCGGCAAGAGGCGCCGCGCCTCTTCAGCCGCAACCGGGTCGTACGCACTCACCGTAGCTCCGCGCTCAACCAAACCCTGAATTATCTCCACTGAAGGAGCGTCCCGCATGTCATCAGTCTCGGGCTTGAAAGCCAGGCCCAACACGGCAATTCTCTTTCCGCTGACTCCTTCGGCCAGCTTTTCGATCTTAGGCACCATCGCGAGTCGTTGCTGATAATTGACTTCAATCACGGCATCGACAATTCGGGTTGGCGATGAGAACTGGCGCGCGATCGAAGCGAGTGCGAGGATGTCCTTGGGAAAGCACGAGCCACCAAACCCGGGGCCGGCATGGAGAAACTTGCTGCCGATTCTTTTGTCCATGCCAATCGCGCGCGCGACTTCGTGAACGTCACACCCCACCTTCTCGCAAAGATTCGCAATCTCGTTGATGAAGGAAATCTTGGTTGCCAGGAAGGCATTGGCAGCGTACTTAATCAATTCCGCACCTTCCAGCGAGGTGATCACGAACGGGGTCTCGATCAGATACAGAGGACGATAGAGGTCACGCATGATCGCGACCGCGTTATGGTCGCTACTCCCGATGACCACGCGGTCCGGCCGCATGAAGTCACTGATCGCAGCGCCCTCACGCAGGAATTCCGGATTCGAGACCACGCTGAATTCGACAGGTTTTTTCTGGTGTTTGCGGATTAACGAAGCCAGACGCTGGCCAGTTCCGACCGGAACCGTGGACTTGGTAGCTACAACTTTGTAGCTGTCCATGTGTTCGGCGATTTTTCGGGTGGCATCTTCGACATAAGTGAGATCCGCTGAGCCATCAGCCGCCGGTGGTGTACCCACCGCGAGAAAGATCACCAGGGATTGTTCGATGGCTGATTGACTATCAGTCGTAAAACGAAGGCGTCCTGCCTCCAGGTTTTTTTTAACGAGTTGATCGAGGCCCGGCTCGTAAATTGGTGAGCTGCCGAGAGTGAGCTGGGCAATTTTCTCGGCATCTACGTCAACGCAGGTGACATCAACGCCGAACTCGGCGAAACATGCCCCGGTTACAAGTCCGACATAACCGGAACCAATGACGGCAATGTGCATTCGCGTGCTCTTATTTGGGAGGAATTCCCTGTCTAACCAAAATTTACGGGCCACGCGCGCCATTGACGCGTGACCCGCAAAATTGTAGTCAAATGCCGCGCGAGGTGCGCGCCATCAGCCGAATTGGCCTTTAGTTATTTCGTTGGGCTGACCACGGTTACTGAGCCACCGAAGTTCAGATCGTTGTTGTGCGTTGTCGCTAGAATTGCCGCTGCGACTGCACCGCCGGCCGCCAGTAACAGAGCGGCCAAAGCACCACCGCTCAACTTACCAAAGCTATCTGACTTGGTGAGACGTGTGCAGCGAGTTCCGGGCTGCGGAGTGCCCGCAGATTCCGAAGTTCCGGCCGCAACCGCCTTGGTCTTTCCGGCGGCCCGCAATTCAACCAGTCCGCCCTGAGAAGCAACAATCATGTTGCCGCACTCTACGTCGACCATGAACGTGGCCGCCTGTTGTGCGTCGGCGACGGCAGCGCCGTCTTTCGCGGTAACGATCGCCGCGATACCTGCCAACGTCGCAACCTGAACTCGACCCGCATCGAGCGAGGCTGAGATATTCGCGTCACCGAAGCCCAGTTTCATGCTCGTGTTTGGGAACAACTCAACGCGACCGAGCTTTCCAAGGCTAATCGTTGCGCTGCTATTGGCTCCCGTTGCAATTACGCTGTCAGAGAAAACAGTGGCGCCAGAAATAGCGGCCTGACCATTAACGGTGACTTGCCCGGAAACCGAAAGCTCGCCCGACGCTGCTTTCTGCCCCGGCGTTGCCAGTGCCACCATTGAGTAAACGCTTAACACGGCAACCGCGGCTAAGAATGCGATGGACTTACGGCTCCAAGTTCTGCTAATCATCATTTCCTCCCGTACAAGTGAACAAAGTTTTGTGGAAGCGCGCTAAGACTCTCAAAAACTGGTAATCCATCTTAAATCAACAATCTCCGCACGCGCGCGACATCAAAGAAAAGAAAGCATGCCGGACTAGCTAAGGTGTATCTAGTCTTGCCTTTTTTACACGAACTCCGGCCTATATGTCAACAATCAACGCTTGATCCCAACGACCAAAGCCACAGTGTTAGCTAGCTTTAGGGGACGATAACACGCGGTCGGGCCACTGTAAAGGGCTTTTTTCCCAAATGCTGTCAAGATTTTGTGTTTTCTGGGCCGGTCTGAGGGAGTCAGGGACTAAGCCTGGCACGTACAAGAAATATTTAGAATCTCGCCACACCTTTCCACCATACAAGCCCGATTTCTAATGCGGAACTGCGCGCCGCGGCCTGGTAGTCGTTCGCGTAACCCGTCCGCTGTTTTCCACTCCAGGCCCGGAGCTTGGCGAAACCGTGACCGGAGCCTTCTTCTGTTGCTGGAGGAGCTCCGCCTGCTCGTAAGGATCAAGACGAGCAAACAGGTAGAAGACCTCGCCCGAGTGGACCGCCGCAAGAAACCTGAACTTATTGGCGACTGTTTCGTCCGCCCGCAAGGTCGTGGGCTTGGGCGGCGGATCGAACAGCATCCCGAGTTCGTCCCCGGTCACCGCTTCAAGCTCGGGGACGTAGTCGTTGCCACTTTGACGAACCAGTCGAATGGCCATCTGTCGCAGCGCGCGAATCCGGCCCAGGTTTCGACGATAGTAGGCGGGCGTAATCTCGTGCCGGCTGGCCCGATCATCCACTACCTCTTCCTCGTTATTGAGGTAGCCCAGATACGCGCGCATGACCGGCCCAAAGTCCGAGCTAGCGCTTGAGGCGGGGCCCGAACGCTGGGCAGTCGCCACTCCGCTCATCAGTAAGACGATCGATAATGAGATTAATACTCGCGGAAGACAGCTTGGGTTACCCATGGATCTTTCCTCGAATGGTCTGGCTGGTATCCGGCCTTAAGGTCGGATTGAGCCCGATCAACGGAAATATTTTAACGCAGGAATGCGCCTGCGAGCCAGTTGTCAGCCGATCAAATTGTGAGTCATTCAGATCTCGTCATATTGCACGGCCTAATTCAGCGATGTTACATTTCAATTTTAAGATGAGTGACAATCAGGCCAGGCAAGAATTTGCGGGAACCCGTGTGGCCCTCGGCATCACTGGCGGGATCGCGGCCTATAAAGCCATCGAAGTCCTGCGGGGTTTGCAGCGCGCCGGCTGCGAAGTGCGCGTCACCATGACGAAGCATGCCTGTGAGTTCATTCAGCCGCTCACATTCCGCGCCCTCTCAGGATCCTATGTCGTCGTCGACGATTACTCAGCCGACAATCCAGACCCGATCGCCCACATCACGTTTTCACAGACAATCGATTTGTTCATTATCGCGCCCGCGACGGCCAACACGCTGGCCAAACTAGCCAACGGCGTCGCGGATGATTTTCTTACCTCGACCTATCTTGCTTGCACCGCTCCGGTGCTGGTAGCACCGGCGATGAATACGGTGATGTGGCAGCATCCGGCCACCCGTCGGAATCTTCAGAAGCTGCGCGATGATGGCGTTCACCTGATCGATCCCGACGAAGGTGAGATGGCCTGCGGAAGTTTCGGCCCCGGCAGACTCAGCGATCCGGAAGGAATTGTCATAGCCGCGCTCGAACTACTACGAAAGCAGGGCCGGCGAACAAATACTTCCACTGCGAGAGCACAAACCAGCCGACCTGAAGATATGAACGATGAACGAGTTCTGATCACGGCCGGAGCGACCCGCGAACCCATCGATCCGGTCCGCTTCATTTCGAATCGCTCGTCAGGACGAATGGGGTTTGCCCTGGCCGAAGCAGCGCGCGACAGGGGCGCCGAGGTTACGGTGGTCGCCGGCGTAACCAGCGTCGACCCGCCTGGTGGCGTGCGGGTTATCCGCGTTAGCTCCGCCGAAGAAATGCGCGTCGCGGTCGTGAAAGAAGCCAGCGCTGCGACAATCTTTATAGCGGCAGCGGCCGTCTCGGATTATCGAGCGAAGGACAAGGCCGCGACCAAAATCAAGAAGTCTGCAGCAGATATGGAATTGAAACTCGAGCGCACGGCCGACATCCTGGGCGAAGTCGCACAGGCGCGAACCAATGGCCAGCTCTTGATTGGGTTCGCGGCGGAAACTGATGATTTGCTTGCGAATGCGCGCGCAAAATTAGTTGGTAAAGGGCTGGATGCGGTAGTCGCCAATGACGTCTCTCGCGACGACGCCGGCCTTGATTCCGAAAACAACGCGGTCTTCATTCTGCTTCGCGACGATTCTCAGCCGATAGAGTTGCCTCTCATGTCCAAGTGCGAGACCGGGCATCGCATTTTGGACGAGGTGATAAAGTTACGCCGTGCAAGTAAACCCGATAAGGCGGCTTCGATCGCGAAGTCTTGAAACAACATGAACCCTGATGCAACCGCGAACGAACTGCTGGACTTGCTGGAACAGTCGCGTGAGTACGCGCAGTATTTCGCCGAGCTTGGCGTTGAGACAATCGCCTTATCAAGTCACCGCGTAGCTTCAGAGGCATCGACAGCATCTCCGCCGGTTGAGGCTTCGCGGCAGCGAACGCCACACATCAATTCTGTACCTGCTCAGTCGTCGATGAAGATGCCGGCGGTCTCGAATTCACTTCTGCGGTCTTCCCTTTTCGCGGAGTCGCCTGAACCGGCATCACTTCAGTCTAGCGAAAGTCTGGAAGACGTGTGGCGCGAAATCGGCGACTGCACCCGCTGTGGTTTGTGCGAAGGACGCACCCAGGTCGTCAATACTTTTGGAAATCACAAAGCACGTTTGATGTTTGTCGGCGAAGCCCCGGGCGCCGACGAAGACGCGCAGGGCAAACCCTTCGTCGGCCGGGCCGGACAACTGCTCACCAAGATCATTGAAGCGATCGGGATGAAGCGCGAAGACGTGCTCATCGGCAACGTCAATCGCTGCCGGCCGCCTGGTAACCGGCAGCCGACTCTCGAGGAAGCTGCGATCTGCCGGCCGTTTCTATTTCGCGAGATCGCGGCCGTGCAGCCCGAGGTGATCGTCGTGATGGGAAACACCGCGCTCCAGAACCTGCTGGACGTACGCGAAGGTATTTCCCGCGTCCGCGGAAAGTTCAGAGACTTTCGCGGTATCAAAGTGATGCCGACGTTTCACCCGGCCTATCTCCTGCGCGACCCGTCAAAGAAGAGAGAGGTCTGGGAAGATTTAAAGAAGGTCCGCGATTATCTCGACAATCTGCCACCGCGAGCTCAATAGTCCGCAGCGTTCGACTTTTATCGTGCAGCGGTTCGCGTTAACCTTCCCTCGCGAACCGAAACCCGTGCCATTCCGATGACGTCTGCAATCCCAGCTTCGGATCAAACAGTGCCGCTGTACGCCCAGGTGGCGTTTCCGGTCCATCTCAGCAAAACCTTTACTTATCGTCTGCCGCCGTCGATCCAGCAGGTGGCGCGCATCGGGTCGCGCGTGGTGGCGCAACTCGGCGCGAAACCTTTGACCGGATACATTGTCGCGCTGCTACCGCGACTGCGATCCGGCACCAGCCTGATTGAGTCAGAGCTCAAGGAAATTAAAGAACTGCTCGACGTCGATCCGCCGTTAACCACCGAGGTGTTGGAGATCACGCGTTGGGTTGCGGATTACTATGCGGCGCCGTGGGGCGAAGTCATGCGCGCGGCGCTGCCGGCCGGCGTCAACGCGACCGTCGAACAGATGGTTTCGATCACTACCAGTGGACGCGAAGCCCTTTCAGATTTCGAAATAAGCAGTCCGGCAAATGTCAGAACCAGCGCGCTGAGACTACTGAGAACCGAAGGCGAGTTTGAACTAACTGCCTTCTGTTTACGAATCGGCGCGGCGAAAACTCCGCAGTGGCTGCGAGAGTTGGAAACAGAAGGCTTGATTGAGCGCGCTTATCGAACTCGCTCAACGGTTACTCGGGCCAAGCGACGCAGAGCTGTGCGCCTTGTCAATCCTGAACTCGACGGATCTCAATCAGAAAATGCGCGGGTGACTCAAGCGCAGCTACGAACTATCAAGGTTCTCCGTGCCCATCAGAACAGGATGGCGGTAATCGATTTGATCAAGGCTGCGAACGTGAGCGAGTCGGTCATCAACACGCTGGCGAAGAGAGGCGTGGTGACGGAATTTGAAGAGGATGTTCGGCGCGATCCGCTGCTGCGTGCGGAGCTGCCGGACATGGAAGTCTTTCATCTGACCGCGGCACAAACCGCCGCTCTGCGATCTATCGAAAAGCGAATCAGCGAAAAAGGTTTTGCGACCCTGCTGCTGCATGGCGTCACGGGTAGCGGCAAGACCGAAGTTTACATTCGCGCGATGCAGGCCGCGCTCGATCAGGGTCGCGGCGCGATGATGCTGGTTCCGGAAATTGCGCTGACGCCCATCCTCTCAAGACGTTTGCGGGCCCACTTTGGCGGGCAGATAGCGATCTTTCATTCCTCGCTCTCCAAAGGCGAGCGCTTTGACGAGTGGTCGCGTCTGCGTCGCGGCGAAGCGCGTGTCGTGCTGGGTACTCGCTCAGCCGTCTTCGCGCCGGTCCAGAATCTCGGCGTGATCATCATCGATGAAGAACAGGATTCTTCTTACCGCCAGGAGGAGTCGCCTTTCTATCATGCCCGAGATACCGCCATCGTGCGGGCCCAGAAAGAATCCGCGGTCATCGTATTAGGCTCAGCCACGCCTTCGCTGGAATCGTTTCACAACGCGAAGAGCGGCAAGTACGAGTACCTGCATCTGCCCGAACGAGTCGCTAATCGCGCAATGGCCCGGGCCGAGATGATCGACATGCGCGAGGTTCTTGCTCGCCGCAAGAAGCCGGCGGTCTTCTCAGATGAACTGCTTAAGGCGATCGCCGAAACTCAGGCCCGCGGCGAGCAGACGATCATCCTTTTGAATCGTCGCGGCTATTCGAGTTTTATTCTGTGTCGCTCCTGCGGCGAATCGATCAACTGTCCGAACTGCGACGTGACGCTCACCTATCATCAAACCGATCGCATTTTGATTTGTCACTACTGCAATCATCATCAGCGCGCGCCGTCGCAGTGTCCCAAGTGCGCCAGCAAGTATATTTATTACGTCGGCGAGGGCACCGAGCAGATCGAAGAACTGCTGCGCAAACGTTTTCCCACAATGCGCATCGGACGCATCGATCGCGACACCAAGTCTCGCCGCCACCAGTTCGAGAAAACCCTGCTGGATTTCGGCAAGGGAGAATTGGATTTGCTGGTCGGGACACAGATGCTGGCCAAGGGTCACGACTTTCCGAACGTCACGCTGGTAGGCGTGGTTTCAGTCGATGCCGGTCTGGCTTTGCCGGACTTTCGCGCTGCCGAGAGGGCTTTCCAACTAATCACCCAGGTCGCCGGGCGCGCCGGTCGCGGTGATCTGCCCGGACGCGTCTTGATTCAAACTTATCATCCGCATCACTACGCCCTGCGGCATGCCTGCGCCCAGGACTACCAGGGATTCTATGACGAAGAGATTCGCCATCGACGCAATCATGGCTATCCGCCATTCGTCGCGCTGGCGTTGCTGCTGGTGCGCCACAAGGATGCGGCGCGGGCCAACGCCACGGCTCAACAACTCCGCCAGGCTCTGGTTGAAGCGAACGGCGATCATGCTTGTCGGATACTCGGGCCTGCCCCCGCGCCATTCGCGCGTCTGCGCGGCGAGCATCGGGTGCAGTCGCTAATAAAATCGCGCAGCCGAAAGCAAATGCGGTCGGTGATTGATGCGGCACTGAAAGCTATGGAGAAAGCCGGAAATGAGTTGCGTTCAGTTACGGTGGAGATCGATCCGGTGAGCATGATGTAGAACAATAGTCATGCTCGGTTAAGTAAGAGCAAATTTAGTAGTGCCCTAATTTCAATTTGAAAGGAGTGAAGCATGACCGATTATCTTAGGTACTTTGACCGCGAACACTATCTATTTGAAGATGTGCACCAACGATTCAAGGAAGAACATTCCCTTGGCGCTTTTGATTTCTTCTCAATCATTATCTGGAAGGCTAACCGTGCCAAGTCCAAAATCGCCCGTCGACTGTTAACAACAAAGCGTAAGAGCAAGCGCGACCTGAACGCCAGATGTCGCGTGCTCACAAGATCGATCCATGCCGCCCCCGACCACAAGGAACGACTGCGAATACTCATCAAAGATTGGGGGTTCGCGCTGCCGATGGCCTCCGCCATTCTTGCTGTCTGTTACCCTAAAGACTTCGCGCTTTATGACTACCGTGTCCGGGATCAGATCAAGGACTTCCCTGAGTTAACCACCACTAACATCGACAAACTCTGGGAGGGCTATAAAGAATACATTGCCAACATCTGTGAGCTTGCACCCCAGCAAAGAAGTTTGAGAGACAAAGATAGGTTTCTATACGGGAAGTCTAACGCCGTGCAGTTGAGAAAAGACATTCAACGATCATTCAAGAAGTTGGCTTCGGACAAATGACATTGCGAGCTTCTTCAACTTTTGATTTCAAAGTGAGGCACTACCAATAAATGGATTTGCTTGACAGAGCATCTTCAGCCTAGCCAGAATGCCGCGTGTAGCTAGCGTGTTGAGGAGCATCGGCAATAAGACATGAAGGAATTCCGTCCCGCGAAAAAGCGCATCGAGGTATCAGTCGGCGAGTCGGTGCGCATCATTCGTGAGTTGCAGCGGCTGAGTCAAAACCAGCTTGCCGAACTCACGAGCATTCCGCAAACAACGATCTCCGCTGTCGAGAACGATCGCGTCCGGCTGGGTGTGGAACGAGCAAAGGTACTGGCTCGCGCGCTTAAATGTCATCCGGCGGTCTTGGTATTTCCTGCTCCCTCTCCCTTTGGGAGAGGGCTGGGGAGAGGGACTACGACGGCTCAACACCCTCTCCCCGACCCTCTCCCAGAGGGAGAGGGAGAAGGAGAGCGTTCTCGAGGCTAACGCACATGAAACTCTCCGAACTCGCCGCCCAAACCGGCGCTCGCTTTGACACAGGCGACGCAGATATAGAAATTGAAGGAGCCGCCGGACTCGATCAAGCCGAACTAGGCCAGGTAACTTTTCTGTCCAACCCGCGTTACACCTCACGCGTGAACACCACTGGCGCTTCGGCGATCTACGTCGGCGAAGATACCGAAGTCGCACGTGAAGACATCGCCGTCCTGCGCGCCAAGGATCCCTATCTTGCTTTCACGCGCGCGTTGGTTCTCTTTCATCCTACGCCGGCGTTCATCCCAACAATTCACCCGTCAGCGGTAATCGATCCAACCGCAAATGTCGCTCACGATGTCTTCATTGGAGCACACGTGGTAATCGGGCCAGACGCAATCATTGGAAATCGAGTTCAGATTCACCCCAACGTGACTATCGCTGATAATGTAACTGTCGGCGACGACTCGGTAATCAATTCCGGTGTAGCGATTCGTGAGAATTCAATCGTGGGCCAACGAGTAATCGTTCACAACAACGCGGTCATCGGCAGCGACGGCTTTGGCTTTGCTAAAGACGAATCACGCCGTTGGTTGAAAATTCCGCAGACAGGCCGCGTGGTAATCGAAGACGATGTGGAGATTGGAGCGGGCACGACAATCGATCGGGCTTCGACCGGAGAGACGCGCATCAAGCGCGGCGCCAAGCTCGACAACCTGATTCAGGTTGGCCATTCGTGCGTTGTCGGCGAAGATGCTCTACTATGTGCGCAGGTTGGCATGGCCGGCAGTTCGCGCGTCGGTGATCGCGTAATTCTCACCGGACAGGTGGGCATCGGCGGTCATATCAACGTCGGTGACGACGCGATTCTTTATCCACAGAGCGGCGTGCCCAACGATGTCGCGGCCGGCGAGGTTTTGGTCGGCACTCCGGCATTTGAAGTGAGCGCTTTCTGGCGCGCGATCGCGGTCTTCAAGAAACTCGGGGACCTGCCGAAACGAATCCGGGCTTTGGAGAAGAGACTGGATGAGATCGAAAAATCAAAAGGGTGAGGCGCCGCACTGGTCGCGAGAAGAAGCCCGAACCGCATTCTTGTTCTGGCTCTTCTGGTCACTCTACGTCTGCCTGTCGACGATCCTGGTGTTGGCGATGCTCACCGACTGGCCTGAATTTCTTCACAGCGCGAACCCGTATCTACTCAAGTAATCGCCCCGCCGTCGACGATTACGACTTCACCATTCATAAACGAGTTGCGATCGCTGACCATGAATGCGGCGTACTCAGCCAATTCCGCCGGGCGGCCCAGGCGGCCGGACGAGACCCAGAAGTCGTGCATCTGTAAAAGCCGCTCAGGCAGCTGTTGCGCCAGATCGGTATCGAAGATTCCCGCGGCAATCGCGTTCACGCTGACGCCAAAAGTTCCCGCTTCTCGCGACAAACACTTGGTGAAGCCGATCATCGCGGCCTTGGAAGTCGCGTAGTGCACCGCGGTCGGCAGTGCGCGCATGGCCCCGATCGAAGTGATATTCAGGATCTTTCCTTTGCGCTGCCGGATCATCTGTTTGTACATCGGCTTGGTTACGGCAAAAAGGCTGCCGACATTAACGCCGATGACTTCGTCCCAGGCGCGGTCGGTGGTGGTGGCAAAGTTGTCGCCGCGATTAATGGCCGCGTTGTTAACCAGGATATCGATGCCGCCCCATTCAGTGACGAGTTCCCTGGTCAGATGCTTCATGCCGAAGCGATCAGTCACGGACACTTTGAATGAGTGGGTCCGGCGGCCATAAGCTTCGATCTTTTGCTTAACTTCCTCTGCCAGATCGTCGCGCGAACCATAATTGAACGCCACGTCAGCGCCTTCGCGCGCGAACACTTCACAAAGCGCCGCGCCGATGCCGCGTGTGCCGCCGGTGATAAACGCCCGCTTTCCTTCGAGTAAGAGGCTCACTCTATGCCATCTCCTATGGGACAGGGCCAGAGGCGCTGCCGTTAACTACTGCTCGCAATTAAGAGCTGGGATAAAACGGGGATTAGAACGCGAAGCGAGGGGGACAGTCAAGACGGGCGAAAGAGAATGCTGCTGGCGTGACTAAAAACGCTCTGGTCTTTTGAGGATATTGTGGGGTTGCTTGATTAAGGCCTTGAGACTGATCTCTGCGATGGCGCATTGGGGATTAGCCGATCCAGTTTCTTGTCTATCTCACCCAACTTGGTTTCAATCACACTTGTTCGTTCCTTCAGGCTGCCATTTCCCTCCGAGACAATCGAGTGCACTTGATCCACCTTTACCGAAATAGCGTTAGTCTGGTAGTACAGACCGCCCAGAAATGAAGCGAAGCCAAAAGCAGCGACCAGAGTTATCCCAGCGGCTATGTTCACAAACCAGGGTTTCCGATCTTCGATTTTCTGAAGGCGATATCGAAGAAAGTCTAGCTCTGACAAAACTGCGGCGATATTGGGTGTCGGCGAGTGCTCGGACGCATCAGACATGTGGGTTAATCTCCTCCTGAAAGGTATGTCCTTCTGCTGTCAATGTCAATCGCGTGACTAGAAGACCTACTAAAAAAAGAGTCGACTGTTTCAAGCCGGCACGGTCTCGACCAGTTGCTCCTGGGCGGGCTGATTTTCTTCCGCCTTCGCCGGGACTGGAATCAATGCGGTGATCTCTTCGACGATGCGCCTGGTGGCGTTTGGAATGGCCATGCTAATGGTCGCCGCGCGCATGGCTGCGTAGTGCTTCGAATCGTCGATCATGCGACGGACCACGGGTACCACGTCCGACGCGCGTTGCAGCAACACCGCCGCGCCGCTCTTGACAATCAAATTGACGGTGCTGGCCTCTTGGGGCATCGGTTCAGTGGTTCCGTCGGCGATGATTGGGAGCCGGCAACTCAACGCCTCGAATGTACTCAGCCCGCCAAGTTTCGAAATCATTACGTTCGCGGCGCCCATGAGCTTTTCAACCTCGTCCGAGTATCCAATTACTTTGATTGGGAACTTCGCCTCGGCAGCCAGCGTTTCCGCCTCGCTTTTCAAAGCTTCATTCTTGCCCGCGAGAAAGATTGCCTGCACGTCCAATTCACCGCGAACTAACTCGCGAAAGATATTTGGGATGTTACCTCCGCCCTCCCAACCCGCGTTGACGAAGACGGTGAACTTGTCGGCATCGAGACCCAAAGCGGTGCGCGCCAACTGAGCCGCCTGATCACCCGGAAAAGAAAACTTTGGATGGATCGGCATGCCGGAAATCTTGATTCGCTCAGGCGCAATCCCATAGTCGATCAACTGGCGGCGCGCCTCTTCGGTCGCGCAGAGATAGAGCCGCACATCGTCGCAAGCCCATCCCTTCCAAAAACCATAATAGGGATCGGTCACCACGGTCACCAAAGGGATTCGATCAGCCAGCCCTAACTCCTTCAACACGCGCGCGAAAATGTGTTGAGTCAGCGGATGCACGCTGACCACGATATGCGGGCACCAGCGTTCAAAGATGTCGCGCACAAAACCGATGGAACGGGATTGAAAGAACTCTCGCGTCTCCGGGCGAAAGCGGTTGATCAGCCAGAAATAATATTTCATCCAGTGCTGCTTGTTGCGCAGCAACCAGTTATAAAGAGCCACCAGCTTGGCCCAGAGGTGATGTGATTCTTCGACTGCCCGCACGACGCGAATCGCGTAGGAGTCTCCCTCCAGAATGCCCTGGATCCCCGCCACGATCGCTGCCGCCGCCGAGCGATGGCCGCCGCCGGTGTCGGAAGAGAGGATCAGAATTTTTGGAGCGTTCGGATTCATTAAGACTTGCTTAAGCTCGAACCGTGACTCCATCGGCTTGTGGTTCAGCTTGCGGGCCCAGATTTCGACGAGCCTTCTTCATCTCGCGCTCGATCTTCTTGATTTGAATCAAGTGCTTCGGATTGAACGGCAGCGACGGGTAATAGCAATTGGATTCATGGGTGCAGAAGCAACCATCCGCCGCCTGTTTACGCCGCGCTTTCATCGCCTCAGACAACCACAGACCCTGAAAGTTCCAATCGTGATCGCGCAGGTTGCCAATCGGCGCCAGGTTCTCGCACGACGACAGAGTGCCTTCATCGTAGATCACCGCGCCGGCAGTGCCCGCATAACAAGTTAACTGCGCCTTCTGGGTCTCCTGCGTCTTGGTGATCAACCCATGCATGTAGATATCGATCGCTGCTTTGAAGTACCCGGCTTTCCCGCCATAGTTGTTTTTGATCGCCGCATGACGAGAGTCGTCATCGATCATTGCCGCCAGTCTGGCGTAACGATCCTTATCGATATCCAGCTCGATCGGATCGGCTGACGGCGGGCGAATATAGTTAAAGTTAACTTTGTCCGGCTTCAGATCGTGTTTCAGAAAATCGTACCACTCAAAGATCGTGTCCTGATTCGAGTGCATAAAGCAGGTGCAAGTCTGCAGATCCAGACGCGGGTACTCCTTTTTCATCGCCTTCAGTTCGCGCGCGGTTTCAATCGCGATCGACCAGGAGCCGGGCTTCTGTCGAATCTTGTCGTGCTGCTCCGACAATCCATCGATGCCCATTGCGACGGTGACGTTAAGGTCCGGGCACTCTTCCAGAATCCGCGTCACATCCGGAAAGATTCGCTTTTGAATCTGTCCGTTCGACATCAGGTAAACCGATTCAAGCTGGTTGTGGCGATAGAAGGAACTGACGATTTCCGGCAGGTCTTTGCGCGTGAACGGTTCGCCGCCCGCAAGTATCAGCACGCCGAGATTGCCACCGAGCGTTTCCGCAATGCGATCAATCTCCTCCGTTTTCATCTGCAGCTTCTTACGCGGCCGGTCGTCCAGCTCATCCGTAAAGAAACAATGAGTGCAACGCATGTCGCACACCGACGTCACCAAAATGTTGAGCAAAACCGGCGCGAACGGCTGACCCGTCGCCAGCTTGGCGTAACGCTTCAGTAATTCTCTGGTTGTGTAATCCATTATTGCCCCTACTAATAAAAGCCAACCGCCACCCAAGGGCGGGCAAATCATTCTATGAAGAGATCGTCAACGTTAATCATCCATCCAGGCACCGCTGGCTCCGCCGTAGCGACGTCGGCACGTCGATAGATGCTCGGACTTTCCGGATCGTTGGAGCAATATGAGGTGATGATATCCTGCCCCAGTAAATCCACGTCCCATACCACCAACGTGCCCGCGGCAAAGTAGTGTCCTCGCTTGCGGGCCATCTTGCTCTCGGATGCAGGACCGTAGTCTCCTTCGCTGCGAACTTCCACCGCAAAAACCGGCGCACCCTCAAAGAACTTCATCCCAGTCCACTTGCCCATGTAAAACCCCGCATCGGGACTGAACGATTTGCGGTTTGGCAAATCAACTTTGAACGCTGCGTTATCAGTAAACGCACAACCCTTCTTCGTCCGGCGCGCATACTCGCGCAGACTCGCGAAGATTTCACCCGCGGCATAGTTGGGAGCGGCTCCGGTGGGGGACATTAGGACAATCTCTCCGTCGACGATTTCCGCCTTCTGTTCACTTGGCAGAGCGTAGAGGTCTTCGATTGTGGCTTGTAAGTTCGCTACCATTGTCACCCTCAGGTGAATTGTAGCACATGGCTACTTCTGACTTTAGTTGCAAGCCCGAATCAACCAAAATGGATTGATTGGCCAATGAGATTCGAGGTTTGTCTTTACTCCCTCTCCCATTGGGAGAGGGTCGGGGTGAGGGCTTAGAACCGCAGAGGGCTCGCTTTTTGAATCATCGTCCTGCGTCACACAAACGATCGCAGGAAGTATTAATCCTAAGTTTCATACTAATCTCCAACCCTGGAGGGAGACAGGAGATACTTTCCAATTTCCTCAAGAACCCACTCGATCTCATCTTGAATCTGCTGGTTTGTGAATCTCAACACTCTCAGCCCTTGCGCGATCATGTACGCGTCGCGGTTCTGATCGTGGTACCACTGTTCATTGGGTTCGTGTGCCGGTCCGTCACACTCAATTACAAGTTGCGCCTCCCGACAGTAGAGGTCCGCCACATAGTCGCCAAACTGATGTTGCCGTCTGAATTTGAATCCGAGTAACTTACGGTTTCGAAGCGACTCCCATAGCAGAGCTTCGGTCGAAGTCTCATTCTTACGCAGTTCGCGCGATAGCTCCTTTAAGCCTGAAACGTGATATCCGCCACGATATTGCATGGCTTTCTTCATGGTTCTTTAGATTTGTCAGGCTCTCTTGGGTAACACAATCGAGCAAAGGAAACTCGGCCTCTAAGCTTCGCACCCTCATCCCCGGCCCTTCTCCCAAAGGGAGAAGGGAGAAAAAACTTTACCCTCTCGCGCTAAGACCCAAGGCCCTCATCCGCCGATACAAATGGCTGCGATCGATCCCCATCGACTCAGCCGCGCGCGAAACGTTGCCACCGGCTTCGTCGAGTTTGCGTTGGATGAATTCGCGATGATAGGCATCGCTGGCTTCTTTGAAGGAAGGAAAACGATAAGAGGACGCCGGCGGTTCTTCGTCGCCAAAAGCCGGCAGGTCTTTGACTCCGACCTTGTGAGGCTGGTGCATGATCATTACGCGCTCGATGGTGTTTCTCAGCTCGCGAACATTGCCTGGCCACGAGTAGCGCTGCATCGCTTCGATGGCTTTGGCGTCGTAACGTTTCGGCTTTTTGCCGTGGGCTTTGGCGAAACGTTGGTTGAAATGATCGATAAGCAAAGGCACGTCTTCCGGACGTTCGCGCAGCGGGGGCACCTCAAACGGAATCACGTTTAGCCGGAAGAAGAGATCGCTCCGGAAAGTTCCCTTCTCGATTTCTTCATCCAGGCGTTTGTTGGTGGCCGCGATCACGCGCACGTCCACACTGATCGGTGTGTTACTGCCGACGGGTTCAAAGCGCTGCTCTTCCAATACGCGCAGAACTTTCGCTTGTACGTTCGGACTCATGTCTGAAACTTCGTCGAGAAAGAGCGTCGCCCCGTCGGCAACTTCGAACTTCCCTTTCTTTGCCGCGGTCGCGCCGGTGAACGAGCCTTTTACATGGCCGAAGAGTTCCGACTCGATCAGTTCTTCCGGGATGGCGGCCGAGTTAACTTCAATGAACGGCGCTGCGGCCCGACGAGATTGCGCGTGAATGGCGCGCGCCACCAGTTCCTTTCCCGCGCCCGACTCTCCTGAGATCAAAACCCGGCCATCCGTCGGAGCAACCACAGTAATCTGCTTGCGCAAGGCACGCATCCCCACTGACTCGCCGACCATTTCATATTCGGCCTTTAGCTCGGCCGACATCTCTTCGTTGACGCGCTCGAGTTGTCTCTGTCGCAAGGCATTGCGTACAGTCAGCACCGTCTTCTCGATTGAGAGCGGCTTTTCGATAAAGTCGAACGCGCCGAGTTTCGTAGCGCGCACGGCAGTTTCGATATTGCCATGACCAGAGATGATCACGACTGCCGCGTCACAATTCAACTCGCGCATCTGGGCCAGAGTCTCCAGCCCGTTGATACCCGGCAACCAAACGTCGAGCAGCACACAGCCATAGGCGCGGCGAGCTATCGCCTTCAGACAGTCTTCGCCGGAGGCGACGGCATCGGCGTTGAACCCTTCGTCACGCAACACGGCGCTCAGCGTCTCGCGAATACCGCGCTCGTCATCAACAATTAGGATTGAATCAGACATTTTCGAAGTCAGTAGTTGGGGGTCAGTAATCAGTTGTCTTACTCCCTCTCCCTTTGGGAGAGGGTCGGGGTGAGGGCTTGAACGCTGGCCCTGTTTTTAAGTCACGCTGTCTTTGGCAACACAAACAATTCAAAAAAGATGTTGCCGCCCTAAGCTTCGCACCCTCATCCCCAACCCTTCTCCCAGAGGGAGAAGGGAGAGGGAAGGAAGCTCTGAACAAGTTCTTCGATCTTCAGAAACGGATCGCGGACATCTTGTCCGCCTGAGCGCACAGCGCGAATAACGTCCCTAAAGGTTCATTCAACAAGTCTGGAGCGTGCTTCGCCCGCTGGCGGACAGGATGTCCGCGATCCGGTTTTGTCGCTAATGCTCTCGAAACCCGATCTTAACCAGAGCTTCCTAACATTTCTTCGGCCTAAGCTTCGCACCTCATCCCTAACCCTTCTCCCAAAAGGAGAAGGGCGAAAGAAATCACTGACCACCAACCGGCAATTCAATAACAAACCTGGCCCCATGCGGCACGTTGGCTTCAGCATACACACGCCCGCCGTGTTCAGTGATGATGCGCGCGACGATCGCCAGGCCCAAACCTGTCCCTCGTCCACGCGTCGAAAAATATGGTTGGAACAGCCGCTTGAAATCGCCGGCCGGAATGCCTTCGCCCGTGTCCTCGACGGTAGCGAGCAAAAGATCGCGCGCAGAGTCATGCCTGGTCTTGATTGTCAGACCGCGCTCGTCGGGCATGGCCGCTAACGCCTCCAGAGCGTTGTCGGTCAAATTCACAAACACTCGTTTCAATTGTTCGCTGTCCAGCATCGCCGGCGGTAAATCTTCCGCCAGTACCAACTGCATTTCGACTCCGTCCAAACGTTCCGCATAGAGTTGCACCGACTGTCTGATGACCTCATTGAGATCGCCGGGCTGCATGCGCGGCGGCGGCATCCGCGCAAAGCGCGAGAACTCGTCCACCAGAGCTTTCAAGCCGGCAACTTCACGCGTGATTGAAGTCGTACACTCTTCGACCACTCGAGAGAGTTCTTCGCGATTCTCTTCGGTTAAGGCAAAGCCGTTGCCGTTCGCGGATCCCTCGGATCCTTCTATTGAGTTATTTGCTCCCGGTTCTGACCCGCTGACGCGAACCCGGAAGTTTCGGGCGATTCGTTCTGCCGAAAGTTGAATCGGTGTCAAAGGATTCTTGATTTCGTGCGCGATTCGTCTGGCGACCTCGCTCCAGGCCGCGGCCCGCTGGGCCGACAATAACTCCGAGAGATCTTCGATCACGACCACTACGCCGCGGCCATCGCCGGCTGTTCCTCTTAACGCAGTCGCGGTAAGTGCAACCGGGATCGCACCGCCGACGGCGCCGCGCGTCAACTGACTCTGCTCGGCGGCCCGGCCTGCGCGGCGCGCGCGGCGCACCAGTCGCTCCAGCGCAACCTGATCCTCACTATTCAGCAGTGTCGTCAGCTTGGCCCAGGCCGGCGGCGCCTCGCTCAGCTTCAATATCGATATCGCCGCAGTGTTGATGGTCGTCACGCAATCGTTTTGATCCAGCGACACTACCCCGGTCGAAAGCGACTCGAGCACGGTCTCGATATAGTTACGGCGCTCTTCCAGCGCCAGGTTCTTTTCTCTCAGAGCCGTCGCGCCGTCTTCGATGTGCTGCCGGTTTTCATCGAGTTGGGCGGTCATTTGATTGAACGATTCAGCCAACAAAGCCAATTCGTCATCCGCGATCGTATCGACGCGGTGGGCCAGGTTTCCGCGCGCAACTTCCTTCGAAGCCTCAGCCAGAGATCTGATCGGAGCCGCCAAACCGCGGGCGAGATGTATCGCCACCCACGTCGAAGCAAACAGCAGCAGCAAAGTCATTAGACCCAGTGTTGAAAGTCCCAGCAATCGAACCTTGCGTTGTCTCTGCAGCAAGTGCTGGTATTCGCGTTGCGAGCCGGCAATCGTGTCGTTCACATCGGTGTCGCCCAAACGATGCGGCACGAGTATCAAGCGCAACGTGCCCATTAGTGGCACGGCAGTCAGGTCGAATCCTTTGCCGTCCGCCAGCGTTTCACTCGCCTGCGCGTTAGGATCGCGAGCGCGTTGCAGGACGCCGTTCAATTCAGTAGTTTGAGACGGGGGCAGAGATGTTTCGCTGTGCGCTAACACCTGGCCGTTGTCCGAGATGATTTCGACCGCCGATAACTCGCCGGTGGCCGCCAACTGGTCCAGCGCCGACTGCCACTCAGTCTGCGGCCTGGCTCTGATTCCTGTCGCCAGCAAAGCGGCAGTCTTGCGTAGATTTTCATTTTGCGTGGCGAGGCTATCGCGTTGCTGCTCGCGCACGCGCTCGACGACGGCTTCCGGCAAACGGCCCATCCATTTTTCGATCGAGCGGTTGAGGAACAGGTACGAGAACGCGGCCATCGCCGCAATGGGCAACAAACTCAGTCCAATAAAATAGACGAGCAGGCGAGTTTGAATTCTTGATCCGAGCTGCCGCTCGCGCCGTTCGCGGCGCAGCTTCAACAAGCTGCGGAGCAGGATGAAACTGAAGACGATAAACGCGGCAAAGTTGAGAGAAGAAAGCGCGTACAGCAGCAGCGTATCGGATCCGGTTTCCGGCGTGACGACCGATCCGCGATTGAGCAGCTGCTGCGCAACGATGATGGCGAGCAGCACCGCCACAATCCCGGCCAGGAGCCAGGGCACGGTGCGACGGCTCCGACGCAATGGCGGCCCGAGTTCAGCAGGTTGATCTGTGGCTTTGCTCACTTAAAGCGGTTGGCTCGGAAAAATGGAATCAAGCGAGCGAAAGTTTAGCACAGCGATTGGGGCGATGCTTCAGACAATCGACGCCTAACCTGAAGCACGCAGTGTCAGAAGCCCGACCGTAAGGGAGGGCAGTTAGCCAAAGCGGCCCTCCCTTACGGTCGGGCTTCTGACACATGGCTATCCGACGCAAAGTGCTAGAATGCCGCGACCCAATGGCAGCCAATAACTTTTTCTTCAATGAAGAGAGCCACCTTCGTAGCGGATGGCGGCTGGCCATCTTCATCGTAGCCTTTCTGATTTCTGTCCAGCTAAGCCAGGCGCTTTTGTTGCTGGGCCTGTCAGTCGCGCTGCGCCGCACAGTTGTTGAAGTCACAAATAGCAATTGGGGATTTGTCGCCGGGCATGGATCGCTTCTGATTTCCGCAACGCTGGTAGGGTGGGCGTGTGGAGCTCTGCTCGAAGAGTTGCCCTTTCGCGCTTTGGGATGTTTGCCCCAGCGCGGCTGGCTGAAAGATCTCGGCCTGGGATCGGTGTTGGGCGCGGCCACGCTTTGCCTGGCAGCTCTGTTGGCGACCGTAACTCGCGGTGTCCACTTCCGTTTCGATCCGGCAGGCCCACGGCTGATCGGCCAGACCCTGGCAGTCTCTCTACTCCTCTTTGTGTTCGCGGCCGCGGCTGAGGAAATGCTTTTCCGCGGCTATCCATTACAGACGTTCACGCGCGCGCATCTCGCCTGGCTCGGTGTGTTTCTGACTTCAGTTCCGTTCGCCGCAGTTCATCTGAACAATCCGCACGCCGTGCCCGGCTTCACTTTTGTGAACACGGCGCTGGCCGGCGTTTGGCTGGCGGTCGCGTATCTGCGGACGCGAAGTTTGTGGTTGCCGTTGGCGCTGCATTGGTCCTGGAATTGGGCCCAGGCATCTCTGCTCGGTTTCCCGGTCAGCGGCATTGAGCGGATTGCGACCGCGCCGTTGTTGAAGGCGATGAACCTGGGCCCCGATTGGTTGACCGGAGGCGCTTATGGAATTGAAGGAGGCGCAGCCTGCACCGTCGCCCTCCTCATCTCGACCCTGTTCATCTGGCGCACGAAACTATTCTCGGCGGCGGACGTAACAGGCGATCAAAGGGCGTCAGAACCGCCTGCGGACCGGGGTCCCCGCGCGGGCAGCCCGCGTGGGTGGTGGATGCGGGCGGGCATCTTTCCCGCTGACCATTCTTGACTGACGCAAAATAGGCCCGCCCGCTACCGCAGGCGGTTTCGGATCATTCGTTAACACTCTCTCCGCGATTCCCGTCTTAGCCATGTCAGACAAACGCGAAGGTCAAATTTTACCGAGCCACGAAACCCTTGCGTTTAAGTTAGCCACAAACGATGGTTCGCACGATTTCCAGAGAGGCGCAGGAATGTTAGAGGTTGAAGCAACCGCAGACATGCTGCTCATGACTCAACCCTTCACCGCGCACGTTGCCACTGACGAACCGGTTGAGGTGGTACTGGTCAAAGCGGTGCTGAGCGGCGAGCGGGATCGATTCGCCCGTTTGTATGAAATGTACGCGCCGCTGGTTCACGGAATTCTGCTGGCGCGCGTGCCCCGCGGCGAAGTCGACGATCTGGTGCAGGACATTTTCCTGCATGCGCTGAGAAAGTTGCACACGTTGCGCGACGCCACCGCCTTTGGCCCCTGGATCGCGATGATCGCCCGCAACCGCGCCATGGACTTTTATCGCGGCTCGCGCGAAACGGTCGAGGTCACCGAACAGATGGCCATCGAGCGGCCACCGAATCGAACCGCGAAAGAGATTTTGGATCTGATTTGCCGTCTGCCCGACGCCTATCGCGAAACCCTGGTCTTGAGATTCGTCGAAGGAATGACCGGACCAGAGATCGCCGCGCGCACGGGATTAACGCCGGCGTCAGTAAGAGTCAATTTGCACCGCGGAGTAAAACTGTTGCGTGAGAAAATCGGAGCGACCACTGTTTAGAGGCGGGCTACTGCCCGCCGGTGCGGGAGCTCACGTTCGGGGCAGTAGCCCAACCGTAAGGGAGGGCTCGTTCGGAGCTCAATTGAAATGAAAGATCGAGAGATGAAAGACTATTATCTATGGGACCGTTCAGGAGAACCTGACGCGGAAGTTCAGGAGCTCGAAGAAATTCTCGGCACGTTGCGTTATCAACCGCAGCTGCTGGAGATTCCTCGAAACATCCAGTTCGAGCGCCGGCGAAGTTTCTTTCCGGCAATGGCGATTGCTGCTGCGATAGCCTTGGCCGCGGTTCTTCTGGGTCTGTGGTTCAGCTTCAACCGGCGCCAGGCCCCGGCGTTCGACGCAAAGCACGACAAACAAATTGATCAGCATCTCAACTCACCACAGCCCCTGATAAGTCCTGACCCGACTCGGGTGGAGGTTGCTGTGGATCCGCAACCGAGGGCTATTCAGAAACACAGCACCGCGCCGCGCAATCTTCTGGCGAGCAACCAAAGCCGTCGGAGTGTTATTCGACAGCCCGTACTGACTCCGAAGGAACTCGCCGAAAAGGAACAGGTGCTGGTAGCGCTGCGTCTGGTCAGCGCCAAGCTGAACCTCGCACAACGCAAGACGCAAGGTACTCCCCAGCTCAACTCAATTCGCAATCAACATAAGATGGGATGAACGAACTATGAAAACACTCTTCCAAACTATTCTGAGATTCGCGCCAGTCCTGCTGTTGTTGCTGGCCGGCGGCGTTATGACGGCCCGGGCGCAGGGCCCGAAGCTGCAGATGGATCAGCTCGACCTGCTCGCCAACAAAGCCAGTGAAACGGTCGACGTTAAGCTGGACGAGCGCCTGATGGCTACAACCGCCAGGTTCTTTCCAAGCAAGGACGATGCCGACATCAAGGAAGTGCTCAAAGGGATCAAAGGGATCTACGTCAAGAGCTTCACCTTCGAAAAGGAAGGCGAGTATTCGCAGCTCGAAGTCGACTCAGTCCTGTCCCAGCTTCGCGGCAGCACCTGGAGCAAGGTAGTAAGCGTTAAGAGTAAGGGCGGCGACAACGTCCAGGTCTATCTGAATATGGTTGGCGATCAGATTACCGGCCTCGCCGTGTTGAGCATGGAGCCCAAGGAGTTCACGGTCGTGAATATCGTGGGGCCAATCGATCTCCAAAAACTCAGCAAGCTGGAAGGCCAGTTCGGCGTTCCCGACCTTGGCATCGAGGCGGACAAAACCAAAAAGAAATAGGCGCACGCCATGAAGATGAAGATCACAATCGCCGGACTCGTCATTGCATTGCTCCTCAGCGCGGCGCCCTCAATTAGAGTGCTGGCGAGTGGCGACGGCTTCAATGACACCGTGAAAATCATCGAGCAGTTTTATCACGTCAAGCACCAGAGCATTCCGCTGCTGGCACGCGCCGGAATGAAAGCCGCGCGCACCGCCGCCCGAATCAAGGGCGGTGAATACAAGCGCCTGGCGGAAGCCGGCAGCGTGCGCGTGGCCTTCTTTGAAGATCAGAATTTCAATTCACGCGGCCAGATCGCTGCTTTCAAAAGATCAATGCAGACGACTTTGGAAGGAGAATGGTCACCGCTGGTGCAAACCCTCGCGCCAAAGGATGAAGAGCAGACTTACATCTACATTCGAGACGCCGGCAGCAAGTTTCACGTGCTGGTCGTCACAATTGAGCGACACGAGGCGACCGTGGTCCAGGCCACGTTGGCGCCGGATGTACTGGCGCAGCTAATGAAAGATCCGAGCGACATGGGCAAGGCCCTGACCGAAGACGCAACTATCAACGACCACTAGAATCGGTGCAGTAGCCCGACCGTGAGGGAGGGCGTAATCAGGAGAAGACAATGAACTCATTAACACGACCCGTATCTCACGCAAAGGCGCAAAGGCGCAAAGCAAGGCTCATGAATCGCAACTCGCTGCTTTCGATCGCTCTCTTCCTAACCCTGTTCATGGCGCCTTCGGGGTCAGCCCAGGAAGTCGCCGACACCATTCGCGTGCGCACGCGCGTAGTCTTTATGGACGCGCTGGTCAAGGACAAGAAGTCCGGCGTCCCGATCACGGATCTCAAGCTGGACAATTTCGAACTGTTTGACGAGGGCCTGCCGCGAACGATCTCTTACTTTACCCGCGAAGGTCAGGCGCGCAAGCCGCTGGCCATGGTCCTGATCCTCGATCTACGCGACGACGGCGCGGGCCGCTATCTCAAGCGCGAAGAGGTCCGCAAAGCTATGGTCGACGAACTGGCCAAACTTCCGCCAGGTGATGAAGTTGCGATCCTGGCGATTAACTTGAATAGCGTGGACGACAAGACTGCCGTGATCAGAAACGGAAAGGCGTTGTGGCTTACTGAGTTCACGCGTGAGCGCGCGCAGATCGAAACCGCTCTGGCGCGAGTACCGGCGCTGGTCGCCCCCGCACCAGAGCCTCCGAAGAACGAAGCCGCAAGAGCCGATCAGAAGGATTCCCAGAAAAGCAGCGCGAGTGTGAGCATCAACACAGACGCCACCCCCGATCAGCCGGCCGGTGATGCTCAGGCCAAGCCCAAAGAAAGCGAAGTCCTGGAAACCGAAACGATCAAGGCCAAGAACGGCGCGGTGATTACCCGGACGATCAAGAAAGACGGATCGGTAAACGTCAAACGCGTAAGCAGCAACGGAACGATGACGATCCAACTGGACGACATCTATGACATGGCCGGCGCCACTCGCGACGCAACTCAAATAGTCGAAGGGAAACGGCCAAACTCTCAGGCCACGATCGTCTGGCTATCAGACGGGATCGCTCCGATCTTCAAAGAAGACATCGACGCCACTGAGCAAATTCTGATTCGGCAGAACGCGATCTTCAACACGCTGACAGTCGACATGCGCACGCTCTACAAGTTCCTGTTGCCCATCGGTCAACCTTTGGCCGGGTGGGCCGGTCTGAGCCTGGCCGGCAGTGCCAAACGCCTCGCTAGACAAAGCGGCGGTGAATCCGTTCATGTCGGGCGAGTCAAAGACTATGGCGCGGGTCTGGCGAAGATCATCGGTAATCTTACCGCGCGATACAGCCTCGGCTTTGCCCTCAAAGAAGAAGAAAAAGACGACGGGCGCATGCACGAACTTACCGTCCGGGTGAAAGCGCTCGACGCCAAAGGCAAACAGCGCAAACTGGAAGTCGCATCGCGGCGCGGCTACTACATGCCCAAGAGCGATGCCGATCAGGCCGCAGCCAACAAGTAGCGTCAGCCTCATCAAATCAGTAGAATGGAGCTTCGTCAGCGTCCAGATGATCAGTGCGTCCAGGATAGACGCGCTGATCATCTGAAATCGTTATGAAGCTTTTCACCATCGAAGAAGCCAATTCCCTCCTCTCCAGCGTCCGGCCGATCGTCAGATCAATTCAGCGCTCGCATCGCCGTCTGATTTCATTTCAAACGACAGCCAGGCACGCAGCTGAAGGCGCGGAGAGCGGCGGCGGCGGCATGGTCCAGGGGCCCAGATACGCCCGGCTGCTGGTTGATTTGTCGCTGGGAGCGGGTCAACTGGAAGGTCTGGGCGTGCAACTGAAAGACTACTCGCAGGGGCTCATTGATTTTCCGTCGATGCGCGAGGGGCGCGTTGTCCTGCTCTGTTGGAAAGCCGACGAAGGCGATGAACTCGAATGGTGGCACGACCTCGAAGCCGGATTCGGCGGCCGCCAGCCGCTCTAAAGTGGCATAGACTTTAGTCTCTGACTCCGCCTGCTTACAATAATGTCAGACTAAACTCTATGCTACTACAACCTCAAGCCCTCCTATCTTTTCTCGTTGACTACTTAAAGTAAAGTCTGATACCATCCGCCCTCGAATAGCGAAGGCCCTGGGCCGTTTGGATCGTTGCCCGGCCTGGTTTGATTTACTGAGCAGCGGAGACCCTTGCTAAGCAAGGTTGGCGACGTTGCTCACCGTTGCAACTCAGATACTGCCCCGTATCTCAGTCACGATCCATCATGCAAGAACCTCTACCGAATTCATCAATTGAAAAGGTTATTAACGACAGTGGACTTGTCGACGCTCTGTGCGACGAACCGCTGAATGCGCCCGGGGTAAAGCAACCAGCGTCGACCTTGATCTCTTTCCCTGGCACGACGCGGCCGTTGCCAGAGTGGCGAAAGCAGTTGAGTCAGCGCGTCCGCGAAGTACAGGAGCGTCGCGCGCGCGAAGCCGCCGAAGAAGCCGCGGCGGCGCAGGAAGCCGGTGCCGTTTCGTGTGCGCTGCCGTCCGTTCAGCTTGAGCTGGTTCCCGATCTTGAACAGACGGTGATGAACCCAATCGTCTCAAAGGCTCTGGAACGAATCGAGCGGGCACGACGTCCGGATCAAGTCATCAGCGGATTTGCCGGAGCAGCTACCGCCCCCGCCTTTGAACGATTAGCACCAGTCGCGGATGTCGTTTCTGAAACCGAGACGAGCAATCCCAAACCGATCGAGACAAAACTGAAGCTGTCAGTCGTCGCTCCTTTCAAGCGCGAGCTTGAAGCACCTGAGACTGTCGCACCCGCACAGATCAAGACCGACGTAACCGAACGGAAACCGGTACGCATGATTTCCGATCGGGTTGACGACGTCGCGCTGTCTTACCTCGAAACGTGCCTGTCTTTGCCGGCACTGGCGATCGAAACGACTAACGAGAGCGCGGGCTTCGGCCGCCGGGCCATCGCAGGCACGCTTGATCTGTTGTTGGTAGCTTTGATGATTTCGCCGGCGGCGGCTGCGATTCAGTTCTCTGGCGGCGTGTGGTCGGACCCGCGAGTCATCGGCTTAATCAGCGGCATTGCAGCAGTAACGATGTTCGCGTACTTCACAGTCTCGATCGCCCTGACCGGCCGGACTCTGGCGATGCGAATCTTTTCGCTGCGAACGATCGACATACGCACGGGGTTGATTCCGACCGGCGGGCAGGCGATGAAACGCGCCCTCGGTCATATCTTCGCGCTGGGACTGGTTGTGGGACTGCTCTACGCAGTGATCGATCCGGACGGCCGAACCATCTCCGACCGTTTTTCCAAGACAATTGTGACATTCGAGTAAGTGCCATGGGCGTCGCCCGTGACTTTTGGAACTGAAGGCGAGGGCTTTGGCCTTCGCCATTTTGCTTTTGAATGAAAGGACGCTTGCCCGTTGATCTCACACCGGCGCAAGATCTCTTAAGCTCCGTGGGAGCCGAAGGTATATAGCTACAAGAACCTATCGCGGATTGAGCTCCAGAGGAGCGACATATTTTTTTCTAGAAGAATCAATTCATTTGCCGCGACCATTACGCTACTATCGGAGCTTTGGAAACATTTGTGGTCGCGTTCTATAAATATTTCGGCCCTATGGGACTCAATCAGCGAGCTTCCTCGAACAGCGCCGGAACAAAATGCCATTCAGCTCGCAACCAATTCCCTGCCGCGGTGCCCTGACCTCCTGCCGGCCTTATTGTGTTAATTTCTGTGATCGAAGCAATGGAAGATCAAGCCATCAACGCGATAGTCGCAGAGCTACAGACGCTGATTATTGGTCGGGCGCCGGGAAAGATATTTCAACTCTCGCCTTTTTCGCTCGTGATCGATTTTCGTCTGCGCGATCACGGTGACCTTTTTATCAGCGCCGAGCCGGCCCAGCCCGGAATTTACCTTATCAAGCGCCGCGTCCGTGATCTGGAAAAACAGAGTGTTCCGCTTACCCAATTCGCCCAGGGCTTACGAAAGGAACTCGCCAACACAACTCTGAGATCGATCGAGAAGGATCCCACGGATCGAATCGTCTGGTTTTGTTTTTCCGGCACTGACGAATTGGGTCAGCATCAGGAGCGCACGCTGGTCGCGCAGTTGACGGGCCGAGCCGCAAACCTGTTCCTGATCGATTCCGGCGGCGTTATCACCACTCAGGCCCGCGAGGGCAGAGGTCCCGGTCAGACGATCGGCGAAGCCTACCAAAAGCCGCCGGCGCCCGGTGGCCAGCATTCAAAACCCACCGAGAGCGAATTAATGAAAGCGATTCGCAGCGGTCAGCACCCATCGGCTTCCGCGGCCGCGGATTCTTACTTCAGTTCCCTGCTGATCAAACAAGCTTTCGAAAACCGGGCCGCAGCCGCGCGGGCCGAATTGAGAAAGAAGATTTCACATCATCAAAGGCTAATTAAACAGCTCGAACTTGATTTAGCCGGCCACGCCAACGCCGAGGTTCACAAACGCCTGGGTGATCTTTTGCTGTCAAACCTAAGTACCGCCAGAAGAGAAGGACAGCGACTTATCTTAGTTGACCACTTTGCCGCCGATGCGGGCCCCGTCGAGATTGAGCTCGACGAGCAATCGACACTTCCGGAGGAAGCTGAACGCCGCTTTGCGCTCTACTCGCGCTCGAAGCGCGCGGTCAAGCAAATAACTTCGCGGCTCGAGACAATTCAAACTGAGTTAGACGCAGTCAATGCTCAATACAATGCCCTGGAAAAAATCATCGTCGAACGCGACGAGCCAGCCCTGCAAAAGTTTACCGA
>Ga0137403_10001226_pt1 | contig 32345 bp, 25 predicted proteins | sample CZOMad2_1_16fung_FD_122057 | JGI IMG/M metagenome (GOLD analysis project Ga0137403, IMG submission 122057) | Vadose zone soil fungal communities from Angelo Coast Range Reserve, California, USA - CZOMad2_1_16fungal (Hybrid Assembly) | ecosystem: Environmental > Terrestrial > Soil > Vadose zone... | reverse complement strand
GAAACTTGAGCGGGGGCGCCTTGAACTTACCGAACCTTCAAGCTAACGACTGCCCCCTTCCCGACCTGCGAATTTACGCAGCTTGAATCGTCCAGTCGCGACTGCAGATTCCTCAGAGTTTTGACGCAGTCTCGTAAGGTCGTGGATCGCGAACCAATCAAAATGAATTGAGTGCCAAAGGCGCCGCACAGGATGCTGAGTATCATTCAATCCTCAGTGCAGCAAAAACACGACAGGTCGAAGCAAAAACATCCGACAGTGGTACTATAGAGAACCTAATCCACGCGCATCATACGACCGCTCACTACTCCTCTTCGGCCGCATCCGAAGAAACTGAAACATACCGCCGGCCCAGGCCCAGTTGTCGCAATTTATGCTGGAGCGACTGTCTATGCATCCCCAGAATCTCAGCCGCCCGGGTTACGTTTCCCTGTGTGTGCTCGAGACAGCGGGTGATATAGCGGCGCTCGAATTCGCGCCGGTCCTCGCGAAAATCTGCCGTGAAGGGGACCTTAAGACCCCCAGTTTCCGCGTCGGCACCCTCGCCCTGACGACCGCCCGCCAGCCCTGCGATGATCTCTTCGGGTAAATCACGAGCACTTACTTCATCGCCCTCAGCCATGATTACGGCCCGGTCAATCGTGTTCTTTAACTCCCGAACGTTTCCCGGCCAGTCATATTCCACCAGCCGGCGCAGGGCTGCCTGGGCCAATGGACGTGGCGGCAACTCGTAACGTTCAGAGGCATTTCGCAGGAAGGTCTCTACCAGCAGAGGTAAATCTTCGCGACGTTCACGCAGTGGGGCAATGTCGATTGTCACCACTCGCAGCCGGTAAAAGAGATCGGCGCGAAAATTGCCGGCGGTAATCTCCTGCTCGAGCGGACGATGGGTCGCGCTGACGATGCGCACATCCACTGGAATCGAGTCGTTGCTGCCCAGCCGCTCAATCCGCCGTTCTTCGAGTGCCCGCAGGAGCTTGGCCTGAACATTGGCACTCATGTCGCCGATCTCATCAAGGAAGAGTGTACCGCCGTCGGCTTGCTCAAACTTGCCCTGACGTCTCGCTGCGGCCCCGGTAAATGCGCCTTTTTCGTGCCCAAACAGCTCGGATTCGATTAGCTCCGACGGTAGGGCCGCACAGTTTACCGCGACGAAGGCCCCGTTGCGGCGAGCGCTATTTCGCTCATGCAGCTCACGCGCTACGAGTTCTTTTCCCGTGCCGGACTCGCCTCGCACGAGCACGGTGGCGTCGGTTTCGGATACCTTCTCAATCATGGCCCGCACACGTTGCATGGCCTCAGAGTTGCCAATCAATGCACCGCGCTGCGAGCGCTCGACTTCTATGCGCCGGCGGAGGGAGTAGTTTTCGCGCCGGAGCTCAATCGTCTCCGCAGCGTTTTTGATTACCAGCCGCAGATCGTCCAGCTCAAAAGGTTTGGAAAGATAGTCGTATGCCCCGCCTTTAACGGCCTCGACCGCCATCCGTTCCGAGCCATGGGCCGTGATGATGATCACCAGTGGCCCATTGCCATTGGCTCCTTGTAGCTCCCGGAGGAAATCCAGGCCACTAATGCCGGGAAGATTCACGTCCAGGAGCATCAGGTCGGGAGGTTGTTGTTTTATGAGGGCGCGGGCGGCTTCTGCCGAGCCGGCCTCGGAAATGTTGTAACCAAACGTACTGAGGGCCCGCCGCATGCCGTAGCGAGCGGCTTCTTCGTCATCAACAATCAGTAAACGCAACGCCTCTTTTCTCACTTTTCGCAGGGTAGTTTAGAACTTACGGTTAGAATTCCCTAGCGCGTTGCGTGCCACAGACTAGAATTGCGAATTGCGAATTGCGGATTTCGAGTTGGCGGTGGGTCAGTTTGAAGATTCCATGCATTCAGCCTTGCTACGCTGAAGGCGTTATGTTCCACCCTCCGGCGCGGTTCTTTAAATTCGCAATTCGCAATTCCAAATTCACAATGTGTTTTCGCAATTCCAAAATTCACAATTCTATTGCGCCGTGCGTTTGGCCGAGACTACGAGGATGATCGCGTCGCCTGAAGGTCCGATGTTCAGCGTCCCCACCACTACCGGTTCACCCTCTCGCATGCTGATGTCAGTGTTCAGCCCCGTGCTTTCGTAGTTGAAGATCGGCGCGCCAGGGCTGTTGGAAGCGACTGCGCTGGAGGTTTGAATGGGAATGCGAGCGCCGAAACTAAAATTTTCCATGCGCACTGCCTGCTGTCCGCGGTTGTCGGTGACAAGTTTAACCGCATTCACTTTGAACTCGCTGAAGCTGGGCGTGCTTGGTCCGGCGCCTCCTTGCGCAAGTGGTCCACCCACCCAACGCAAGCTGAGACGTCCCTCATTCTTCACTCGGTTGATCAAGGTTGCAGCCAGGCGATAGCTTTTGAAGGAAAGCGTCGCGTGCAATTGCTTTATCACCGGATCCAGCACGGCCGGCAAGCGCGTGGTCTCCGATTCCTGATTTGTACCAACGAGCAGGTAAAGTTGCGTGTCAAGATTCGTTTCGTCGGGAGCCGCTTGCGCTGGCTTGTCACCTGACTGGGCCAAGGCCGGTATTGTGGCAAGTGAGATGAAGCACACAGCAAAGACAATCAGGGGCAGGCTCCGGAAAAGTTTTTGCAGGGTCATAGTTTCTCCTTTTCGCCAAAGCTCAGACACGCACCTAACACGCCTTTAGCGCCCAAAAGTTCCAATACAGACTACCCCGTTATTTTGTGTGAGTTGGTTTTCGGTTCGTGTGATTTCGTGGATCGATTTGATTACTCCAAAAAACTAATGATCCACGAAATCACACGAAAACACAGAGACACCGAGATGCGCAGATCTAATAACCGACGAATACAGGCGCTCGTCATGAATAGAAATGAAAAATGGAAAATGGAAAATGAGTTTTTTAGTTCGACGGATCACTCCCATTAAACGCGACTCTCAATTCAAAGCGGGCGCCACTGTCCGGCTGCGCCGGCGCGAGGAGCGCTGAGCCTCCCGCTTCCTGCATGCGTTTCCGCACGATCGCCAAACCCAAACCTGTGCCTCGTTGCCTGGTAGTGAAGAACGGATCCCAGATCCGCTCTCGTACAGCTGCCGGCACGCCTGGCCCAGAGTCCTGAACAACAATCAACAGGCCGTTCCTCTCTTGCTCTGTCGCGACGCGTATTGACCCGCCAGAGGGCGTCGACTGCAAGGCATTCAGCAACAGATTTGAAAGCGCATCGCGAATAGCGGCAACTGAGCGGCCGCTCAGCTCCTGATTCACCGGCGCCTCACAAGCAATCCTTACTCCCTGTTCATTGGCGCTGGCCTGAAAGAGGCCTACCACCGAGCGAACGAGCTCGTTGACGGGCAACGGCAGTTCATCGGGACTATCCCTTCTGGCGAAGCTGAGGAGCTGGGTAACGCTGTTGCTCAATCGATCAGTCTCGCCAACTATCAAACTAAGGTCGCGGGCATAAGCCGTGCTCAGGTTCTCGTCCTCACGCATGACCTGAGCAATGGATTTGATTGCCGATAAAGGATTTTTGATCTCATGCGCAACGGTTGCTGCCATCTGGCCCAGCGCCGCCAGCCGTTCGCTTTCCGCAAGCTCGATCTCCAGGCGCACGTTTTCCTCGACCAACCGCGAATCGTCAATCGCAATTGCAACTTGATCTGCGAGCAACTCCAGGACCGCACGAGATTCGGTGGTCAGCCCGGCAGAGCCCGTATCAACCACCATGATGCCGGTTATCTTGTCTTCGCGGCGCAGCGGATAGGCAATACGATAACCGCCCGAAATCAGAACCTGTACATCTTCCACCGGCTTCCAGTCGTTCTGTTTTGAAATATCCAGCACCTCGTCCACCCAGGGTTCGCCTTCAATGCGTGCGGGAGCACCATTCTGGTCAGCTCGACCTTTAACCAGAATGCGCACCCGTCGAAAACCCAGAGCCTCGGTCGTCCGCTCTTCTACAAACCGCAGCAGCTCGCTTAACTGTTTGTACTGGCCTGCGTGAGATCCAATCCGCGAGACGATCTGCCGGTAAAGCGCCGCCTCGCGCTCGAATAGTTTATGGAAACGTTCCTGCAACCAGCCGCGCAGAGGAGCCGCGCCAAGGGTCAGAGCGAGAATGAGCAACGCTTCGACAAGACCGGGACGGACGCCGTAGCGTGAAGTAAACCAGTCACCGATTGTGCGGATGCCGAAAATGTAGATCGTCAAAACCACCGTGGCGAACGTAACGACAATCAGGCTCTCTTCGATGATTATTTCAAGATAACGGTACCGGTAGATGTAGTAAGCGAGCAGGACCGAAGGTAGCAGCGACCCGAGATTTGCGACTGTCTTGAGGTACAGGCCAAGCACGGTTCCCTCGCCCAGGCCGACAGCCAGCGCGGCCATGATGACCAGGCCAATCCCAATGAACGAGGCAGCGAGCGTGCGCATGATTCTCTTTTCGCTGCGGTTCTTGCTGCGTCGCGCAATCAACAATTCTGTGAAGGCAATTAAGCCGAGGACGTAGGCGATCCAGAAGGCGAAGGGCAAAACGAACCCTGATAGCTTCGTGAACATTGGCGCATAAGCGCCACTCCAGATTCTGGGGATCGCCAGAGCCAGAAACACGGTTGGAAAGTAGGACAGAAGCACCCGAACTTTTTCGTTGCGCGTCAACTGCCGGTTTTGCGCGTTGGCCCAGAGATGCAGGTGAACGTGCAGCAGGAACGAGTAGGCGAAGGTGATACTGACAACCGCGATGGTATCCGCCAGCCGCAGCAGGTCGGTCCAGGTGTCAAACTTGAAGCCAAATAGACGATGAAGAGTGATGAACAGGTTGCTGGTATGCCAACCGCCCATGGTAAGGGCGAGGGCAAACAGCACGCGCTCGAGAGCGGTCAGACGATCTCGGTGAGAAACAAGCTGGATCGCCATCCACAGCGGCAACAGCGCACCGATGCTGTAGCCGAGGAGTTGTAGGATGTCGAGTGGGGACATTGAACCGAGGTCAGTAGTTACCACTACTGACTACTGACAGCAGTATTTCGCGACAGTGGCATCAACGTTATCTCAATCCGGCGATTTTTTGTCCGGCCTGACACGGTGGTATTGGGGGCGAGCGGATTGGAAGCTCCCATGCCCGTCGCCTGAATCCTCGCCGGTTCGACGCCTGCCGCCTGAAAGCGGTCCGATAGAACGCGCGCGCGCTCCTGAGTCAGCTGCTGCAAAGTAACTTCATCACCTTTGTTATCGGTGAAGGATTCAATCAGGATCTGGTAATCGGGGTTGCTGGCCAGCAGAGCGGCCAGTGGTTCAAGCTTTGCCGCCGCGGCCGAGATCAAGTTCGTTGCCCGAGCGCCTGTCCAGATCGACTCCGGCAGGATTAGCTGAAACCCGTTGGGGGCTGCTTTGACAGTCCCAAACTTCGCGAGAGTCTGTTTCAGCGTGGCTTCGGCAGCTTTTCGATCCTGCTCGCGTCGTTCAGCATCAACCCGCGCTTGTTCAGCACGCTTTTCCCCTTCCAGGCGGGCCAGACCAACCTTGGCCGCCTCTCCCTCTGATCTGACCGTCTGTAATTCTTCGCGCACGCGTGCGAGTTCCACCCGCTGCTCCCGCAATTGCTCATTAACAGCCGCCGCATCTCTCTCTGCCAACTCACGCGCCCGCTGCTCTTTATCCAGGGCCGCGCGCAGTTGTTCAATCTCGCGCTGGGCGTCCGTGGCTGTCTGCTCTGCCGATCGCAGCGCTTCGTCGCGCCGCTGAATTTCTTCGCGTCGTAGTCGCGCCGCACGTCGGACGAGCGCCAGCTCTTCGGCGCGAGCTCCGGAGGAAGTAGCTGCGCGCGCCTTGACATCAACGTCTGCAGGCGGCTCATTCAGGCGCCAGGCCTTCTCGGCGGACTGTAATTGATCTTCGGCCTGCTGCAATTCCTCGGGGGCATCCTGGCTTGCACCAGCGTAGCGCGCGAGATTGACCGCCTGACGCGCGCCGAGTAGCGAAACCGGTGTAGTGCGATAGTCGGCGTCGGCGATCTCGGGAACACGCCGGTCGCGGAAATAGTCGCTCGAGTTGCCTATGTATTGAACGTTTACCGTGGCTATCTGACTATTGCCCGGTCGTTGCGGGGGAAGATTTTCCAACACCACCATCCGGCTGGGCACTTTCATCAGGAAGTGCGGTTCCGCCGTGACGATCATCGCGAAGGTCTGGAGTGGCGTGGTCACGTCAAGTTTGGAATTAATAAAAGAGCTCCCACTTCTTTTGATTTCGCCGAGGTTGTCAACTCGTCCGTCGGGTGCGACGGCCCACAGAATATAAGTTGTGTAGACACCGCCTAATTCAGAGGCCCGCGGCAAATCATCGACACTCAACTCCACGCGCGTCCCACGCCGACCTGCGCGTTTGACTTTTGCTTCGCCAGTCAGTCTTGGCAATACGGTAGTACCCCGAAACTTGACTGCCACAGTCTCATCGACAGGATAGGTGACCGCCACCGTCTGGCGTGGCGAATCGCTTTGAGCCCATGCAACCGCCGCAAAGATCAAACCAGTAGCGAGACAAAACGCAAATCGCCGTAAAAGAAGTCTCAGCATCATGGAAACTACTCCTGTTTCGGTAAACTTTTTAGTCCAGTGCACTTCTAGAATTATGCAGTCGGGATAGTTGTCACGCACTCACTTGAGCCGTCAGGCCCGGTGAACGGTATTATCTTGATGCAGCAGACAGGGGCATTGTTGCCGAAGGAGGTGGCGAGGTCAAGCTGCTATTTGGAGGAATATCGCTGATATCTGGTTCGTCTGTCCGCGGCAAATTGGACAACGAATAGACATATCCCACAGACCAGGATCAGATGCACATAGCCGCTCTGATGAAACAGAAATTTCAGTACGAACCAGACCAAAACGCAGATGGAGGCTACAATCCACAACATTCAGAAGTTCTCCTTCGAGAGCGAACCCGGATACCGGCCGTTTCTCACCAAGCTTCATTCAGCTTGTACCCGACACCTCGAACCGTGAGAACGTATTGCGGATTCTTGGGATCCGTCTCTAATTTTTTTCGTAAGCGATTGATGTGCGGATCAATATTGCGTTGATAGCCTTCGTAGTCTGTGCTCCAGACGCGATCCAGCAAGGCATTGCGCGACCAGGCGCGACCCGGCTCGGAAGCGAGCAACTCGAGAATCTGGAATTCGAGCGGAGTGAGATCGATCCGTTCTCCCTGCCGGCTTACTTCGTGACGGCGTTTGTCAATTACGAGATCGCCCACCTCGATGCGTTCACCGTCTTTGACCTGAGGGCTAGCGCCCGAGCGGCGCAGCAGTGCTTCAACTCTGTATTCCAATTCGCGCGGACTAAAAGGCTTGGCCAGGTAGTCGTCAGCACCAGCCTCAAAGCCGGCCACCTTATCATCCAGCGCATCGTGCGCGGTGAGAAACAGCGCCGGTGTTTGCACTCCCCGATCCCTTAAGCGTTTCAGCAATTCCAAACCTGTCAAACCGGGCATCGACACGTCGAGAATAAAACAATCAAACTTGCCGGTCAGCGCCGGCTCGAGTGCCTCGCTTCCGCTTTCGCGATCGTCGACCTCGAAACCCAGACGACGAAAATACTCCGCCAGCAACACACGCATGTCTGCATCGTCATCGACGATCAGGAGCCGCTTGCCGGCGTACTTACTCGTTAATTGTGCTTCCGCCAAAATTGTTGCTCGTCGGGGATGGGGCGAATCCAGCTACTCTCGAATGGGATTATACCTATTCGTCGGCCTTTCTATAAAGGTCGCCTTCCCCAAACGTTTTACACGCATGCCCCGCAGTCAGCGTTCCTTGACGCCAATAAGTGCCGATAAGTATAGTTGTTGACTAACATTACGGGCTGTTTTGTACCTCCCTTATAGCAACTGATCCGAGGCTTTCGCAACTGTCGATGCGTGATCTCCAGAGACTTCTAAAATACCTAAGGCCTCACTGGATGATTTTCGCGCTGGCAACTTTTTCGATGCTTGTGGTCGGCGTGCTCGAGACAGCCATCGGTGGATTGATTGTTCCCATCTTTGATCAGGCCTTCGCCCAGGGTCCGGGCCACCGCACAGCTACGCTATTCGGACTACAGCAACTAATCCCAGAATCAGGACTCGGGGCCTGGAAGACGATCTCGGTTCTACTAATCGTCTTTACGGTCGCGAAGGGGTTTGCCGAGTATTTGTCGACATACCTTATGGCCTACATTGGCCAATCGGCAGTGTTGAAGCTACGGCAGGACCTTTACCGTCACCTCCTCGGGCAGTCAGCTTCATTCTTCGAACGCCATCGGACGAATTATCTTGTGTCACGCCTGGTCTCGAGTGCGGCGGCCATCGAAACTGCGGTAACCAGCACAATTCGCGACATGCTGCGCGAGAGTTTCACCCTGATTGCTTTTCTCGGGGCATCGTTCTACTACAGTTGGCGGCTGACGCTCGGATCTTTGACGATCGCGCCTATTATCGCCGTCTTGACTGCAAGATTTGGTTCGTCACTGAGAAAACTCGCTCGAGAGAGTTTCGAGGGCAACAAAGAGCTAACTGACACAGCTCAGGAGGCCCTGGCTAACCAGGGTATCGTCAAAGCTTATCGCGCCGAGCAACGGGAAGCTTCCCGGTTCACGTCGGTAGCGAAGAGGATAGTCAGGGCCAACTTGAGGACGGCAAGCATCTCCGGCTTTGCGCCGCCAACTATTGAGATGGTGGGCGTCGTGTTCGTTGTCTTTCTCCTCTTCTTTGGCCAGGGTGAAATCATCTCGGGCCGAATGAATGCTGCACAGTTTCTCACGTTCCTTTTCTTTCTGTTTCGCAGTTACGATCCGATGCGGAAACTATCGCGATTGCAAAACAGCATGGAGCAGGCGCTGGCAGCGGCTCATCATGTTTGGGAAATAGTTGATGAGCATGCGGCCATTCCCGAGAAACGTGACGCCATCGACTTGCCACGGCTGAAACAGGCGATTGAACTCCGCCAGGTTTCGTTCGGTTACGCAAACGAATCGCGCGCGGTTTTGCGAGATGTGGATCTAACAATACGGGCAGGGACAATGGTGGCTTTGGTCGGCGAATCCGGAGGCGGAAAATCTACCCTGACAAAATTGCTACCCCGTTTTCATGATCCCGTTTCAGGCTCGGTTCTTTGGGATGGAATTGACTTGCGTGACGCAAAGATCTCCAGTCTGCGGCGACAGTTGGCCCTGGTCACGCAGGAAACGGTGCTCTTCAATGACACCGTGAGACACAACATCGCCTACGGAAGACCTGAAGCTTCAGAAGCTGAGATCCATGAAGCAGCACGGATCGCCTTCGCGCACGACTTCATTCAGGAGCTTCCCAGGGGATATGACACAATCGTCGGCGAACGAGGGATCTTCCTTTCCGGAGGACAACGGCAGCGGCTGGCCATAGCTCGCGCGATCCTGCTGGATGCGCCGGTTCTGATTCTCGACGAGGCGACCTCTGCGCTGGATGCTGAGTCGGAACGGTTAGTGCAAAAGGCTATCGGTAATCTGGTTCGAGATCGCACAACGCTGGTAATTGCCCATCGACTCTCGACGGTTCGGCGTGCGGATGTCATCGTCGTGATGGAGAAGGGGCGGATCACCGAGATGGGCAATCATACGGAATTGCTCGCTCGCGGTCGTCAGTACCACAGGCTGTATGAACTTCAGTTTGCTGACGAAGAGGTGGAGCTGGTCGGCAGCGAGTAAAGTATGAAATCAATGACCGGATATGGACGGGGATCTGTTGTAGGCGAGGATTTTACCGTTGCCATCGATTTGAAGACCGTAAACAACCGCTTCCTTGATGTTCATCTGCGGTTGGGATCAGAACTTACCGCGTTGGAACCGGCTATCAAACGTCGCATTGGCTCACGAATTTCCCGCGGGCGCGTTGATGTTACGCTGACGTTTGAGCGCACGTCCGAAGTCGCCTACGAATTGAACAGGCCGCTGATCGCCGGCTATGTCAAGGCGCTACGCGAAATGCAGCAGGAATTTTCTGTTTCCGGGGAACTTGATCTCAACGTGCTGGCGCGAGTGCCCGGAGCCCTTCAGCCGGCCCGAAACGGTCTTACCGCCGAAATGATTGCCGGCGTAGAACGCGCAATAGACGAAGGGCTGAACGAGTTGGACCGGATGCGGGAACAGGAGGGTGCTGTCCTTCGCGAGGAGATGCTGGAACGTCTTGGCAAGATTGAAAACCTCGTACCGACGATTGAGTCTGCGGCGGCCAGCCTGGTGGACACCTACCGGGCCCGTTTGCAGAAGCGCATCGGCGAGTTGTTAAGCCGCGACGGACAGCTGATAGAAATTGACCCGGCCCGACTGGCCCAGGAGGTTGCCTATCTGGCCGATCGCAGCGACGTCAGCGAAGAGATGGTGCGGCTGCGAAGTCATTTGACCCAGTTTCGCGAAGCACTGGATGCGCCTGGTGAAACCGGTAAGATGCTGGATTTTCTTTTGCAGGAGTTAAATCGCGAGGCCAACACTACCCTTTCAAAGTCCACCGATCTATCGATTAAAGAAGCGGGACTGGGAATCAAGGCGGAAGTCGAAAAACTGCGAGAACAAGTTCAGAATGTCGAGTGACATAAAAACCCTCGAGACCAAAGAAGAAGTCGCGCCCGGTAATTCGGCCCGCGGTACTCTGTTTGTCGTGAGCTCGCCTTCTGGAGGCGGTAAAGGGACACTCATCCGGCGAGTTTTACAGGCCGTACCGGATCTTTGCTATTCAATCTCCTATACCACTCGCACGCCTCGGTCCGGCGAAGTCGATGGACGTGAATACCGTTTTGTGACGCGCAGCGATTTTGAGTTGATGATGGACGCCGGCGAATTTCTGGAATCAGCCATCGTCCATGGAAACCTTTACGGAACTTCACGTAAACAAGTGCTCGAAGAAACCTGCGCCGGCCGGGATATTATTCTGGAAGTGGACGTGCAGGGCGCCGCCAGTGTTCGGAAACTGGTAATGGATTCCGTAAGTGTTTTTATCTTGCCGCCATCATTTGACGTTTTGCGGCGCCGGCTGATTGCCCGAGGCACGGATTCGCCTGAGGAATTGGAGATACGGTTACGCAATGCTCCCGAGGAGCTGAAGGAATACTCAACTTTCGATTACGTGATTATCAACGATGATCTGGATCGGGCCGCGGCTTTGCTCGCGGCGATTGTTGCGGCTGAACGGTCCAAACTAAAGCGGCAGGAACAAGTCGTGCAGGAAGTCATTCGCAGTTTTGAGCGGTTATGACGTAGACTGTGAGATTGCGTCTGCCCGCTAATTGCGTGCAGACCGAGCACCGGCCTAGAAGCCAACTTGACCAGCATCAACAATGAGAAGGAAAACCAGCATTCATGCCTATACAAACTGACATTGAGAACATGGTTCCGGACAATGGCTCACCGGAGATAGATTCGAAGTACCGTTTGATAATTCTCGCGGCCAAGCGAAGTAAGCAGCTTCAGCGCGGCGCGCGACCGCGAATCGATATCGACGCGCAGAAACACAAACCAACCCGCATCGCTCTGGAAGAAGTAATGCGCGGAAGGGTGAACTTCACTATTAAAGACGGCGATAAGGAACCAGCCACGGGAGGGTGAATGACCGACGCCGTCGGGAAAAGATCATTTTCCATTCATCATTTTCCATTTCTCATTTTTCATTTGTTGCCACAGAGAGAATCCTTGTTCTCAATCTAGCTCAAGAAAAGCCTGGCGCATCAAAAACCAGCGTTAGCTAATAGGCTCTGTCGCGACAAATGAAAAATAGAAAATGGAAAATGAGCCTTTGTACTTCACTCAGCCTTCAAGACAATTTCTACATCCCCTTATAATCCGGGCCGCCGCCGCCCTCCGGTGTTACCCAGTTAATAATTTGGTACGGATCCATGATGTCGCAGGTCTTGCAATGCACACAGTTTGAAAAGTTAATCTGCAATCGCCGCTTCCCATTGCCCGCCTCAACCATTTCGTAAACAGCCGCCGGACAGAAACGCTGGCAGGGATTTGCATACTCTTCTGCACAGCGGGTCGCGCAAATGTTTGTGTCCAGAACATGAAGGTGCACAGGCTGGTCTTCATCGTGCCCAACCGCAGCATGGTAAACATCTGTCACTTTATTGAAGGTGAGCTGGCCATCAAACCGCAGCCCCTTGTAACGCTGTTCAAGCCGGTCATCTTTGTAGCCGAACGTTGAAAGCTTTTTCATCGCTTCATGTCCCGATTCTGCCTTTGCGCGATCCAGAAATCCCCAGGCGCGCCCGCCGGTGACAAATTGCAGCCCAGTATTAATCAAACCAAGCCAGCGGCCGTGCTTGAACCCCGCGTGAAAGTTTCTGACCTTCCGCAGCTCGGGCATGATCCAGCTTTCGTTTACCAAATGTTCATAACTTTGCAGTTGTTTCGCTGAGAAATCACCAGCCAGCAACGCTTCAAAGATCGACTGGGCCGCCAGCATTCCGCCCTTAATTGCCGAATGAATGCCTTTCAACCTTTGTGAATTGAGAAAGCCGGCACAGTCACCTACCAATAAAAATCCGTCGCCATACATTCGCGGCATAGCGAAATAACCGCCTGCGGCAATTGTCTTGGCGCCGTATCGAATCATCTTGCCGCCCTGGAGCAGCCGCGCAACGTACGGATGAGTCTTAAAACGCTGAAATTCGGCATGCGGATCCAGCAGCGGATCCTGATAATCGAGGCCGGTCACGTAACCAATATTCAGAATGCGGTTTTGCATTCCGTAGATCCACCCACCACCATACGTTTGCGTGTCAGATGGAAACCCAAGTGTGTGGGTTACGCGTCCGGCCGGATAGCGATCATCCGGAAGCTCCCAAAGCTCTTTCACTCCAAGACTGTAAACCTGCGGCTCACAGTCAGCGTCAAGGCCCAACCGTTCGGTGAGTTGCTTTGTCAATGATCCGCGTGGCCCTTCACCGAGAACTGTTATTTTTGCGTGGAGATCAACACCGGGTTCAAAGTTGGGCTTCGGCTTCCCTTCCTTATCGACTCCCTTGTCACCGGTGCGGACGCCAAGCACACAATCATTCTCGTCGTAAAGAAGATTGGCACCCGGAAATTCGGGAAAGATATTGACCCCAGCCTTCTCGCACTTCTCCCCAAGCCACGCCGTCAACCGGTTCAGCGAAACAATGTAGTAACCATGATTCTTCAGAGGCGGAGGGGTGATCGGTGAGCGGAAGGCGTGTTTTCTTGTGAGATAGAGAAAATAATCCTCTTTGACTGGCGATTCCAGCGGCGCGCCTGCTTCGAGGAAGTTTGGGATGAGTTCAGCCAGGCCGCGAGGGTCCATCACGGCGCCCGACAAAATGTGTGCCCCGACAGTCGCCCCTTTTTCGATGACCGCAATCTCGATATCACCCAGAGGTTTTGCGCCATTACCGCCGCCGACCGCTTCGTTGTGGTTTTTAACCAATTGTGCGAGATGGTAGGCACCGCTCAGGTTGGCCGGACCGGCACCCACGAAAACAACATCCATCTCCAGGCTTTCACGTTCCATGAACAATCCTCAGGCTGTTGATTGAACTGCAAGAAATGAATGGCCATTCATTTTCCGGAGTATAGCAAAAGAGTTTGGAGTAAGACACTCGGTTCAAGAGAGATCACTCAAGCAGAGAGAATCTGCAGAACAAGTAGGGGAATTTGCAGGTCGGGAAGGGAGAAGCGCAACTCGCCTATGTTGACACTCAACGTACAGCGCGCGCCTCCCCTAAAGGTTGGGAAGAATCAATTTTGACGCAAGCACTCAAGCAGAGAGAATTTGCAGGTCAGAAGGGGGCAAGCGCAAACTCAACTGTGGTGATACTCAACGTGCAGCGCGCGCCCCCGCTCAAGATCCAATGGCACTCATGGTGGAGTGACCCACTCTATGACTCATGTAGGCGAATTCCATCGACTTTATTAAACGCGAGACTGTTAATTCGCACCTTGAGCGGGGGCGCGCGCTGCACGTTGAGTATCACCACAGTTGAGTTTGCGCTTGCCCCCTTCCTTACCTGACCTGCAAATTCTCTTTGCTTGAGTGCTTGCGTCAAAATTGATTCTTGGCCACCTTATAGGGGCGCGCGCTGCACGTTAAGTACCCAGTTTGAGTTGCCCTTGCCCCCTTTCCTGACCTGCAAAATTCTCTCCGCTTGAATGCTTGCGCCAAGGCTCCTATACCGGAAATCTTCACCACAAACTTAGGCTGGTGTAAACTGTGCATCCCTGCTCATCTGAATGCACACCTCAAAGCTAATTAAGACTATCAGCTGGTCCATCGTGGCGGCTTCGGCATTTGTGGCTCTTTCCTCGGGTGCTGGACCCCGGGAAGCACCGCGCTCTCCCCCGGTTTTCCTGTGGGCCTGGGAGCGCCCTGAGAAACTCGACTTCATTGATCCGGAAAAGGTGGGTGTGGCATTCCTCGCGAAAACAATCTCGCTGCGTTCTGACCAGGTTCTCACGAGACCCCGTTTGCAACCGCTCCTGGTACCTCCGGGAACGGTGCTGACAGCTGTTGCACGCATTGAATCGGATCCAGCGCTTCCTCCAACCCGTTCCCGTGCTCAAGTGCTGGCTACCGCCACCGAGATAGCAAAGCTGGAACATTTGCCAAATGTGCGAACTGTGCAAGTCGATTTTGATGCCACGCTGTCTGAGCGGGATTTCTACCGCGCGTTGATCCTCGAGTTACGTCAGCAGTTGTCCGCTTCAACTCAGCTGTCGATAACGGCTCTTGCTTCGTGGTGCCTCGGCGACGACTGGCTGTCCAAGTTGCCGATCGATGAAGCCGTACCGATGCTGTTCCGCATGGGAATAGAGCGGCGACAGATTCTTTCCCAATTGGAGTCGGGCGCCAAATTCAATTCGCCACCCTGCCGGGCAGCGGCCGGAGTTTCTACGGATGAGATTTCCAGCCTTAAAGTTCAAGCTCCGCGTCTCTACATCTTCAGCCCGCTGCCCTGGTCTCGCGCTTCCTTGAATGCTGCTTTGGAGACTTATCAGAAATGACCCCAGAACGCCGATTAGCTCTGATAACACTTGCATTACTATTCGTGACGGTTACTTCTACGCCTCGCGCGCTCGCCTGTGGACCATTCTCACTCGAGGCCATCTTCGTCTTCACAGTTCATCCGGAATATCCGCTGCTTAATTATGCCCGGGGAAATCTGGGCGTGCTTCACTCGAGCTATGCGCGCTCGTACCTATATGTGGCCTACCGCCATTTAAGTGGCATCGATTTTAATCCGCCGGAACAGCAAGCCCTGGCTGATCTCTGGAAGGACCGCCTCGATTTCCGCGGCGAGGGTGACGAGCAGGAGTGGATAAAGCAATGGAACACTGCCCGCGCAAAGGTACCAGGAGTCAGTCCTGCGCCCGGCGTTGATGTGTATCGTCACCGGGAAAAACCAAACGAATACGAAACATACCTCAATTGTCAGAAGGATGCCTTTGCAAGTGCGTCGTCAACGCTCGAAGATCGTATAAAGAAATATGGAGCCGAAAGCCTTACCGTGAAACAGTGGGTCGAAGCGCAGGATCAAGTTTTTGCGAATTGCACGGAAGGTCAACACATTCCTTCCTCGCTGACTGAAGGCGATTCGTTGAGCCGGGCCGATCGCACTTACCAAATCGCCGCCGCCAATTTTTATTCCGGCAGTTTCGATGTCGCCAGAAGGACGTTTGAAGCGATCTCTGGCGAGGCTGATTCTCCCTGGCAAGACAGTGCTTCATACCTGATCGCTCGCACGCTGCTGCGTAAAGCAAGTCTCGGCCCTGCCGAAACTAAACAGCAGGATCTAGCCGAGGCAGAACGCCACCTGAACCTGATCCTTTCTGCCCCGAAACTCACTTCCTTTCATGCAGCAGCGCGGAGATTGCTGAGTATCGTGATGCTTCGCCTGCATCCAGAGCAGCGACTGCATGAGTTGTCTGAATTCTTGCTGAAGAAGGATCGCGCCGAGAATCTGAAACAGGATCTTTGGGACTATACAGTGCTTTTGGACCAGTTGATCGGCGAAGGCGATAAGCCGGATCTGCTTCGCTCGATCACTGCAGACGATCTCGGTGACTGGATTCTGACGTTCCAGGGGAAAGGTTCTGATAGTGTCGCTCACGCGGTGGCAAAATGGCAGGAAACGCATTCGACGCCGTGGCTGATTGCGGCGCTTGCAAAGATCGACGCCAACCACCCTCGGGCAAAGGAGTTACTGGCTGAGGCACTTAAGGTGGCGCCCGACTCTCCGGCGTACCCTACGGCGCTCTTTCATACTCTGCGATTAGACCTGGAAGCGGGTCGAATCGCCGAAGCGCGGCGGCGGCTGGATAGCTCCCTGTCACAACATCGCTCCGCCTTCAATGCGTCGTCATTAAACCAATTGCTGAATCTCAGGATGGCCCTGGCCACGAGCCTCAATGACTTTCTCACGTATGCGCAACGCCTGCCGGCAGGTTTCAGTTGGAACGACGATGGGCGCGAAATTCCCACCGATCCCAGGGACGAGGAGGAAGCGAATCGGTCGCTGGAGGGACGTGCATTTTTCGACATCGATGCAGCCCAAGTCCTAAACCAGGGGCTACCGCTCGCTTTGTTGAAACGAACTGCTGAAAACAAGACCTTGCCTGCACACTTACGGCTTGACCTCGTGCAGGCTACCTGGTTGAGGGCAATTCTGCTGGGCGATTATCAGACCGCCGAAGCGCTCGCGCCGACGTTGAAAAGCCTCGTCCCGGAAACATCAACTCTCCTTGATGTCTTTTTGAGTTCACCGCAAACGGATGCGAAACGATTCTCCGCGCTGTACGCCTGGTTGAAATTCCCCGGCCTTGAGCCGGTCGTCGATGCGGGTGTTGGCCGGCGAACGCCTTTGGGCGAACAAGATATTTATCGCGACAACTGGTGGTGCGGTGCAGCTTTTCCGCCGGGTGCGACAACTTCAACCGACGAGGACCAGGACAAGCCCAAAGCGCTCTGGCGCATTGATCCAAAAGAGTTTCCCGTTTTCTTGACGCAGGCCGAAAGAGCTGAGGCTTCGCGCGAGCATGCTGCGCTGCTGGAGCTGGGCGCCGCACCGAATTATCTGTGCCGCCAGGTCATCCAATGGGGATTGAAGAACGCGGACGATCCAAGGGTGCCTGAGGCATTGCACCTCGCCGTAAAAACCACAAGGTACAGTTGCACCGATAAAGAAACCGGTCGCTGGTCAAAAGCAGCCTACGACCTGCTGCACAAGCGTTACCCAAACAGCGTCTGGGCAAAGCGCACTCCTTACTGGTTTAAGGACTAACTCATATCGACTGCTGATCTGAACTCGCGCCTGCCAACCTCGTCCAGTAGAATGCAACCAAAGAAAAAGGAAAAGGATTTTTATGTCTGAACAGGGCTCGGGTAATCGATTAATCAAAGAAACTAGTCCATACCTCTTACAGCATGCTTACAACCCCGTCGATTGGTTTCCATGGGGGGAAGAAGCCTTTACGAAAGCAAAGCAGGAGAACAAGCCATTGCTCTTGAGTGTCGGATACTCGGCTTGCCACTGGTGTCACGTGATGGCCCACGAGTCGTTCGAGAATCAGGAGATAGCGCGCCTGATGAACGATAACTTCATCAACATCAAGGTCGATCGTGAAGAGCGGCCGGACGTCGACCAGATCTATATGAACGCGATCCAAATGATGACGCAGCATGGTGGCTGGCCGATGACAGTCTTTCTTACTCCCGACGGAGTGCCTTTTTATGGCGGCACTTACTTTCCCCCGGAGGACCGGTACAACATGCCAGGGTTTCCGCGCGTATTGCTGAGCGTTGCCGAGGCCTACCGCGACAAGCCTGATGACATTGCCCGGACCACCGCGACACTGCTCGGTGAGCTGCGGCGCATGAATGTTGGCGGCGGATCAAATGAAGCAATCTCTTCGGAGCTGCTCGATTCTGCTTACCAGGGGATCATCAGGAACTACGACGCCGTTGAAGGTGGTTTCGGCGGCGCGCCCAAATTTCCGCCCGCCATGACCCTCGAGTTTTTGTTGCGAACCTACAAGCGAACCGGTGAAAAACAAGCCCTCGAAATTGTCGGCCATACTTGCCGCAAAATGGCAAATGGCGGCATGTACGATCAGTTGGGTGGCGGCTTTCACCGTTACTCGACCGATGCGAAATGGCTTGTGCCGCACTTCGAAAAAATGCTCTACGACAATGCCCTGCTCTCAAGGCTTTACCTGCATTATTTCCAAGTCACCGGTGACGAATCCTCCCGCAGGGTTGCGGAAGGCATTCTGGATTACGTTTTGCGCGAGATGACCCATCCGGGCGGTGGCTTCTACTCGAGTCAGGATGCAGACTCCGAAGGTCACGAAGGTAAGTTTTTCGTTTGGAGCCAGAAGGAAATAGTTGAGCTGTTGGGAGCCGATGACGCCCGGCTCTTTAATTCATATTACGACATCACCGCGGCGGGGAATTTTGAAGGTAAGAACATTCTCAATGTCAGCCGCTCCCGCGAGGCTGTAGCCAGGGGAGAAAATGTTTCTCTCGAACGTCTGAATCTGGTTATCGATGAGGGGGGCCGGAAAGTATTCGTTGCGCGTGAACAACGCGTAAGGCCCCAGCGCGATGAAAAGATCCTCACTGCCTGGAACGGACTCATGATGGCCGCATTTGCCGAAGCTGGTGTTGTGCTACAGCGAGACGACTACACTATCGCCGCCGAGCTCAACGCCGAGTTCCTGTTGTCCAATTTACGCCTTGGTGGGCTGCTACTCAGAAGCTGGAAGGATGGTCAGGCAAAGTTCAATGCCTATCTGGAAGATTACGCGTTTCTGCTCGACGGTCTATTGGTGCTTTACGAAGTCACGGGCAAATTACGATGGTTGGAAGAGGCGGTGAGCCTGGCTAAGAAGATGGTCGACGAGTTCTGGGATGATGTGGACGGCGGCTTTTTCTTTACAGGCAAGAGTCACGAGAACCTAATCGTCCGTTCAAAAGATTACTTTGACAATGCCACACCCTCAGGCAACTCGGTCGCTGCGGATGCTTTGTTGCGGCTGGCCCTGTTGACGGACAACACCGAAGCTAGAAATCGGGCGCTCACTGCGTTGCGCCAAATCGCACAGTTTGTTCGTCGCTATCCGAGTGGCTTTGGCCGAACACTGTGCGCGTTCGACTTTTATCTCTCAGAGCCGAAGGAGATCGCCTTGATCCCCGATTCAGCAGGCGATCTGGGTGCACTGCGGCATGAGGTGTGGAAACATTATTTGCCCCACAAGGTTGCAGCCACAGCCTCTCCCGGCGCCGAAGCTTTAGTTCCCTTTCTCAATGACCGTCCGGCGGTTAACAACCTGCCGACCGCCTATGTCTGCGAGCGTCAAACCTGCCAGGCACCAGTTACAGACGCAAAAAGCCTCCGGAATCAGTTAACCGGCAAATCCTGATAGCCAGGCCACCCGCTTTGCCTCAAAAAGCCACAAAGAGGCCCAAAAAAGCACAAAGGTCTTCCATAAATCGTTTGCGCTTTTTGGCGGCCTTTGCAAAGCCGAAGTAGACTTTTGAGGCCAAGCTCCTGCCAGCCGTTTTTCAAACGGTGGAAAACCCAGCAAGGGGCAACTTCCGAAGCCTCACTCTTGACTCCAATCCCCTGAAAAAGCTATATTTAGCGCTGGTGTCCAACAATGTTGGTTAACAGCCGACATCTCCCGGTGATGCCGCTTTAATTCCTGGTTTCTTACTCCGCCATCTGGAGTTCATCCCTAAACGAAGCGTCGATCCGTTCCCTACGAGCGGAAAACATCAGGTTCATGCTGGAAAGAAATCTGAAGGGTACCGCGCTCCTGGTTGGTCTGTCGGCGACGGCGAGCGTCCTATTGCTAGGCTCGATCCTTTCGACCATGAGCATGCCGCTGCTCACTCCAGCCGGCCTCGGTTCATGGCTCGTATTGCTGGTGCTTACTCTGGGGATTGGCCGTCTAACGGTCACGGTCACCAGCACCGATGGCGTTCGCCAGAGTCGCAAATCAATAGCTGACGCATTTGTTTTTCTAGCGGTGATGCTTTACGCCATCCCGCCGGCCGACACAGCGGGTCCTGCCACGCTGCTCGCGGCAATCGTCGCCTTCCTCTCGACCTATAAGCTCACCGGCAAACGGGAGTTGATATTCACGACGGCGATGGCCGTCATTTCAACTTCTATTTCGGCGTCCTGCTATGGACTGCTGGTGGATTTCTTTGCCGGTAACGGTAACCCGCGTCTGGAACAAGGTCTGCCACTAAACATTTTCCTCGTTCCTCTCGGTACGCTGGCCGTGCTGCAATACGCCCTTAGCACTTTGGCGACGGTTTGGTTCCTCAGCATCGATGCCGGAAAGCGACACGTAATACCCTCGCAGGAGAGTGTCGTCTGGACACTAACAACGCATCTGGCTGGTGCGGCTGCGGCCGTGCTTTTCTATTCCGCCATTCGTGGCGCGGGCATTCCCTATGTGCTGCTCGGCTTGCACATCATGGTGCTGGTCCACTTGCTCTATCGCTTTAATGAAAAGCGACTAAATGAAGTGCGCCGGGGCGAAGCTGAGCAACGGCGTCACATCGAGGAGATGGCCACTATCCACATGAACACCATCGAGTCGCTGGCCATCGCCATTGATGCGAAAGACCAGACGACTCACGGCCATGTCCGGCGAACGCAGATTTATGCCACTCAGATGGGCGACCTGGTTGATGCCACCAACTCCGAACGGCAAGCACTGTTCGCAGGAGCATTGCTGCACGACATCGGCAAACTGGCCGTACCCGAGTACATCCTGAATAAACCGGGCAAGCTGACGGAAGCGGAATTTGCCAAGATGAAGATTCACCCGACGGTCGGTGGTGACATTCTTCGTCGGGTTAACTTTCCCTATCCGGTTGAAGACATCGTGCGCTATCACCACGAAAAGTGGGACGGCAGCGGGTACCCGAAGGGACTTCGCGGCGAACAGATACCTTTGGTCGCGCGCATCATTTCCGTCGTAGATTTCTATGACGCCACTCGTTGTGATCGGCCCTATCGAAAGGGTATGAAGCGCGAAGAGTCACTGGCTCTGCTGCAAAGCATGGCCGGGTCGGCTTTTGATCCCCGAGTCGTGCGCAAATTCGTCGAACACGTTGAGAAATTTGACCGCCTAATAGCTGCTGAAGACATTAAGGAGCAAGTGCCCTCCGAAGTAGCTGCAGACGATTACCGGACAAAGACGAAGCCCGACGCGGGACTCGCTCCTGACATCCTGGGTTCGCCTGACGACTCAAATGGTTTTAGGTCGATTACGCAGGCCCAGCGCGAGGTTTTCGCGCTGCACGAAATTGCCCAGACAATCGGCTCCTCGCTGAGTCTCAGTGACACCGTAACGTTGGTCTCGAACAAGCTGCGGGCCATCGTTCCCTTCGAAACTTGTGTGATCTTCGTAGTCGACGAACGTTCGGGAAAAGCGAACGCCATTCATACCGCCGGGGAGCATCTCGAACTGTTTGCGCAACGACGCATGAACGTTGGCGACGGAATTACCGGCTGGGTCGTCGCCAATGGTCGCTCAATGAGCAACGCTTCACCCGAACTCGACCTGGTTGGCGTTCCTGAAGAGATCGTGAGCCAATACCGCGGGGTCCTGGTTTCACCGCTGCTTCGAGAAGACGGAGCTTTCGGCGCGATAAGTCTGTACTCAATGAGTAGGACGTCCTACACCACTGAACATGTTCGGCTCCTTGAATCGGTTTGCCAGCACGCATCGAATGCTCTTAACAACGCGCTGACCTTTGAAAAAACCAAGGAGAGTGCGCTGACGGATCCACTGACGGAGCTGCCCAACGCGCGTGGCTTTTACATGATGCTCGAGCAGCGCATCGCCGAAGGACAGCGGATGAACAAGGAATCGCTCGCGGTCTTGAGCATGGACATTGACGAATTCAAAGGGATTAACGACGAGTATGGTCACGCGATTGGGGATCGAGTACTGGCCAGCGTTGCCGGCGTGATTCGCAAAGAGCTGCGCCAAATGGATATTTTGACGCGTTACGCCGGCGATGAGTTTGTGACCATCATGCCAATGGCCTCGACCACGATGGCTCAGTCCGTCGGAGAGCGTGTGCGCATGGCTGTCGAGTCCCACCGTTATTCGGTCAGGGCGGGAAAAACTGTGGAACTTGGCCTGAGCTTGGGAGTCGCTTGTTTCCCGGAAGACGGCGAGACCAGCGAGGAATTGCTTACCGCGGCGGCTCGCAGAATGCAGCGCGACAAACACAGTCGCAAAACTGTGCTGACTTTAGTGAATACACCCGTGGGCGCCATCGACAGTTTGACCTAGGTCCGCGGCTCCGACATTGCACCTTCCCTGGTTCCGACTTCTCGACTAATTTACTGTTTTGGAGAGTTCTTCGCCGCAACGAAGATATGATCCAGAATTCACACGAAAATTTCGTGTAAGTTCGTGGATCTAATCCTCTGCTCCAAAGAGTAGATCCTGGGAGTACCTGCAACAGAGAAGATTCAAAGGCGCCAGGGGAGCCAACATGTTCTTTTGCGCGAGTTAATGCATCTCGCGTATAATTCCGAACTCCGATTCCAAATGATACTGGATTCCCCAGGCCCGCTCAGCCGGGCATTCTAATTCAAAGCATGCTTACAAAAAGCAGATCGAGCAGATGAGCAAACAACAACCCTCAGAGCGATCCCCGAAAACTGAGAAAAGTGCGACCGGTGTGATGGACGAAGAAGCTTCAGAGTCCGCGGAACTCAGTACTATTCGTGAGGATCACCAGCAGGCTAAACAGGCACAAAAGGGCCGTCTTGGTGGGCTTGATCGAGAAACGCTTCTTGGCCTCTATTACAAGATGCTATTGATCCGGCGATTTGAAGAAAAGTCTGCCGAGGCATACAGCATGGGCAAGATTGGGGGCTTTTGCCACCTTTACATCGGGCAGGAGGCCGTCGCGGTCGGATCTATTTCCGCCATTCGTCAGGACGATTACGTTCTCACCAGTTATCGCGAACACGCCCATGCGATTGCGAAAGGAATGTCTCTTGAATCCGTCATGGCGGAACTGTTCGGCAAAGAGGGCGGCTGCTCGGGTGGCAAGGGCGGTTCGATGCACATGTTCGACAGCAAGGTGAACTTCCTGGGGGGACACGCAATTGTCGGCGGACAGATACCATTGGCCACGGGTGTTGCCTTCGCAACCAAGTACAAAGGCACAGATCAAGTAACGCTTTGCTATTTTGGCGAGGCGGCGGTTAATCAGGGCTCCTTTCACGAGTCGCTTAATATGGCGCAACTCTGGAAGGTGCCATGCGTCTACATCTGCGAAAACAACCAATACGGAATGGGAACATCGCTTCAGCGATCCATGTCGTTTCAGGACATTGCACAGAAGGCCTGTGCGTACGAGATCGCCTCGGAGTTCGTAGACGGTATGGATGTGCTGGCTGTGCGCGAAGCCACCGAACGCGCGGTCGAACGAGCTCGAAAAGAGTATTTGCCTACGCTCCTTGAAGTACGCACCTACCGCTTCATGGGTCACTCGATGTCTGATCCGGGCAACTACCGAACGCGGGCGGAAATTGAAAAGTACCAGCAGCGAGATCCGATCAAACTCTTTGCCGCCTCTTTGAGGGAAGCAGGAGTCATTGGGGATAAGGATCTGGCAGAGATTGATTCGCGGGCGAAAGAAGAAGTGGACCGAGCGATACGTTTTGCGGACGAGAGCCCGCTGCCCCAGCCTGAGGAGCTTTACACTGATGTTTACGCGGCTCCACTTGAAAAGAAACCAAGCTGATCCAACAAAAAGTTAAGCGAATAAACGGATTCTAAAATGGCTGTAATCACAATGCGCGAGGCGCTAAACCAGGCGTTACGCGAAGAACTGCGTCGAGACGAGAACGTCTTTCTGATGGGCGAAGAGGTCGCCGCATACCAGGGCGCTTACAAAGTCACCAAAGGGTTGCTCGATGAATTCGGCGACAAGCGGGTAATTGATACTCCGATCACGGAACTTGGATTTGCCGGACTCGGAGTTGGAGCCGCAATGGCCGGATTGCGACCTATCGTTGAGTTCATGACGTTTAATTTCTCGATCCTCGCAACTGATCAGATCATTAACTCGGCCGCCAAGATGCTCTACATGTCCGGGGGGCAGTTTAAAGTCCCGATCGTCTTTCGCGGGCCCGGTGGTTCGGCATTTCAGGTGTCGTCGCAACACTCGCAAGCATTGGAATCGTGGTTCGCCTACTTCCCTGGTTTGAAGGTCGTAATGCCTTCCACCCCAGCAGACGCCAAGGGGCTGCTGAAATCATCAATTCGCGATGATGATCCGGTGGTGTTCATTGAACAGGAGCGAATGTACGGCAACAAAGGCGAGGTGCCTGAGGATCCTGACTTCACGATTCCGTTGGGCGTTTCCGAAGTAAAACGCGCGGGGCAGGATGCCACGATCGTGGCGCGATCGCTGATGGTTCCGGTGGCCTTGAAAGCGGCGGAGCAACTTGAAAAGCAGGGTGTTTCGTGCGAAGTCATCGATCCCCGAACGATTAGACCGCTCGATATCGAAACCATCGTCACTTCAGTGAAGAAGACCAATCGCGTAGTTGTCGCTGAAGAGTCTCATCCGTTTTGTGGGGTTGGCGCTGAAATCAGCACGGAGATCATGGAGCGGGCTTTCGACTTTCTAGACGCCCCCGTAAAGCGGGTTTCCGGCGCCGATGTGCCCATGCCTTACGCAAAGAATTTGGAAGATCTGGCAATCCCGACAGTGGATCAGATCGTCGCTGCCGTGCGCGAAGTATCGTATTTGGAATAGCTCAGGCCGTTAGCAACGGCTTTCAGACCACAATTAAAGGACGAGCCCTTCCTTTTATGGTCGGGCATGTGCTTCGAACTCAGGACAAGGCGAATGGCAACTCAAGTAATCATGCCGAAGCTCTCTCCCACGATGGAGGAGGGACAGATTTCACGCTGGCTCAAGAAGGAGGGCGATACGGTCTCCATGGGTGAGCCTTTGGCTGAAATCGACACCGACAAAGCCACCATGGAGATGCAGGCGTTGAGCAATGGCGTGTTGCGCAAGATTCTAGTCAAAGAGGGTGAATCAGCCCCGCTGGGCCAAATGATCGCCGTCATCGGCGAGCCCGATGAAGATATCTCGCAAATGCTTAGTGGCGCCTCTGCCGAGAAAGCCAAATCTCCGTCGCCTGCTCAGGGCGAGACCGAGCCCAAGTCCGAAGCTAAGACAGAGCCGAAGGCCGAGCCGGAAACACCTGCTCCTTTGGTGGCGTCACGCGCAGACGGAAATGGACGAGAAGCCTCCCCTTCCCCGTCTGCAGTCGATAGCGGAAGATTGATAGTTTCCCCGCTCGCGGCACGCATGGCTGCCGAAGCCGGAATCGACCTGCGTGATTTGACGGGCAGCGGACCTGGCGGCCGAATCATCAAGCGAGACATCGAATTAGCGCTTGAACAACCAAAAGGCGGCAAACCGGCAACGTCGCCAAGAGTCACGCAACTCCGCGCGGTCGAGCCTCGGCCCGGACAACAGTTTGGTGCTTCGCCATATCGAGACGAGCCTGCCAGTGAAATCCGTCGGACAATTGCCAAGCGGCTCGTGACATCGCTTGGTCCTGTGCCGCATTTCTTCCTCACCACCGAGATAGAAATGGATAAAACCGTCGAGATGCGCAAAAGCATTAACGCACTCGATCCCGAACTGAAGATCAGCATTAATGACATCATAATCAAAGTAGTGGCAGCGGCCCTCCTCCAACACCCACAGGTCAATGCGTCGTACCAGGATCGGGCCATCAGGTACTACGAACGGGCGGATATAGGAGTGGCGGTCGCTATTGAGGAAGGATTGATCACGCCGGTTGTGCGTTCGGCGGATCAGAAATCGCTGAGTGAGATTGCCGCGGAAGTGCGTGAGCTTGCCGAGAGGGCACGTAATCGCAAATTACGTCCGGAAGAATACACCGGAGCCTCGTTTTCAATCAGCAACCTGGGTATGTTTGGAATTGACGAGTTTACGGCAGTCATAAATCCACCAGAAGGCGCGATCCTGGCTATCGGTGCAGTTTCACCAAAACCCGTGGTGCGCGACGAACAGATTGTGATAAGGCAGATGATGCGGGTCACGATGTCCTGTGATCATCGCGTTATCGACGGCGCTACCGGGGCAAAGTTTCTGAAAACGCTCAAGAAGATACTCGAAAATCCATTGTATCTGGTTGTTTAGAGGACTTTACTTATTTGATTAGGCTGCCTGTGTAACCTCTGATCTTGCGAAGCACTGCTGAATCTCATCCGAGTCAACGGTGTCGTACTCCATCAATCGCACTACCAGCCGCTGAATTGACTCTCGGCTGGACTCGACGATCTGGCATGAGCGCGTTAACTGATCGTTGATGATCACGTTGATGGCTTCCTCGATTCGATCCAGGAGCTGCTGGCTGTGCAGGCTATCACCCCGTCCCAGGTGGATGGGACCCAGCGGACTCATCCCAAACTCGCTTACCATGCTCCTGGCTATTTCGACGGCGCGTTCAATGTCATTCGAAGCACCGGCGGTCATGGTGTTAAGCAGCACCTGCTCGGCAGCTCGCCCACCGAGTAGAGTAGCAATCTGATCCTCGAGATACTCTCTCCGCTTCATCAGGCGATCCCTCTCCGGCAGTGACTGTGTGACGCCAAGCGCGCGGCCCCGCGGCAAAATTGAAACCTTATGAATGGGATCTCCGTGTGCCATTGCCAGTCCGACAGCCACGTGTCCCGCTTCATGCACGGCAGTCGCGTATCGTTCCTCTTCGTCCATCGTGAATCCCTGGCGTTCGGCGCCCATTAGGATTCTGTCGCGTGCATATTCGATATGTGATCGGTCAATGGCGTCTGCATTATCCCTGGTCGCGGCGATTGCAGATTCATTCATAAGATTGGCGAGCTCGGCCCCGGAGAACCCAGGCGTCCCGCGCGCAATCCACTGGAGATCGATCCCCGGTTCCAGTTTAAGACCCCGCGCATGCACTTTCAGAATAGCTTCCCGCCCGGTGACACCAGCCAGGTTCACCGTAATCTCTCGATCAAAGCGGCCCGATCGCGTTAGTGCCTGATCAAGAATATCAGGCCGGTTGGTCGAGCCGATGACGACTATGCTGCTGGTCGGCTCAAACCCGTCCAACTCGATAAGGAGTTGATTCAAGGTCTGGTCCTGGTCTGCCGAAGCAGAATCATTGCTGCGTCCTCGTTGCCGGCCAAGCGCATCGATCTCATCGATAAAGATTATGCACGGGGAGAGCTTGCGTCCCTCAGAGAATAGACGCCGCACACGCGCCGCCCCCACACCGACAAATTTCTCCTGAAAGCTCGAGCCCGACACCGAAAGAAACGGAACACCTGCTTCGTTAGCCGCAGCGCGAGCCAGCAACGTCTTGCCGGTCCCCGGCGGGCCGGACAACAGAATTCCGCGCGGGGCCCGGCCACCGAGACGGCCAAACCGCTGCGGGTCTCGCAGGAATTCAATCGTTTCAGCCAGTTCAGCTTTGGCTTCGTCCACGCCGGCCACGTCATCGAAACCTACATCTTCCTTGTCAACGTCGCTCTTGGCCCGCGTAAAGTGCTCGCCGCGACCATTCATACTCGCGTGCACGCGCCATCCTACAAACCCTAATAACATCAGAGTCAGGATTGGCGTGAACCAGTTCAAAGCGGTTGTCGCCACACCGGCTTCCAGCGGTTTGAATTCGATCGGCACATTCTGATTTCGGAAGGCTTCCACGACACTTTGCTGGGCAGCCTGATTCGTAACTGTAGCCTGCAAAAGGGATCCATCCTGGCGCAGCACCGTCATAGTGTCGCCCTGAATGTTCAGCGATACCGCCGAATGACTCTCGGCGATCTGATAAAGCTGCGAGTAATTTGCCGGTTGAATGACCGGTTGAGACCTTTGACGCAGTATTAGCGAAGTGATTGCAGCCAGAACGGCCAGTAAGATGACAGCCACAGCAAGCGTAAGCTTCTGCGAACGTAGAATGGTCTTCGTTAAGGGGGAACGCATAAATTTCTCCGGTGTGCTTCACAAAACAGAAGCGGCCACAGTAATCAAGTATCGGGAGTTAAAGCGACGGAGACTCGGGTAGGAGCAAACCGCACGCGGAAACTGGGAGGTCCTCAGTGCGCCCACGGAGACTCAAATGCGAGCGCACGTTTACTTTAGCAGCCCTCAGCGACAGAAGTCCAGTGTGAAGATCGGAGAGTTAGTGACCTAAAACATTTCGACCAGTGTTGCTGTGGCGCGTTTTCATACGCTCGAGCAAACAACTTTGGCAACTGGAACGGAGGCGTTCGTTACTGCCTGTAACTACGGAAATAACGGGAGTTATATATCTGTCAGGTGATCCGAGAATGGTATGGCATAAACATTGCCGATGAACCGGGCGAGTCGGGAGTAGCTAGTAAAGTTCAGATGAGAAGTGCACAGAAGGAGGGTACGTCATGTTGTGGACGATTTTTGTGATTCTCTTGATTCTTTGGCTGCTTGGTGTGGTGAGCAGCTATACGATCGGCGGGTTCATTCACATCTTGTTAGTGCTTGCGCTCGTGGTGTTGTTAATTAACATTATTCAAGGACGACGACCGGTCGTTTAAGTTCTGAATCACACACTGTTTACCCTGCGCGATGCCCGTGCCCTGGCTAAGAGGCCAGGGCTGGGCTTCACTAATTTGCCGCTTGAATTCTCCATGAGGGAGGTTCGGTGATGCGCCCGACGGGGTAAAGGTTCATCTGTGGATCCCAATATGGTGAGCGCTGATAAAAGAACTGCAAGCGCGCTCGCGCACTGGCGCCAAACTTTGGATCGGAAGCTAAACGCTTTTCATAGTCCGCACGCAGTTGCGGATCCTTGTCGAGCATCTCGCGAGCGAGCTGCTCGAGGACGTAATTCTCACCATATTCCTTTTGCTCAAATATTGCATTGAAGAAGCCCCAGGCAAGGAGTGAGTCCGGCGCCTGAGGCTCCAACAAATTCATCGCCACTTTCGCCCCTTTCTGGTCCATAGGCACAACGACGGACCCGGCGGGAAACAATCGTTTTTCCCGCACCGGATGAACGCTGAAGCTGGGCATCTGCCGCCCTTCAAAGGGGCCGGGTGGCCATATTATATCGCTCAATCGATAGCTTTCCACTTCAATAGTCATGGGTTCAGCGAGTTTTTGAAACTGAAGACCGTGTGCTGCGAGCAGTTGGATCACATCTCTCCATTGCGCCGGCACAATATAGTAGAGCGGCGCAGCAACGGCAGCCGTCACGCGGAACGAGTCATACATTGGGACGGTTATGTTCAGTGGTTTGGAACCAAAAATGACTCTGAGGTCGCCGGAGACTGAACTGTTTTCTGTTCTGGATTCAACTGCTTTCAGCTCATACGACCGGCTCTGATCCGTCAGTTCATAATTGAGCGCGATCTGTCGAGCCGGATCGTACGTTCTCCCCGCCTTAATGGTCCGCTCGTCAGCGGCATGAACTGCTTTCAACAACTGCTCCGGATCCCGGCTGACTTGTTCGAGTGTGAAACGCAGGAAATCATAGGTGCCCACGACCCGGGAGCGATAGTCCTTGAGCATGTGGGTCTCAATCAGAATTCCCGGACGATTTCTAAGCGGAGTGTAGCCTGTTGAGAACCTTGGCGAGCCGTTGAAGTCTGCTATCCCTTTGGAGAAGTCCCGGTTGTCTCGAAACTCCAGGTACCATGAGACGATATTACCGGCGGCTTCAGTAGCCGGTTTGACCCGGCCATCCATAATCGCTCTCTCCCAACTTAGCACATCAGGGTCTACTCCCTGATGATGTTCGTATTGATAGGTGATGTTGTATTGGTAATCGGCGCCGTCAGTAACATGACAATCTATGAAAAGGTCTGGTTCCCAATGGTTCCACAGCGCTAGCCACGCTCGGGTTTCCGGCGTATCGGCTTTCATGTAGTCGCGATTCAGATTCTGGTAGGTAGTCGTTGTGCGCCAGCCCATGTTGGTCGGGCCATTTTGGTTGATTCGGTTATAAGGCCCAAACCTTTCGTGACCGTCCACGTTGTAGATAGGAATGAAGAGCAGAACCAGGTTCTTGAGCAGGTCCTGGTGGCGCCCGGGTATAGCAATATCTCGCAACAGCGCCAAACCTGCGTCCTTGCCGTCGGGTTCTCCGGCATGAATGCAGGCCTGAATCAGCACAATCGCTTTCCCTGATTTCCTTGCCGCCTCAGGAGAAAAGGTACCTCCTGCAGTGGCGATCAGGAGCGGCAGTTCACGCCCTTCACCGCTTAGACCGAAGGTATTGAATTCTATTAATGGCGACGCAGCGGCAAGCCGCTTTGAATATTCAATCGTCTCGGCGTACCGGGGCGTCTCGCGATAGCTGGTCTTTTCAGCGTAAGTCTGCCAGTCAGCGTCGGTTGGAGGGGTGTTTTTCTGCGACATCGCGTTGAATGAAACGCCCAGGGCCAGTATCACCGGCGGTAAAACATTCAAAAGCAAAAATCGGCATGAGTAGATGCAAAGGATCGCAGTGAGTCTATTGTTTGCGAGCTTTGCGATGGACCTTGCGTCCTTTGTGTTAAGGCTACCGGCGTCTTGTTTGACTTTGGTCCTCCTTGCGGGCCCTACTTGCGTGACAAGGCAGTCTCACATGAGCGGCACTTATTTCGTCGCCGCGCGTTCAAAGTGCCGCAACTCACACAGCGAATGTACATTGTCCGCGCGAACCAACCGGTAATGACTGCACTTCCCCCTAGTATTCCCACCAGTACCAGGACATTCAAGAGGAAGTCTTTCAAACCTTGCGAGTCTCCGTCACTTTCTGCTGATAAGCTTGTCCTCGATCATAACCGTGTCGAAAGCTTTCAGTGGACGACACCTCGCCGAAAGATTGCGAGAGCTGTGCTTGTCGTTCACTGAAGGATTTCCCTCGACTCTGCGGGTGCAATGCGGCTTCAAAGCCGCGCCGGTAGCTTACCTCATCTTGAGTGAAGTCCCCACCTTTCAACTTAAGGTGTTCGGCTTCGGCATTTCTCAGGCCGAGCCACCAGGCTTCGCGAGCCGCGTCGACGCTTTCCGCGTTCGCCTCGGCCAGCGCATTGCGGGCCTGCTCGGCTGAAGTCGGCTCTTCCGCAAAGGCTACGAGCACGGTTTTCCCGTGACGCAGGGCATCTTCATAAAGGAATAACTCGTCGTGAGGCAAGCCGTCGCTTAGCTTCTCCTCTACCGCCTCACCGGCTGCCAGGCCGGTTGCCGCGCCACCTGCGCCGAGAAGGGCGGCGCCAATCAAGCCTCCTGCTATGACCGGTCCAACACCAGGCACAAACAAACTTGCGACGGCCGCTCCCACTGTGGCGCCTCCGGCAACTCCCATCGCCCCACCCACCGTAGCACCTAATGCTTTACCGATTCCCGGTGGTTCGGCATCGGTTACTGGAATACTCTTTTTAACATTCTTTTCGCTTGTTCCAGGTGTCAATAAACCGATTCTAGTGTTTGGAATACCCAACGCATAAAGCTTCTGGATTGCTCGCTCGGCATCTGCTCGCGATTGGAAAATGCCAACGACTGGTTCCATAGTTTCCTCCTTGTAGTTGCGAATATGTTTTAACGCGCGGTGCGTGCCTCACTCAAGCAAAGTTCCTCGCCGACACAAATCGTTGAGCAAATTAGCAAGGCTATGTTAGAGTCGAGGCAAGTAAACGTACTCTAAGGGGAACTCAGGCGTGTACGACATCGTTGAAAAACATTGGCCAATGTCGGTCGGCGACGGTAAAGCAACTCGGAAGAAAAGGCCGCGCATACTGGCAATTACCACTGATTGCTGCACCGGCTGCGCAGGCTCGCCGGCCTGTGTAGAATACTGTCCAATCGAAGCCTGCATGTTCTGGGTGCCCGACGAAGATCACCCGCCATTCGGGCGGATCGAGGTCGACCCATACCTCTGCATAGGTTGTCAGAAATGCACCACTAAAGGTCCGGACGGCGCCTTCCTCGACGGATGTCCATGGGACGCCATTGAGATGGTGCCTACAGACGACTGGGAAGCGCTGCATGGTATTTCGCTCCCCGATCTTCCTCCGCCACCGCCTGCGTCCTAATAAGCGAATCCGGTAAGCTCGAGTCGTAACGCGGAACAAGGTACTTACTTCTTCTCATTGCGCGCTCGAATCGCGTTAGCCGTTAGTTTCGCTTGCGCTCGGATCTTCTCTGAGACGTTAGCATCGGGACGCGCATAGCCTTCAACCAAACCGGCATCCTCAGTTTGGCCAGCCAACGCCAATCCACGCAGCGCCTCCCAGA
>Ga0137403_10001225_pt1 | contig 32361 bp, 34 predicted proteins | sample CZOMad2_1_16fung_FD_122057 | JGI IMG/M metagenome (GOLD analysis project Ga0137403, IMG submission 122057) | Vadose zone soil fungal communities from Angelo Coast Range Reserve, California, USA - CZOMad2_1_16fungal (Hybrid Assembly) | ecosystem: Environmental > Terrestrial > Soil > Vadose zone... | reverse complement strand
CACGTCGCCAGCCACTGGATCGAGATGCAGCAGGCGCTGATCGCGATGATCATCGGCGGCGTGTTCGAGTTCCATCCAAAGCTGCGGGTCGGCTACCTCGAGGCCCAGAATTCGTGGGTGCCCGGGCTCCTGTCACGGATCGAGTGGGACTATCCCCAGTACCGCGACTCCCACGCGCCGTACCTGGCGATGATGCCGCGCGAGTACTTCCGGCGTAACTGCTGGGCCGCGGTGGAAGGCAGCGAGCCGGAGATCGAGGCGACGGCCGGCCTCATCGGCGCCGACCGCATGTGCATCTCGACCGACTATCCGCACTTCGACTCCAACTTCCCGCACGTCTCGACGAATCTCTTGAAGAACGTCCCGCGGGAGATCGCCGCGCAGATCTTCGCCGGCGGCGCGAACCTGTACGGCTTCACCGACGCGGACTTCAAGAAGGCCGACGCGGCCGCGGCCAGGATCGCCGCGCGACGCTAGTCTGAGGGAACGAGCCCGGCGGCGCCGTCAGTCGGCGGCGCCGTCCGGGCCTCGCCTCACCGGGACGGCCGGACGCTCGGCTCGGCGGCGAGCAGGAAGAACAGGAGGTACGCGGTCCCGCCCGCGAGGCCTCCGGCCACGTCGCTCAGCCAGTGGGCCCTCAGGTAGAGCCGGCTGACCGCGACGCCCAGGATCAGCAACACCAGCACGACCGTCCCGGTCCATCGCCAGACCGGCCGCATCTCGATCGTCCACAGCAGATAGATCACCCCGCCGAAGAAGACGACGGCGCCGAACGTGTGAGCGCTCGGGAAGCCGTAGGGTGACATCCGCGGGCGCGGCCGTGCGACGATCCACTTGGTGAGCGTGAAGAGGGCGTACGCGCCCACGATCATCCACGGGACGAGCTTCACGGCGTGATGGCCGCGGTGTCTCAGATAGAGGTACAGGCCGACGCTCAGGGGTACCAGCACGTAGCCCGTGGCGGCGTCGCTGAGCGCCCGCATGAGAATCTTGAGGTAGGGATGCTGCGCTGATTGCACCAGGGCGTCCGTCGAGTGGTCCAGATCGAAGAGCTGCTGGTTGAACGCGTGAACGGCGAGGACGAGGAATGCGAGCCAGGAGACGATCGCCAGGGGGAGCACCGACCGCCGAAGTGCTTGCATCGGTCGGGACCGATTATGGCACGGCCCTCTCCGAGGACTTCACGGCCGTCTCTGATGACCTGAAGGCGCGGCTCGCCCGGCTGGACTGGCCGGAGATCGAGCGCTCGCTCGGGCAATGGGGCTATGCGAAGACGCCGGCCGTGCTCAGCCCCGCCGAGTGCGCCGACCTGATCGCCCTCTACGGAGACGCCGGGCGGTTTCGCAGCACGGTCGACATGGCACGCTACCGGTTCGGCATCGGCGAGTACCGATATTTCTCCCGGCCCCTACCGCCCCTGGTCGAAGCGCTGCGCCGCCAGGCCTATCCGGCGCTCGCCGCGATCGCGAATCGGTGGGAGGCCGCGCTCTCGAAGACGCCGCTCGTGCACCCGCCGACGCTCGACGAGCTGCTCGCGGTCTGCCGGCGGCGAGGCCAGGCCAAGCCGACCCCGCTGCTCCTGCGCTACGAGACCGGCGGCTACAACTGCCTGCACCAGGACATTTACGGCGACGTCGTGTTTCCCCTGCAGATCACGTGCTTCCTGAGCCGGCGAGGCGTCGACTACACGGGCGGCGACTTCCTGCTGGTCGAGCAGCGGCCGCGGGCCCAATCACGGGGCGAGGCGATCGCCACGGAGCAGGGCGAGATCGTCATCTTCGCGACGCGCCATCGGCCGGTCGAGGGCACGCGAGGCGTCTACCGGGGCGCCATGCGCCACGGCGTGAGCCGCATCACCTCGGGATCCCGCTACACGCTGGGCGTCATCTTCCACGACGCCCGGTAGCTCACACGACCACCACCTTGCCGTCCTCGGCCGTCTCCACCTCGAGCGTGTCGCGGCGCCGGAGCATGTCCTCGCCCATGTGAGTCACGATGAGGCGCCGGCACTCGAGCTCGGCGCGGTGGCCCAGCAGCGTCGCGAGATTCAGGTGGTACTTCACCGCCTTGTCGAAGAACAGCGCCTCGGCGATGAACAGGTCGGCCCCGCGTGCGGCGTCGATCAGACTGTCGGTCCATTCCGTGTCACCGGAGTAGGCGACGATCTTCCCGTCGCAGGCGATTCGCAGCGCGAAGGGCGGCGCGCCGCTCGCGTGGACCACGCCGAACGGCGTGACCGAGATCGACGCGAGCTCCAGCGTCAGGCGATCGGCCAGCTCCGCGAACCGGACGTCGAATCGCCGCGGGACAGTCGACGAGCCCGGAAAGAATACTTCCATCGCCTCGCGCACGCGGGCCTCGACGCCGGGCGGTCCCACCACGACGAGCGGGCGCGTGCGCCGCGTGAACTGGCCGTCGAGGATCAGGAACGGGACGCCGCCGAAGTGATCGCCGTGCAGGTGGGAGAGGATCACCGTGTCGATCGCCGGGGGATCGACGCCGAAGCGGCGCATCGCAATCAGGGAGGACGCGCCGCAGTCGACGAGGGTCTGGGTCGCGCTCGACTCGAGATGGATGCACGTCTGGAAGCGCCCGCCGCTCCCGAACGCGTCTCCCGAGCCGAGGAAGCGTACCTTCACGAGGATCTCCTCTCGGGACTCATGATATCGTGCCGTCCATGAGCGCCACCGCCCGCCTCGCCGAGTTCGTCGTCAAGACCTCGCTCGAGGAATGCCCGCCGGACGTCGTGGCCCGGGTGCGCCGCGCCGCGCTCGACACACTGGGCGTCATGCTGGCCGGGGCCGCCGAGCCCGTCGCCGGCGTCGTGCGCCGGGTCGTCCGGGCCGAGGGTGGTATCCCGCTCGCCACCGTCGTCGGCACGAAGCTCAGGACCTCGCCCGGCTGGGCCGCCCTCGCCAACGGCGCCGCCGGCCACGCGCACGACTTCGACGACACGAACTTCGCGCTCCTCGGGCATCCGAGCGTCCCGCTGCTGTCGACGCTCCTGGCCGCCGGGGAGGCCGAGATGGCCGACGGCCGCGCCCTCGTCCTCGGCTACGTGATCGGATTCGAGATCGACGTCGCGCTCGGCACGGCGCTGAACCCGGACCACTACACGCGCGGCTGGCACGCCACCGCGTCGATCGGCACGCTCGGCTGCGCGGCGGCGGCCGCCCGCCTCATGGGGCTCGACGTCGTCCAGACGCGCCACGCGCTCGCCATTGCGGCCTCGCACGCCTCGGGCCTCAAGGAAAACTTCGGCTCGATGACCAAGCCCTACCACGCGGGCCACGCGGCGCGGAGCGGCATCCTGGCCGCCCAGCTCGCGCGCGAGGGACTGACCGCGTCGGAGACCGCGCTCGAGGGACGTCAGGGCTACGCGGCGGCCTTCGGCGCCTCGCACGGCATCGACCGCGCGCTCGAGGGCCTCGGGCGCGCCTGGCATCTGCTCGGGTCGGGGATCGCGGTCAAGCCCTATCCCTCGTGCGCCCTCACCCACTCGGCGGTCGACGCGCTCATCGACCTGCGCGCCGCGCACCACCTGAGCGCGCGCGACATCGCCGCCGTCCAGGTCGGCGTGACCCGTGTCGTCCCCGACGTGCTCGCCCACCGGCACCCGGCCACCGCGCTCGAGCGCAAGTTCTCGATGCAGTTCTGCGCGGCGGCCGCGCTCGCCGAAGGCCGCGTCGACTTCGGCTCGTTCGCGGACGGAGAGGTCGCGAACCCCGAGGTGCGCGAGCTGATGGGGCGGGTCGACATGGTCGTCGACCCCGGGCTGCCCCAGGGCGTCGAGCAGAACGCCTGGAGCCGCGTGACGATCCGCCTCCGGGACGGCCGCACGCTCGCGACCGAGCCGAGGGGCGCGCGGGGCCATCCCGACACGCCGCTCTCCGACGCGGCGCTGCGCGACAAGTTCCTCGGCTGCGCGAAGACCGTGCTGTCGGCCGACGAGGCCGAGGCGGTCGCCGAGCAGATCGGCCACCTCGAGGACATCCCCGACATCCGCGCGCTGACGTCGCGCTTCGAAGGAACGCTGGACTAGGAGGAGAGCTCCATGGGCGTGCTCGATGGGATCAGGATTCTCGAGCTGGCGCGCGTGGCGCCGGCCGAGCTTCCCGCGATGATGCTGGCCGACATGGGCGCCGAGGTTCTCAAGATCGAGACGCCCGAGCCCGGACGCGAGACCGGCGACGAGTGGGTGCGGCGGACGATTCACACTTTCGTCAACCGCAACAAACGCTCGATGACGCTGAACATGAAGTCGCCGGAGGGTCAGGGGGTCTTCCGGAAGCTCGCGGCCGGCGCCGACGTCCTCGTCGAGGGCTTCCGGCCCGGCGTGATGAAGCGCCTGGGCGCCGACTACGAGACGCTCCACCAGCTCAACCCGCGGCTCGTCTACTGCTCGCTCTCGGGCTTCGGTCAGGACGGCCCGTACCGCGATCGCCCCGCGCACGACATGAACTACCTCTCGCTCGCCGGCGTCCTCAACCTCATCGGCGAGAAGGACCGCAAGCCGGTGATCCCTCTCAACCTGGTCGCCGACTACGCCGGCGCCAGCTTGCACGGCGCTCTGGGCATCATGCTGGCGCTCTTCGCCCGCGAGCGAACCGGCCGCGGCCAGCACGTGGACGTCTCCTATCTCGACACGACCGTGTCGCTCCTGGCGGCGACGCCCAACATGCGCTTCTTCTTCAGCGACGGGCTGGCGCCGCGGCGGGGCGAAGGGTTCCTGGGCGGCTCGTATCCCTACTACGCGATCTACGAGACCCGGGACCGACAGCTCCTCACCATCGGCTGCACCGAGCCGTGGCTCTGGGAGAACTTCTGCAACGCGATCGCACGGCCGGACCTCAAGCGCTTCGCCCGCACCCAGGACCAGCTCGTGCGCGCGGCCAACGCCGAGGAAGAAGCCGCCCGCCGGGAGATCGAGGCGCTCATCAAGACGCGCGACCGCGACGAGTGGTACGAGCTCCTGGTGAAGGCCGACGTCTGCGTCGGCAAGGTCTACGACATCCCCGAGATGGTCGCCGACCCGCAGATCAACCATCGCCGGATGATCGTGGACGTCGAGCATCCGACTCACGGACGCGTCCGGCAGGTCGGCGTGGCCATCAAGATGTCGGACACGCCCGGGGCCATCCGCAGCGCGGCGCCGATGCCCAACGAGCACACCGAGGACGTCCTGAAGGACCTCGGCATGACGGCCGCCGAGATCGCGGAGCTGAAGCGGAAGAAAGTCGTCGAGTAACGGCGCGCGTGACGCCAGCCTGGCGCCAGCTCACGCTGCTCTCGCTCGCCGAGCTGTTCGCCCTGTCGCTCTGGTTCAGCCCGTCCGCCGTGCTCCCCGCGCTCACGCGCGAATGGGGCCTCGGAGGTGGCGGCGCCGCCGGGCTCACCATCGCCGTCCAGGCCGGGTTCATCGTCGGCACGCTCGCGAGCGCGCTCGTCAATCTCCCGGACGTGTTCTCGGCGCGTCGCGTGATGACGGTCGGGATCGTCCTGGGCGCGGCAGCCAACGGCGCGCTCGCCCTCTGGGCGTCGAGCCTCGGGCCCGGGCTCCTGCTCCGGTTCGCCACCGGCGTGTGCCTGGCCGGCGCGTACCCGCCGGCGATGAAGATCATGGCGACGTGGTTCCGGGAAGGTCGCGGGCTCGCGATCGGGATTCTCGTCGGCGCCCTCACCGTCGGCTCGGCGATCCCGCATCTGATCCCCGGGCTCACTGAGCTTCCGTGGCGCGCCACTCTGCTCACCGCGTCAGGGCTCGCCCTCGCCGGTGCGGCCGTCGTCCAGCTCTTCGTCGTCGAGGGCCCTCATCGCTTCCCGGCGGCCCGCTTCGACGTGCGGATGGCCGCCGCGATCTTCGGCGAGCGCGGACCGCGGCTGGCCTGCTTGGGCTACCTCGGCCACATGTGGGAGCTCTACGCGATGTGGGCGTGGCTGGCCGCCTTCCTGGCGGCGAGCCTCGAGGCGCGCGGCGGCGGCCGCTACGCCGGGCTCAACCCGAGCGGCGCCACGTTCGTCGTGATCGCGCTCGGCGCGCTCGGCTGCTGGGCGGGCGGCGTCGCCTCCGATCGGTGGGGGCGAACGACGCTCACGATGATCGCGATGGCGCTCTCGGGAGCGTGCGCGCTGGCGATCGGCTTCACCTTCGGCGGCCCGCCGTGGCTCACGTTCCTCGTGGCCATCGGCTGGGGCGTCACGATCATCGCCGACTCCGCCCAGTTCTCGACGGCGATCACCGAGCTGTCGGCGCCCGCCTACGTGGGGACGGCGCTCACCACCCAGACGTGCGCGGGCTTCGCGCTGACGATGCTGTCGATCTGGCTCATCCCGCCCCTCGTGACACGAGTGGGCTGGCGCTGGGCGTTCGCGGCGCTGGCGATCGGCCCGGCGCTCGGGATCGTGGCGATGGGTCGGCTGCGCGCGCTGCCGGAGGCGTCGAGGCTCGCGGGAGGACGCCGCTGACCCGGAGCCGATCAGACCGCGGGCTGAGGCAGGGACTGCAGCCGTCGCAGGAGCCCGAGGCCCTGGCCGTCGAGCCACTCGCGCGTCGACTCGTAGCCGTAGCGGAGCGCGGCGCGGCTCACCTCGAAGCCCATCGACGGTCCGAAGAGCGGCGTCTCCTCGCGTCCGGGCTGGATCAGGTGGAACTCGGTGCGCGGATGCTTGATCCGCAGCGTCGAGAGGCCGAGCTGCAGAAGGTTCTGGCTGTAGATGCGACCGGCCTGCTCCATGATCGTGTAGAGACCGCGATTGCGCAGGGGCACGACGCCGCCGTCGGGATTCGGCACGAGCGGGTTCACGACGATCACCACGTCCGCGCCCGCCTCGGCCGCGAGATCGGCGTGGCCGCTGAAGCCCACGCCGCCGTCCACGTAGTCACGACCGCGCACCGTGTAGGGCTCGAAGAAGCCCGGAATCGCCGAGGAGGCCGCGACCGCCTCGCTGATCGGCACGTCGCGGAGGCCGTTGCGTCCGAAGACGACGCGCTGCGCCCGGTCGAGGTCGATCGCCGGGATGAAGAGCTCGCGATCGAGCGCCGCGAAGGAGTTCTTGAGCCCGAACGCGGCGAACGTTTCGCGAATGTAGACCTCGAGCGCCGTCAGCGAAAAGAACCCGGCGGGCAGGTCGCGCTCCGCGGCGGCCAGCATGTCGGGAACCGACTGGCGCATGCCCGTCATGGCGTTCTTGCCGACGGCCCAGAGGAGCCGCCCGAACCGGCCCGCCGCGTAGCGGAACGAGTTCGAGGCGTAGACGGCGCCGCGCCGGAAGTTCAGGGGGTGATCGAGATCCTGGTCGATGACGCGATAGATCTCGGAGGCCCGCACGCCGTTGGCGAGCAGCGAGGCCACGACCGAGCCCGCGCTGCAGCCGACGTAGATGTCGAAGCCGCCCGCGCCGTTGAGCCGCTCCTCGATCGCGGCGATCACGCCGACCTCGTACATACCGCCGATGACACCGCCGCCCGCCAGCGCCAACGCGTAGCGTTGACGCCGCGGCCGCCACCGTTCCATCACGCGCTCGAGGAGGTTCATGATTCCCGACTCATTGTAATCTCACGAGCAATCGACCTGCCAGTGGGGTCCTTATCCGGAAATATCTGATTTCACTATCAAACACTCCCGTGGCCCGAAGAGCTGGCACACTGTTCGCCCAGTTCCTTGGCACCGAGACTGGCTCGGTTCGGGCTCCGGCGGTTAGATCTGACCCACCCTCATGGCAAGAATCGGCGGCCCGCTCCCGCCGTTCCCAGAACCCCCGGCCGGAGCGACATCAAGAAACACGCGTACTTGACCGCTCCCGTCGGGGCTGGTATCGGCCTTGCTCCGGAAAGAGCGCGATGCTTGCGCGACTTCGGGCCGATCTGCACGTTCATACGCGCGAGGCCGAGCCCTCGATCACCTACAGCGCTCGCGACATGATCGTCCGGGCCGCCCGGGCGGGCTATCGCGTGCTGAGCATCACCAACCACGACACGATCACGTACAACGACGACCTCGCCTCGTTCGCCCGCGACCACGACGTGCTGCTGATTCCAGGTGTGGAGGCGACGGTCGAGGGACGGCACGTGCTCGTCTACAACGCGGACGTCGAGGCCGACAAGCTCCGGACGTTCGCCGATCTTCGCCGGTACCGGACGCCCGAGTGGCTGGTGGCGGCGCCCCATCCCCTGTTCCCGGCGTCCTACTGTCTTCGCGAGCGGCTCTGGCAGCAGATCGACCTGTTCGACGCGATCGAGTTCAGCCACTTCTACACGCCGCGCATCGACTTCAATCGACCGGCCGTCAAGCTCGCCGCCGCGGTGGGCCTGCCGCTGCTCGGAACGTCCGACAGCCATCTCGACGAGCAGTTCGGAACGACGTTCTCGCTCATCGAGGCGGATCTCTCGGTGGAGTCGGTGCTGGCGGCGGTCAAGCACGGCCGGCTCAGCATCGTGAGCCGCCCGTTGACGCTCGGCCGTTGCCTGAGCATCGTCGCCCGGCATGCCCTGGGGAACGCGAGGGTCGCCGCGCGAGCCCGGCTACGGCCGACCTCTCCCGCCGGCGAAACGATCCTGACGCCGCGCTAGCGCAGGTCGAAGACCAGCACTTCCGCGGGCTCGATTCCGATGAACCGGAGCGAGGACTGCTCGCTGACGGCGGCACCGTCGCTCTGCCACAGGGGCTGGCCGTCCAGCGTCACGGCGCCGCGCGCCACCTGCACCCAGGCGTGACGGTCGGCGCGGAGCTCGTACACCACTTCCTGATCGCGCTCCAGCAGGAGCGAGTAGAGGCGCGCGTCCTGTTGCACGGTCACGAGCGACCCGCTGCCCGGCGGGCCGGCCATCAGGCGAAACGTCCCGCGCTTGTCCGCATCGGGAACGGTTCGCTGCTCGTAGCCCGGCTCGTCGCCGCGGCGGTCGGGAACGATCCAGATCTGTAGGAAGTGAACCAGCGTATTCTCCGACGCGTTGAACTCGCTGTGGGTCACGCCCGTCCCCGCGCTCATGCGCTGGACTTCGCCCGGGCGGATGATCGAGCCGTGGCCGAGGCTGTCCCGGTGCTGGAGCGCCCCTTCGAGGACGTAGCTGACGATCTCCATGTCGCGGTGGCCGTGAGTCGGAAACCCACGGCCGGGCTGCACGCGATCCTCGTTCAGAACGCGGAGCGCGCGGAACCCCATCTGGCTCGGGTCGTAGTATTCCCCGAACGAGAACGTGTGGAAGGTGTCGAGCCAGCCGAAGTCGAAATGCCCGCGCGCCTCGGCCCGGCGCAACGCGATCATGGCTCGGAGCCGCGGGCCTCCCGGATCTTGCGCAGCCGGTCGAGCTCCGGCTCGACGTACTTCTGCCGGCAATCGGGACAGATCCCGTGAGTGAACTGGGCGTCGGAGTGCCCCTCGATGTAGGTCTCGACCTGCTGCCAGTAGTTCTGGTCGTCGCGCACTTTCTTGCAGTACGAGCAGATCGGAAGGAGCCCCTGGAGCTGCTTGACCCGGGTGAGCGCTTCCTCGAGGTCGCGCACCCGGTCCGCGAGCGCCGCCTGGAGCTCCAGCATGCGGAATCCGACCTGGACCCGCGCGTGCAGCTCCTCGCGCTCGAACGGCTTGACGATGTAGTCGTCGGCGCCGGCGCCGAGGCCGGTCACGATGTCCTGCGTCCGCGCCTTGGCGGTCACGAAGATGAGATAGGGCTTCGGCTCCCGGCCCATCGTGCGGACCCGCGTGCACAGCTCGAGTCCGTCCATCCCCGGCATCGTCCAGTCCAGGATCGCGAGCGACGGCGGATCGTCCTGCTGGAAGATCTCCCAGGCCTGCTCGCCGCTCGGCGCGGTGACCACCTGGTAGCCCCACGCGGTCAGGGAGGCCTCGTGCAGTCGGCGGACGATCGGCTCGTCGTCGACGATGAGCACTCTCATGACGCGGGCTCGGCGTCCAGGCGCTCCGCCCAGGCCGGGTCGGCGAAAAATGCGAGGACCCGCTCGATCTCGCGCGCGAGGGCGGCGACGAGGTCGACGCCGTTCTCGGCGCGCCCGTCGTGCGCGGCTTCCTCGAGCGCCAGCGCCGACTCCTGAAGTCGCACCGCTCCCAGGATGGCGGCCGATCCTTTCAGGCTGTGGGCGGCCTGCTCGAGCTGCTGGACGTCGGCCGCCTTCATCGCCTCTCGGAGCGCCTCGAGCCGCTTGGGGCCGTCGTCGACGAAGATGCCGACCAGCTCGCGGAGCAATGCCTGATCGCCGCCGAGCCAGCGCAGTGCGACCGCGAGATCGACAGGCCCTTCGGCGCCATCCACGGTGTCACGCCTCCGGGAGGACCGCGCCGGCGAGGACCAGAGGAGAGTTCAGTGAGCTACCGGCTCCAGGAAGGCCCACGCGCATCGCCCTGCAAGCGATGTTAGCACAAGCTCCTAATGTGGTTCCCTCAGAAGAGCCCGACGATGTTGCCGCTGGCGTCGATGTCGATCCCCTCGGCGCCGGGTACCCTGGGCAGCCCCGGCATCGTCAGGATGTCGCCCGCGTAGGCGACGACGAATCCGGCGCCGGCGGACAGGGCCACGTCGCGGATCGTCACCGTGAACCCCCGCGGCCGGCCCGGCCGCTTCGGGTCGTCGCTGAGAGAATTCTGCGTCTTGGCGATGCACACCGGCAACCGGCCGTAGCCGAGCGACTCGTAGCGGGCCAGCTTGCCGGCGGCCGCCGGCGCGAAGCTCACGCCGTCGGCGCCGTAGATTTTCGTGGCGATCGTCTCGACCTTCGCCGTCAGCTTGAGATCGTCGGGGTAGAGGTACCGGAAGCCCGCGCGATCTCCCGTGCGGATCGCCTCGAGCACCATCCCGGCGAGGTCGGCCACTCCGGCGCCGCCGAGCTCCCAGCCGCGCGACACCCCGCAGGGAACGCCGAGCGTCTTGCACATCGACATCACCCGGCCGATCTGCACGTCAGTGTCGTCGGTGAAGTGGTTCAACGCCACCACCGGCGCCAGCCCGTAGAGCCGGACGTTCTCGACGTGCTTGGCCAGATTCTCCTCGCCGTGCGTCGCCAGGGCGCGCGTGGTGGTGACGATGACGGCCGCCGAGGGCGTGAGCCCACCGGTCCGGCACTTGATGTCCACGAACTTCTCGCCGCCGAGATCGCTGCCAAAGCCGGCCTCGGTGACGACGATCTCGCCGAGCTTGAGCGCCAGACGCGTGGCGATGAGGCTGTTGCAGCCGTGAGCGATGTTGCCGAACGGGCCGCCGTGCACGAGCGCCGGCGTGCCGTCGAGCGTCTGGACCAGGTTCGGCTTGATCGCGTCCTTCATGAGCACGGCCATCGCGCCGGCGGCGCGGAGATCGCGCGCCGTGACGAACGGTCCCTCACCGCGGTCGGCCACCACGACGCGCTCAACCCGCGCCTTGAAGTCTTGCAGGTCGCGGGCCAGGCACAGGATCGCCATGATCTCCGAGGCCACGGTGATGTCGAAGCCGGTCTCGCGCGGCACACCGTGCGCCGGCCCGCCCAGGCCGATCACGAGGCGGCGGAGCGCGCGGTCGTTCATGTCCATCACGCGCCGCCAGACGATCCGGCGGCTATCGAGGTTGAGCGGATTCCCCTGGGTCAGGTGGTTATCGAGCATCGCGGCCAGGAGATTGTGCGCGGCACCGATCGCGTGCATGTCGCCCGTGAAGTGGAGGTTGATGTCCTCCATCGGCGCCACCTGGGTGTGGCCGCCGCCCGTCCCACCGCCCTTGACGCCGAAGACCGGGCCCAGCGAAGGCTCGCGCATCGCGACGATCGCGCGCTTGCCGAGCCGGCGCAGCCCGTCGGCCAGCCCGATCGTGGTCGTCGACTTGCCTTCGCCCGCGGGCGTCGGCGTCATCGCCGTCACGAGCACGAGTGCCCCGTCCGGACGCGCGCTCGAGCGCTCGATCACGTCCCAGCGGATCTTCGCCTTGTAGGTCCCGTACGGCTCGAGGTCGTTGCCGTTGAGCCCGAGCAGCTCGCCGATCGCCTGGATCGGCTGGAGCTTCACTGCACGGGCGATCTCGATATCCTGTTTTCCCATTTCTCTAGATCCTCATGACGGCGGGTCGAGGCGCGCCGCGGCGCGCCGCAGGAGCGACTCGGGGCGGATCGGCAAGGCCGTGATTCGCACGCCCAGGTGACGCACGGCGTCCGCGACCGCGTTGGCGATCGCCGCCGGCGCGCCGATGGTTCCCCCCTCGCCCATACCCTTCACACCACCGGGCATGATGGGGGACGGCGTCTCGAGATGGCCGATCTCGGGCTCGGGCAGATCGTCGGCCCTGGGCACGGCGTAGTCCATCAGCGTCGCGGTCAGGAGCTGGCCGCTATCGTCGTAGGCGATGTCTTCCAGCAGGGCTTCCCCGAGGCCCTGCGTGACGGCGCCGTGAATCTGACCCTCGACGATCATCGGGTTGATCATCGTCCCGCAGTCCTCGACGAGCGCATAACGCTCGACGCCGACGCGGCCGGTCTCCGGATCGATCTCGACGACGGCGACGTGCACCGCGCCGGAGAAGGTCGCCCCGGGCGGGTCGAAGAACACCGTGGCGGCGAGCCCCGGCGTCTGGCCGCCGGGGAGCCCGCCGAGCGGCGGAGCGTACGCCACCCGCGCGATCTCGGCCACGCTCACGGCGCGATCCGGGAAGCCCCGCACGGCAGCGCGCCCGGCCGCCAGCACCACGTCGGCCGCGCTCGCCTCCAGGCGATCGGCCGCGAGCGCTCGAATCTTCTCGGCGACCAGGTCCGCGGCGGCGCCGGCGCTGCCCAGCATCGCCACGGTTCCGCGGCTACCGAACGTACCGCTGCCGCGCGGCGAGCGTGAGGTGTCACCGGGCTCGAGGCGGACGTGCTCGAGCGCCACGCCCAATCGATCGGCGACGAGCTGGGCGAGCGTCGTCGCGTGCCCCTGCCCCTGCGTCGGGAAGCTCACGGAGCACCTGGCCGTCCCGTCGGGATCCACGGCAACCGTGGCCGCCTCGATACCCGGCACCTCGGTCATCCCGCGCAGTCGGAAGATCGTCGAGCCCATTCCGGTGTACTCGGTGTAGCACGCGATGCCGATGCCGACAAGGCGACCCGTGGCGCGCTGTTTCGCCTGCGTCCGCCGCAGCTCCTCGTACCCGACCGCGGCCAGCACCTGCTCGAGCGCCTTGGGGAAGTCGCCGCTGTCGTAGGTCAGCCCGGTCGTCGACTTGAACGGGTACGCCTCGCGCGGGAGGAGGTTGCGCCGCCGGACCTCGGCCGGGTCGAGGCCCGCGCGCTCGGCGACGAGGTCGAGCATGCGCTCCATGACGAACGCGCCCATCGTCATGCCGACGCCGCGATAGGCCCCGAGCGGCGGCTTGTGCGTGGCCAGGGCCCTCGTGTCGTATTCGTACGCCAGCACCCGGTACGGACCGGGCAGGATGCTCGCGGTTCCCAGAGGCTCGAGCGCCGCCGTGGTCGGATACGCGTGATACGCGCCCGCATCGGACACGATGCGCGCCCGCATCGCCAGCAGCGTGCCGTCGGCCGCCGTGGCGATCTCGACCGCCGTCCGCCCTTCACGCGCCTGCGACGCCGCCGCCAGATTCTCACGGCGCTCCTCGATCCATTTCACAGGCCGCTGGAGCATCCGCGCGAGCGCCGCCACCGCGACGTCTTCGGGGAAGACCTGCATCTTGAGTCCGAAGCCACCGCCGACGTCGGGCGTCACGACCCGGATGCGCATTTCCGGGAGGTCGAGGGCTGCCGCCAGCGCGGTGCGGAGGAGCGACGGGCACTGGCTCGGCGACCACAGCGTCAGGGTCTCGCCGTCCCAGTCCGCCATCATGCCGCGCGGCTCCATCGGCATGGGGGCGCACCGGCCGTGCGCGAACGTCTCGCCCACGACGAGCGCCGCGCGCGCGAAAGCTCCATCGACGTCGCCGGCGCGATGGCGCCGGTGGAAGATGACGCGGTCCGCCGCCAGCGCCTGGTCCAGCGTCGCGACGGCTGGTAACGGCGTCCAGTCGACCGAGATTGCCTCGCGCGCGTCGGCGGCGGCCTGAGCGCTCGACGCGACGACCGCGGCCACCGCTTCCCCGCAAAAGCGCGCCGTGCCGTCCGCCAGCGCGGGCCAGGCGGTCGCCGTGAATCCCCCGCCCTCGAGCCGAGGTGCCAGCGGCTTCGCGACGGCCCGGAGCTCGGCGGCGGTGACGACGAGGGCGACGCCGGGCACCGCGCGAGCCGCGGCCGTCTCGATCCGGTCGATCCGCGCGTGTGCGTGCGGGCTCCGGGCGAAGCTCACGCTGAGCATCTTCGGGAGCGCCAGGTCGTCGAGATATCGCCCGCGGCCACGCAAGAGGCGCGGGTCCTCGAGGCGTCGGACGCTCGCGCCGGTATATCGGGACGTCAGGCGGCACCTCGCTCGCCCAGCCGATGGAAGACGAGCCCGTCCAGCAGCTTCGGGTAGAAGTGCGTGGACTTTTGCGGCAAGAGCTCGCCGCCCCGCACCACGGCCTGGAGCTCCTCGGCGGTCGTCGGCGCGATCAGGAATGCGGCCTGGCACGCTCCGGCGCGGGCGCGCTGGATCGCGTCGGCCCGGTCGGCCGTATAGTCCACGTGCGTCCTGGCGTCGAGCTTGGCGTCGGTGATGCCCAGGAGCGGTCGCAGCAGCGCTTCGTGGAGAATCGATACCGCGAGCCCCCGCCAGGCCGCCGACGTCCCCCGCGGCCACGCGATGTGATCGAACTCACCGGGTTTGAGCCGGAGCAGCGCGGCGTCCGGTCCGCTGAGGACCGCGATCGTCCGGTTGTCGAGGCAAGTGGCCAGCGGATCGGCGAGCGCCGCCACCTCGAACCAGCGCGCCGCCGTCTGCATGAGGTCGTCGAAGTCGAAGCCCGGAACGCCGTGCACCAGGCGGTGGTTCGGCAGGATGGTGAGCCCGGGCGCTTCGAGCGCGAAGAACGCCATCAGCTTGTGGCCGGCGCCCGGGTGGCGCTCCGCGTACGCGACCGCGGTCTCGTACCGGTGGTGGCCGTCGGCGATGATCACCCGCCGGTCGGCCATCAGCGACTGCACGCGCCCGATCGCCGCCGGGTCCGTGATCCGCCAGAGCCGGTGACGCTCGCCCCTGAGGTCGCGCGCCTCGGCGATCGGCTCACCGACGGGCGCCGTCGCCTTCCGGAGCGAGCCGTCGGGATCGCTCGTCAGCATGAAAAGCAGCCCGATGTCGGCCGCCGTGGCCTCCAGCAGATCCATGCGATCGCGCTTCGGTCCGGCATGCGTGCGCTCGTGGGGCAGTACGACGCCCCGCGCGTAGTCGCTGACCTGTCCCAGCGCGATGAAGCCCGTCCGCGTCACCGACCGCTCACCGACGGCGTACATCTGGTCGTACGGGTAGATCGCGGGCTCCGCGTCGGCGCGCCACACACCCTCGGCCAGCCACCGGTCGAGCACCTGACGAGCCGCGTGGTACTTGTCCGCCGCGTCCCTGGGGTACGAGACGCGAACGATGTTGTGCGGGCTCATCGCGTAGAGGCGATCCTGGCTCTCGGGGCTGATCTGGTCGTACGGGGGTGCGACGACCGGCGAGATGTCACGCCGCGAGTCGCCGGCATATCGGTAGCCGAGAAGAGGTCTGATCTCCATGGGGTCGCGTCGGACGACGCCGAGGCAATGTCAGACCAAATCCGGGCGAAGTCAAGGGCGCCGGACTCGCGTCCGGGGTACACTGTCGCCCACGATTCTCGGACCGACCGGAGGTCGCCGATGGACGAGACTGCGGTTGCCGTGACGACGGGCGTCGCCCAGGTGTTCGACCTCCACACCCTCAAGGCCTTCGCGCCTGACAAGCGCGTCCGCAAGATGCTCTTCAAGACCGAGCAGCTCTGGTCGGAGATCGCCTGCTACGAGCCCGGGCAGTCGACGGTCATGCACCACCATCCCCGGGAAGAAGAGGCGATCTACGTCCTCGAGGGCACCGCCACCATGAGCATCGCCGGCGACGAGGTCACCGTGCCGGCCGGCGCCATCGTGAAGTTCCCGGCGAACGTGCCGCACGACGTCCGGAATCTGGGTGCCGAGCGGTGCGTCATCATGTTCCTCAAGGTGAACCCCAAGGTGCTGAAGGCCGGCGCCGACGGCGCGGGAGCGTAGGGAGGCGCCGATGGGCAACGTGGAGCGGTGCGACAAGACGCTGCCGACCAACGAGATGATGTTTCACGTCCGCCGTGACGCCGTGCTGCGCGCGCGCTTCGCGAGCGACCTGGAGGGGCTCGCGCGGGAGTTCAAGCTGAGCCGGGCCGAGTACGAGGCGCTGCGCGACAAGGACCCGCGCCGCATGATGGACCTGGGCGTCCACCAGTACTACGTGCCGCAGATTCTCCGCCTGTTCTTCGGCGCCGCCCACAACAGCAACGCCAGCGCGGCGCTCGAATGTTATCGACGGGCGTATCCCGAGGAGACCGCGCAGGCGATGGCCTTGCAAGAGCGCCTCGAGCGCTCCCGGTAATGGCCCGCGTCGTTGCCGCGATGGCCATGACTCACTCACCCGGCCTCACCGGGTGGTTCACGCGGGCCTCCCGCGAGTACCAGGAGCTGGCGCTCCAGGCGACCGCCGAGATGCGGCGCCGGCTCGAAGCGGCCCGGCCGGACGTCCTGGTGATGTTCAGCAACGACCATCTCCTCAACTGGCCGATCAACAACATGCCGGAGTACACCGTCGGCATCGGCGAGGAGCACATCGGCCCCGCCGAATGGTTCGACGAGTGGCTCGCCATGGAGAAGTACCGCGTCCCCGGGCATGCCCCGCTGGCGCGCTGGATCGTCAACGAGGGCGGGCGGCGCGGCCTGGCGCTCTCCTACCTGCGCGAGATGCAATTCGACGACGGCATCTCCGTCCCGACGCACTACCTGAACCCCGACGCGCAGTTCCGCCTGGTCCCGGTCACCATGAACTGCACGGTGCCGCCGATTCCGACGCCGGAGCGCGCCTACCAGGTCGGCGCGCGCATGCGCGACATCCTCGCCGCGTATCCCGGCGACGAGCGCATCGCGGTGATCGCCACCGGCGGGCTCTCGCACGAGCCGGGCGGGCCGCGGTACTTCTGGGTGGACGAAGCGTTCGATCGGTGGTTCCTCGACCTGTTGAAGCGGGGCGACCATGCGGCGCTGCTCCGCGAGTGCACGCTCGAGCGCATGGAAGCGGCGGGCTCGGGCGGCACCGCCGAGCTTCTCGCGTGGGTGCTCGTCCTCGCCCTCACACGGGGTCCCGCGGACGTGCTCGCCTACATGCCGGCGGTAGCCTGGCGCTCGGGGACGGGCATGGTGGTGTGGAACGAGATGGCATGAACGGGGAGGTTTGAATGGCGACCACGCATCACCTCGATCGGAGCGTCGTTCACCGGGCCTGGGACAACTCGCTGCCGCCGCGGCTCGTGATCGACCCGGGCGACACCGTGATCTTCGACACCCGAGACGCCGCCGACGGCTACTACTCCCCGTCCTCGACGCACGACGACGTGATGGGGCGCGGTCCGTTCCGCGGCCACCCGCTGACCGGACCCGTCGGCGTCAGAGGCGCGCGGCGCGGCGACGTCTTGACGGTCGAGATCCTGGACGTCAAGCCCGCTGCCGCCTTCGGCTGGACGGCGATCCGTCCGGGACGCGGCCTTCTCCCGGAAGCCGAGTTCTCGAAGCCGCACCTGACGATCTGGGACCTCACCGACGGCACGCACGCGCGCATGGGACGGGGCATCGCGGTGCCGGTCGCGCCGTTTCCGGGTGTCATGGGCGTGGCGCTCGACGAGCCCGGCGCCCACAGCACGATGCCGCCCCGGAAGAACGGCGGCAACATGGACATCAAGCACCTCACGGCCGGGACGACGCTGTTTCTCCCGGTGTGGATGGACGGCGCGCTCTTCAGCGTCGGCGACGCGCACGCGACGCAGGGTGACGGCGAGGTATGCGTCACGGCGGTCGAGATGATGGGCACGGTCACGCTGCGCTTCGGGCTGGCCCCCGGACGCGAGCTGAAGGAGCCGCAGTTCAGGACCTCCGGCCCGATCGTGTCGGCCGCCGACCGCGGGCCGTGCTTCGTGACGACCGCCCACGGCCCCGATCTCTTCGCCAGCGCGCAGCAGGCGATCCGCTACATGATCGATCACCTCGCGACCGAGCGCGGGCTCAGCCGCGAGGAGGCGTATATCCTCTGCAGCGTGGCGGTCGACTTGAAGATCAGCGAGATCGTCGACGCGCCAAACTGGATCGTCTCGGCGTTCCTGCCGGAGTCCATCTTCACGTGAGCTCGGGTTGGTACTTCTCGCGCACGCCGGTATCCGTCTGAGGGCGCTCCGGCGCCAGGAGAGACGTCATGCACTACGGTGTCTTCATCTTCCCGACCGACTACTCGATTCGCATCGACGAACTGGCGCGCGCCGCGGAGGAGCGCGGCTTCGAGTCCTTGTTCGTGACCGAGCACACGCACATTCCGACCAGCCGGCGGTCACCGTTCGCGGGCGGCGGCCCGTTGCCGAAGGAGTACGCCCACACGCTCGATCCCTTCATCGGGCTCACCGCCGCCGCCGCCGTCACGCAACGGCTCAAGCTGGGCACTGGCATCTGTCTCGTCGTGGAGCACGACCCCATCGTGCTCGCCAAGACGATCGCGAGTCTCGATCTGCTCTCGAACGGGCGGTTCCTCTTCGGGATCGGGGCGGGCTGGAACGCTGAAGAAATGGAACACCACGGCACCGTGTTCAAGACCCGCTTCCGTCTCCTCCGCGAGCGGATCCTCGCGATGCGGGAGATCTGGACCAAGGAGGCGGCCGAGTTCCACGGCGAGTTCGTGAACTTCGACCCGATCTGGTCCTACCCGAAGCCGGTCCAGAAGCCGCACCCGCCGATCCTGCTGGGCGGCGAGAGCGGTCACACGCTACAGCGTGTCGTCGACTTCTGCGACGGATGGTTCCCGCGCGGGCGCAATGCCGAGGCGATCCTGCCCGGGCTTGCCGAGCTCAGGACGCGCGCGGCGAAGGCCGGCCGAAATCCCGCGAGCCTCTCGGTCTCGGTCTTCGGCGCGAAGGCCGAGCGCGCCACGCTCGACACGTACGCCAACGCCGGGATCACGCGCGCCATCCTGCGGCTGCCGTCCGACGGCCGCGACGCGGTCCTCCCGCTCCTAGACCAGTACGCCAAGCTGATCCAGTGAGCCTCGACCTGCCCGCGTTCGCCGCCGAGCTCCTGCGCGACGGGCGGGTCGCGCGGCTCGGCACGGCGGACCGGTCGGGTCAACCTCTCGTGCTCCCGGTGTGCTACGTCTTCGACGGCCGCTCGTGCTTCTCGGCGATCGACGCCAAGCCCAAGCGCATTCCGGCGGGTGGCCTCCGGCGCGTCCGCAACATCACGGAGAACCCGCGCGTGTCGCTGGTCGTCGACCGCTACGACGAAGAGTGGACGCGGCTGGCCTGGGTGATCGTCCAGGGGCACGCGGATATTCTCACCGACGGCCCCGAGCGCGCGGGGGCCGTCGATCTCCTGCGGGACAAGTACGCGCAGTATCGCGCGCTCGGGCTCGACCGGACGACCGCGACCGTCATTCGAATCTCGCCGGAGCGGGCGATGTCCTGGCGCTGGGACGACTCGGAGGGAAGGGGCTAGCTCTTTTCGATCTGGAGGCCGGCCTGCGAGACCAGCACGCCGGACTGCCCGGCCTGGCGCATCGCCTGCGCGACCCGGTGCTTCTCGATCCACGCGCGAATCTCGAGGTCGCGATGCGTGTCGAAGAATTCCGCGGTCATCGTGATCAGCTGGGTGACCTTGCCGTGGTTGTCCTGGAGCTGGAAGACCTGCGCGTTGCGCTGAAAATCGTAGAAGTCGTAGACCGTGCACAGCGGGAACTCGCGCTGCAGGTATCCGCGGACGACCGCGATCTTCGCCTCGTCGAGCGTCGGATGGTCGGGCGTCGGATGGTCGAGGAACTTGCGCCACTGCGGCGCGAGCTCGCCGTTGTCCGGAAGTGTGAGCCCCTTGAGAATGCCGCGCTGCTGCTCCGTCAGCTCGTGCATCGGATCCTGGGATTCGTCGATGACCTCGTCGGGCGCCACCTCTTCGGGCTCCAGGCGGAGATCCGCGGCGAATGGCTGGATGGCCAGCGGCGCCGCCGCGGGCGCCGGGGCGCTCGCGCGCGGCGCCGGAGGCGGCGTCGTACCGGTCAGCCGGTCGAGAAACTTTCGCCAGGTCGGAGCAAGGTCGCTCTTGGCAACCTCGGGCTTCGGCGCGTCGATCTTCGGAGCATCGACTTTCGCGGTGTCGTTTCTCGATCCGTTCCTGGCCGGAGCGCTCCTCGGCGGAATGCGCGGATCGATCGTGCTCGGAGTGCTCGGCTCGACGCGTGAAGACCGGCTGGAAGCGGCCGGTGCGACGCTCTCGCGCCCGGGCTTCGGCGGCTCCTCTCTCGGCACGGGAACGTGGGGAAGGTCGCGCAGCCGCCGACCGCGCGCGGGCTCGGGCGGCAAGCGCAGGCCCTTGAGCACGACCTTGTCCTCGGCCGATTCTCTGGTGACGCCGTTGGACGCAGCCGGCTCGACAACTCTCGGCGCCGGCTCGACCCTGGGCGCGGGTTCCACTCTTCGCGGGACCTCCACTCTGGGCGGAGGCGCCACTCTGGGCGGGGGCACTCTGCGCGGAGCCTCCTCCACCCTGGGCGCGGGCTCCAGTCTGGGCGCGGGCTCCACAACTCTTGGAGGCTCGACGAGCCGCGGCGCGGGCTTGGGCTCGTGGAGCATGACCATCTTCGGCTCCTCCGCGGCCACCGGCTCACCGTGCACGACGACCTCGCGCTCCTCCGGTTCTTCCTGCTCCTCCTGTTCCGCCAGTTCCTCCGGCTCGGCGACCGGCGCGGCAACCCGCGCCGGCGCGGCGAGCCGACGAATCGCGGGCTCCGGTCGCTCGTCGACCTCGGGCACGCCCCGATCCCAGTCGGCGCGGTCGAGGTAGAAGCCCAGCGTGCCGTTGGCCTCGACATAGCGAAACTCGAAGAAGTCGACCGTGGAGAACTTGAGGAGCCGCATCTTCCTCACGAACGACTCCAGGAGCCGCTCGGCGACGAAGACGACTCGGGGCGGCCACTCCGGCTGCGTCGGCCCGGGGACGAGCTTCTGCAGCGACTCCGGATAGTCGAGACACCAGGCGTAGGCCTCGAGCGCCCTCAGGAGCATGGTGTCGTCGGCGGTCAGGCCGAGCGTGATCAGGACGGGCGTGTCGGAACCGTCGAGCGCGACGAGCTCGATGCCGGCCCGTCCGAGATTCAGATTGGATCCGATGATCTTGAGTCCGGGCTCGATTACCTCGACGTTCTCCGCGACCAGCGTGCCGAGCTGGTGGAGATCTTTGATTTCGCGCCGTTTGAACGTCAGCTTCATGCAGGTCTATCCAGACGGGCAGAACGCAACTGATGTGCCAGCCAAGGGCAAATGCTCGTCCGGTAACGAATCCAGAGTGTTGCGGCAGACTTCGTCGAACGTCTCGGCCCGGCTCGTGTCCAGTCTGACACGCGCAGGAATGTACCGCTGCCACGCGGTCACCCAGCCGGTTGCCAGACCGGCAAACAATTGGTCATTGGTAAGAATTTACTTGGTCAGTGAGTGGCCAGAGGGTCATTGTCATGCGCCGGGCGTGTTCCTATCCCACTAATTTCTTGGTATTTTATAAATTGCCGGCCGGTGGTAATTTATGGCACTGAGATTGCTCAGTTGGATCGCGTGCTAGTCTGACTTCAGCTAGCCGGGAGGAATCGCCGTTGAACCTGACCCAGGCGTTCCGAGAGCTGGTACAGATCGGGATCACGTTGACCAGCGAGCAAGACCTGGGCACCTTGCTCGAGCGCATACTGACCGAGGCGCGCCGGTTCACACGGGCCGAGGCCGGCACGCTGTTCCTCCGCGAAGGTGACCTGCTCCGCTTCACCGTTGTTCAGAACGACCGCCTCGCCAAGGAGCTGGGCGAAGAGGAGATGCGTCGGCGCCTCAAGGCCGAGCCCCTGCACCTTCGCGAGCTGAGCCTCGCGGGTCACGTCGCGCTCACCGGCGACATCCTCAACCTGCACGACACGTACATGATCCCGCCGGACCGGCCGTATGCGTTCGACCCGCGGGTCGACGAGCGACTCAGCTATCGCACCCAGTCGATCCTGGTGGTCCCGCTCCAGGATCCCGCGCACAACATCCTCGGTGTGCTCGAGCTGATCAATGCGCTGGACCGGGGCCGCGTCGTGCCGTTCGATTCGCAGTACGAATCGCTGGTGGGATCGCTGGCGTCGCAGGCCGCCGTCGCCCTGCGCAACGCCCGGCTCGAGGACCTCTCCTTCAAGGACGCGCTGACCGACGTGTACAACCGTCGATACTTCACGATCCGGATGGAGGAGGAGTTCAAGCGCCATTCCCGCTTCGGCGAGCCGCTCTCGCTGGCGCTGCTGGATCTGGATCGCTTCAAGGAAATCAACGACCAGTTCGGTCACCGCGCCGGGGACGAGGTCCTGCGCGACGTCGCGCAGCTTCTCGTCAAGCACTCGCGCAGCTTCAGCATCGTGACCCGGTACGGCGGCGACGAGTTCGCGATCATCCTGGTGAACACGGCGAAGGCCGGCGGCCTCACGTACGCGGAGCGCATCCGGATCATCATGGAGCAGAACCGGTTCGCGCACTCGCCGGTCACGGCCAGTCTCGGGGTCGCCAGCCTCCCGGAAGATGCGACGACCATCGACGATCTCATCGTCGCCGCTGATCGGGCCCTCTACGAGGCCAAGCGTCTGGGCCGGAACCGGGCGGCCGCCCCGTGAGCTCCCACACCGCCGCCGACCGCGAGCAGATCCTCGACGAGCTGCTCGACATCGGCCTCGCCGTCGCCAGCGAGCGCGATCTCTACGCCCTGCTCGACCGGATCCTCGAAGCGGCGCGGCGGTTCACGCGAGCCGAGGCCGGCACCCTCTTTCTCCGCGAAGGCGATCGGCTCCGGTTCGCCGTGGTGCAGAATGACCTGGTCGAGCGAAAGCTGGCACGGCCCGAGCTGCAGCAGCGATTCGAGGCCGAGCCCCTGCGCCTCAGTGAGCCGAGTCTCGCCGGCCACGTGGCGCAGACCGGCGAGGTGGTCAACGTCGCCGACGCGCACGCGATCGGTGTGCACCAGACCCGCGCTTTCAACGCGCGATTCGACGCCACCAGCGACTACGCCACGCGCTCGGTGCTCGCGGTCCCCCTTCAAGATTTGACCGGCAGCATCGTCGGGGTGCTCGAGCTCCTGAACGCCGTGGACGACTCCGGCGCGACCGTCGCCTTCCACCGGGATCACGAAAAGCTGATCCGGGCGCTCGCCGCCCACGCCGCGGTCGCCATTCGCAATGCCCGGCTCGAGAACATCTCGTTCAAGGACAGCCTGACCGAGCTCTACAACCGCCGGTATTTCGGCCTGCGGATCGACGAGGAGGTCAAGCGCCACACCCGGTTCGGGCATCCGCTCTCGCTCGTGGTCGTGAACGTCGATCGCTTCAAGCCGATCAACGCCGAGCACGGGCAGCCCGCGGGTGACGAGGTGCTCCGCGAGGTCGCACGGCTCCTCGTCCGGCACTCCCGGAGCTTCACGATCATCGCCCGCCTGGACGGCGACGAGTTCGCCGCGCTGCTCGCCAACACCCCCAAGGCCGGCGCCGTCACCTACGCGCAGCGGATCCGTTCCGTCATCGAGGGCCATCCCTTCGCGCACGGCACGGTCACCGCGAGCTTCGGCGTGGCCGGCCTGCCGGCCGACGCCGTGGCGGCGGACGACCTGCTGGCGGCGGCTCAGCGGGCGTTGCGCCAGGCGAAGGACCTCGGCCGGAACCGCGTCACCGCGCTCTAGGTCGTCGGCCGCGTCATTCGATCGGTCCCGCGCTTGACTTGTCTCCCGCTCATGTGTCATTAGGTTCCTCGGCCGCGCGCGCGAAGCCGCCGTTCGACGCACCGATGGAGGAGCCCATGAGCCAGAGCCAGTTCCGCACACAGCTCGAGGCCGCCGTCAGCGCCCGTCACAGCCGCCTGAATCCGTTCACCGAGAAGTGGGTGAAGGGCGAGCTGACGCGCGCCCAGCTCGGGGCCTGGGCGGCCCAGCACCATCAGTACGTCTCGCAGTTTCCCCGCTGGTGCGCCACGGTGTACGGCCAGTGCCCGGACCCCGACGCGCGCGATTTCCTGCTCGAGAACATCATCGAGGAAGAATCCGGCACCAAGCACGTCGATCTGCTGATCCGCTTCGCCGAGGCGTGCGGGGTCTCGCGGGCCGAAGTGGAATCCAAGCAGCAGCTCCCGACCACCCGGGGCCTTACCGCGTGGTGCTTCGAGATGTCGCACCAGCCCTTCCACATCGCGGCGGCCGGGCTCCTGGTCGGGCTCGAGTCCCAGGTGCCGGGCATCTACCAGCGCAACCTGCCTCCGCTCAAGTCGCATTACGGCTTCACCGACCACGAGGTGGAGTTCTTCGCGATCCACATCGAGGCCGACGAGGTCCACGGCGAGCGCGGCTACCAGATCGTCGAGCGTCACTGCACGAGCCCGGCGCGGCAGGCGGAGGCGGTCGACGCGGTCCGCCAGGCGACCGAGATGCGCTGGCAGTACATGACCGGCCTCTACCGTGCCTTCGTCGTGAAGGACGAGGTGTGAGTCGCCACCACGTCGGACGCCTCGACGATCTGACGGCGGGCCAGCTCAAGCTGGTCGAGGCCGACGGCACGCGTGTGGTGCTGGTGAGGGTCCGGGACGAGGTGTTCGCGTGCAGTGACGAGTGCGCGCATCAGGGTGGTCCTCTGAGCGAGGGGCGGGTCACCGGTACGCGGCTCGCCTGTCCCTGGCACGGCTGGATGTTCGACCTGCGCTCGGGCGAGTGCGTGATGCCCTCGCGCGGCGGGCGTGTCGGCACCTATCCGGTGACGCTCGAGGGCGGCGACATCTGGGTGGAGATCGCGTGACATGGCGCTCTCCCGCGATCGGGCTCGCGCCTGTGTCGAGCGCGGCGTCGCCGAAGCGCAGGCGCTCGGCTTCAAGGTCGCGATCGCGGTCGTCGACGACGCCGGGCATCTGATCGTCTGTGACCGGATGGACGGCGCGCTCTGGGTGACACCCGAGATCGCCCGCGCGAAGGCCAACGCGGCGGCGGCGTTCCACGCCACCACACTCGACCTCGAGGAGCGATTCGCCAAGCGCCAGCTCTTCGCCGACAGCGTCGCGACCCTCGGCGACTATCAGTTCGTCTTCGGCCGGGGCGCGGTTCCGCTGGTGGAGGACGGGCGCATCGTGGGTGCCGTCGGGGTCAGCGGCGCCGTGCCCGCCGACAACGACCACACGATCGCCGACGCCGCCGCGGGCCATCCCGTTCTGCCGCGCGCCCACTAAGGTCCCGCCTGAGGTAAAGTGTCGGACATGCAATTCGAGGTCGAAGTCCATCGTAACGACATGGGCGAGTGGGTCGCGGTCGCCGTGGCCTGGGGCGTCGAGGTGACCGGGCGCACCGAGAACGAGGCCCTCGCCCGGATCATGAACGCGCTCGCGCAGCACTTCAAGAAAATCCCGGGCCAGTGAGCGGGGCGCTCGCCGGGCTTCGGGTCGTCGATTGCTCTCGCCTGATCGCCGGCGGCGTGCTCGCGACGATCCTCGCCGACCACGGCGCCGATGTGATCAAGGTCGAGAACCCGCGCGGCGGCGATCCCCTGCGCACGTGGCTGCGCGATCGCGGCGAGCTGTGGTGGAAGGTGTACGCGCGCGGCAAGCGCTCGGTCACGCTGAACCTTGCCCATCCGAGAGGCCAGGCGCTTCTGCGCCGTCTGTGCCGCGGCGCCGACGTCCTCGTCGAGAACTTTCTCCCGGGCACCTTCGAGAAGTGGGGGCTCGGCTGGGAGGTCCTGTCCGCCGACAATCCGCGCCTGGTCTTCGCCCGGGTCTCCGGCTGGGGTCAGAACGGTCCCTATCGCGACCGGCCGGGCTTCGGCACGATGGTCGAAGCGATGAGCGGATTCGCCGTCGCGACGGGCGAGGCCGACGGCCCGCCGACGCTCCCCTCGTTCCCGATGGCCGACATGATCGCCGCGCTGTCGGCGACGACCGCCGTTCTGGCGGCCCTGCGTCACCGCGATCACGTCTCCGGACGCGGCCAGGTGATCGACGTCTCGCTCTACGAGCCGCTCCTGTCGGTGCTGGGCCCGGCCGCCGCCGAATTCGCTCTCGACGGAACCGTGGCGGTGCGCCGCGGCAACAGTTCGGAGAACGCGAGCCCGCGCGGGACCTACCAGACGCGCGAGGGCAAGTGGGTGGCGCTGTCGGCCTCGACGCCCGCCTCGGCGGCCGCTCTCTTCGAAGGGCTGGGCCTCGGCGATCTCCTGACGGACCCCCGCTTCGCCACCAACGACGCGCGCGTCGCCCACAACGACCTGGTGGACGCGGCGCTCACGCGCGCCATCGGCTCCCGGACGCTCGACGAGATGGTGCGGCTCTTCGAGACGGCGAACCTCACCGCCTCTCCCGTCTATGACAGCGCCGACATCGCCAAGGATCCCCACGTCGTCGGTCGCGGCATCCTTGTCGACGTCCCGGACGCCGACCTCGGAGCCGTGCGGATGACGGCGCCGACGCCCCGCCTCGCCGAGACGCCCGCCACGATCCGATCGTCGGGCCCGCCGCTCGGCGCTCACAACCGCGAGGTCTACGGCGAGATCGGCATCGACGACACCGAATTGGAGAACCTCAGCCGCGAGGGCATCGTATGACTATGGCGTTCGGCTTCCTCACCAGCGTGCTGCTCACAGTGCTGCTCGGCCTGGCACCGGCGGCCCGTGCCGCCGACTACGGCGGCCCGCTCATCGACGCCCACTCACACCTGCCGAATGGCACCGCGATCGATACGTACGTCGCCGCGATGAAGCGGCACAACGTCGTCAAGGTGGTGCTCCTGGGCGTCGGAGGCCTCCAGAAGGACGACACGAACTGGCTGACGGCGGCGAGCAAGAAGTATCCCGATCGGGTGGTGGCCGGCCTGCCCCTGCCCGACCCGACCGTCGACGCGGCGGCGAGCCAGCTCGAAGTCCAGCTGGAGCGCGGCCGCAAGCGGGTGATCGGCGAGGTTCACATGCGGCAGGTCGGGCGCCGCCTGATCGATCGCGATCCGAACGGCGCGGCATTCGGCCGGATCCTCGACGTCGCCGGGAAATTCGGCGTCCCGATCGTCATCCACTACGAGCTGACCGATGCGGCCGAGACCGCGCTCGATCGCGCGCTCGCCGCCCACCGCAAGACAATCGTGGTGCTCGCCCACGGTGGCGAGGGGCCGCCCGGCCGTCTCGACCGGCTCCTGATGCGCAATCCCAACCTCCGTGTGGACCTTTCTGGCATGCATTTCCAGCGGACGCCGGCGCTGGCGACCGAGACGGGCCCGCTCGATCCGGGCTGGAAGGCGGTGATCGAGAAGATGCCCGATCGCTTCCTGATCGGCGTCGACGTCTGGGCGGCGCGGCTCTTCGAGCCGGCGATGCTGGATCGCCTCTTCGGCTGGACCCGGCGAATCCTCGGCGAGCTGAAACCCGACGTGGCCGAGCGCGTCGCCCACCAGAACGCGACCACGCTGTATCGGCTGGAGCAGCCATGAGCTTTCGCACGGCGCTCTGCGATCTCCTCGGCATCGAGTACCCGATCGTCCAGTCCGGTATGGGCGCCATCGCCGGGCCCGAGCTCGTGGCGGAGGTCTGCCGCGCCGGCGGCCTCGGTATCCTGGCCGGGCTGAACGTGGCGCCCGATGACCTGCGAACGATGATCCGCCGCGTCCGCGAGCTGACCGACCGTCCGTTCGGCGTGAATCTCTGGCTGCACCGCGATCTCCGACCCCCCATCGATCCCGCCGGGATACCGGAAGCGACACTGCGCGGAGCCCAGGAGATGCTCAACCGCTTCCGGGGCCGCCTGGGGATCCCGACGACGACGACCCGGCCGGCCCGGGCGCCCGACCTCGTCGACGCGACGGTCCAGGTCGTGCTCGAGGAGCGGCCCCCGGTGTTCTCATCTGCGCTCGGATGGCTCGACCACGGGCTCAGCGAGGAGTGTCATCGGCGCGGCATCAAGATCATGGCCATGGTCTCGAGCGTGGCGGACGCGCGCACGGCGGCGGCCGAGGGCTCCGACGTGATCGTGGCGCAAGGCGGCGAGGCGGGCGGTCACCGCTCGATCGACGGCAAGCCGACGACCGCCGAGGCCACGACGGTGGGGACCGTCGCCTTGCTGCCGCAGGTGGTGGACGCGGTGCGTCGGCCGGTCGTGGCTGCGGGCGGGATCGCCGACGGGCGCGGGCTCGTCGCCGCGCTGGCGCTCGGGGCGAGCGGCGTGTTGCTGGGAACCCGCTTCGTGGCTACCCGCGAGTCGATGGCGCCCGAGCTCTACAAGAAGCGGGTGCTCGAAAGCGAGAGCGACGCGACGACCGTCACGGACGTGCTCAGCGGCCTCTGGGCCCGGGCGCTCGCGAATCGCTTCACCCGCGAGTACGCCGAGGCCGGCGCGCCGGTGCTCCCGCCCCTCGTCCAGCGAAGCGCCGCCAACGACGTCTACATCGCCGCCCTCAAGCAGGGCGACGCCGAGTATTACCCGATGATGGCCGGCCAGAGCGTTGGCCTGATCCGCGATCTGCCGGGCGCGGGCGACGTAGTGCAGGCGATCATCCGCGAGGCGCGCGCCGTGCTGCAGGCGCTGCCCGAGCGGGTGCGACAGAGCTAGCGGCGCTTCGCGGCCCGGCGGGACTTCGGCTGTCGCCGGAGCTCGACCGTGGCGCCCCGCACGCGCCCGGCGCAGCGGCGGCAGAAGTACTTGATCTCCACCGGATGCCCGCACTCGGCGTGAACCAGGGCCGTCTGCCGGTGAAGATGGCGCGAGCCCCACGCGGCGAGCGCGCCCACGACCACCCCCAGCTCGCGCCCCTTGTCGGTCAGGGCGTACTCGGCCCGCGGCGGATGCTCGGAGTAGAAGCGGCGCGCGACCAGCGCGTGCTCCTCCATGAGCTTCAGGCGGTCCGAGAGGATGTTGGGCGGGATGCCGGCCAGGCCCTCCAGGAAGTCCTGAAACCGGCGCGGGCCGCGGAGGAGATCGCGCACCAGCAGGAGGGTCCAGCGGTCGCCCACCACCTCGAGCGACTTCGCGACCGGGCACGCCTGACCGTAGCGCTTGGGCACGCCTTAGTGTAGCAAGGTCTTGACACTAAAGCTAGTCACTATACAATTCGTAGTTAGTCGGGATCGATGCCCATGGACCCGCGGACCCGCCGGATGCTCGAAGGCCCCATCGCGCCGACCCTGCTCGCGCTGGCCGCGCCCAACGTCGTCATGCTGGTGGCGCAGGTCGCCATCAGCGTGCTCGAGGCGTACTTCGTCGGCTGGCTCGGCGCCGACGCCCTCGCCGGCGTCTCGGTCACCTTCCCGCTGGTCATGCTCATGCAGACGATGTCGGCGGGGGGCATGGGTGGCGGCGTCGCCTCGGCGATCGCCCGGGCGCTCGGGGCGGGACGGGCCGCGGAGGCGAGCCGGCTGGTGGCCCACGCGATCGTCATCGCCCTCACCATGGCGTGCGCGTTCACCGTGCTGGTGCTGGCCAGCGGGCCGGCGATCTACGGCGCGATGGGGGCGCGCGCCGGCGCGCTCGACGCGGCCCTCGCGTACTCGAACGTCATCTTCGCGGGCGCCGCCGCGATCTGGCTTTTCAACACACTGGCCAGCGTGGTCCGGGGGACCGGCAACATGCTGCTGCCCGCCGGCGTGGTGCTCGGCGCCAGTCCGATCCTGATGCTCTCGCCCGCCCTGATCTTCGGCTGGGGACCGTTTCCCGCGCTGGGCGTCACCGGCGCCGCGGTGGCCGTCGTCGCCTACTACGGGGCCGGGACTCTCGTGTTCCTGACCTATCTCGCGTCCGGCCGCAGCGTCGCCCGACTCGGTCTCCGGATGGTCCGCTTCGAGCGCCGTCTGTTCCGGGACATCTTGCGCGTGGGCGCGCCGAGCCTCGTCAACAACGTCCAGACGAACTTGACGGTCGTCCTGCTCACGGCGCTGGTCGGATCCTTCGGCACCTTCGCGCTGGCCGGGTACGGCGTGGGCGTGCGGCTCGAGTACCTCCAGATTCCGCTGGTCTTCGGCTTCGGCTCGGCGCTGGTCACGATGGTCGGCACGAACATCGGCGCGGGGCAGAGCGCACGCGCCCGTCGCGTCGCCTGGACCGGCGCGGCGCTGGCGGCGGGCGTCACGGAGGCGATCGGGCTGACGGCCGCGCTCTTCCCGGCGAAATGGCTCGGTCTCTTCAGCGCCGAGCCCGAGGTTCTGAGAGTCGGCGCGACGTACCTGCGCATCGTCGGGCCGGCCTACGGCTTCTTCGGCCTCGGCCTGGCGCTCTACTTCGCCTCGCAGGGCGCCGGGCGCCTGCTCTGGCCGCTGCTGGCCGGGCTGAGCCGCCTCGTCGTCGCGGCGGGCGGAGGATGGATCGTTCTCCGGCTTCTGGGTCCGAGCCTCGCCTCGATCTTCATCGTGATGGCGCTGGCCCTCGCGCTGTTCGGGACGGTGGTCTCGGTCGCCATGTATCAGGGCGCGTGGCGCCTGCGGAGGGAATCATGAGTGCTCCTCAGATATTCGGGCTCCAGTTCGTGTTCAGCCTGGTGCTCGATAGCCTCCTGGCGCGATGGTACGTCGCCCCGCGCCTCGCGGCGCTCCCGCTGCGGACGGCGCTGATTCCGCTGCTCTTGCTTCACGCGACGCGCTTTCTCGGCCTGGTGTTCCTGGTTCCGTCGGTCGCGGGCGGGCCGCTCCCGCCGGAGTTCGCAGTGGCCGCGGCCTACGGCGATCTGCTCGCGGCGCTGCTCGCGCTCGGCGCTATCGCCGCCCTCCGGGCCGGCTGGATGATCGCGATCCCCCTCGTGTGGGTGTTCAATCTCGTCGGGGCGCTCGACCTGATCAACGCGCTGTTTCAGGGCCTGCGGCACAACGTGCAGCTCGGCGCCGCCTACTTCATTCCCACGGTCGCGGTGCCGGCATTGCTGGTCACCCACGCCATGATCTTCGCCATGCTCGCGACGCGCCGGAGCTGAGGAGGACGCCAGGGGCCGCGAGGCCGGCGACTCCGCTACAATGGCCTATCCCGTTCCAAGGAGAGGCCAGTGAAGCTCGATGTCGGCATGCTGACCCACGACTTGAAGTCGATCCCCGCGTACGCGCGCAAGGTCGAGGCGCTCGGCTATGATTGCCTCTGGTCCTCCGAGACCCAGCACGATCCCTTCCTGCCGCTCGCCGTCGCCGCCGGCGTCACCTCCACGATCCGTCTGGGAACCGCCATCGCCGTGGCGTTTCCGCGAAGCCCGATGATCCTGGCGCACATCGCGTGGGACCTGCAGAAGGCCTCCGACGGGCGCTTCGTCCTCGGCCTGGGCACCCAGGTCAAGGGTCACAATGAGCGGCGGTTCTCGGTGAAGTTCGAGTCGCCCGGACCGAAGATGCGCGAGATCGTCCAGGCCCTCCGGCACATCTGGGATTGCTGGCAGAACGGGACGAAGCTCAACTTCAAGGGGCAGTTCTACCGCTTCGATCTGATGACGCCGTTCTTCAATCCGGGCCCCATCGCGCATCCGAAGATGCCGATCTACATCGCCGGCGTCAATCAGTACATGTGCCGCATCGCCGGCGAAGTGTGCGACGGCCTGCACGTGCACCCGTTCAACAGCCCGAAGTACCTGCGCGAGTACGTCAACCCCGCCGTGGAAGAAGGGCTCAAGGCCTCGGGCCGCAAGCGAGCCGACTTCACCTACACCACCGCGAGCTTCGCGGTGATCGGCGACACCGACGAGGAGCTGGCGAAGAACCGGCGATCGGTCAAGCAGCAGATCGCCTTCTACGCCTCGACGCGGACCTACGAGCCCGTGCTCGCCGCCCACGGCTGGCAGGACCTCACGCCGGCGCTCCACCGAAAATCCGTCGAAGGTGACTGGCAGGGCATGGCCGATCTCATCACCGACGAGATGCTCGATACCTTCGCCGTCACCGGGACGTACGAGACGATCGGCCGCCGGCTCAAGGAGCGCTACACCGGGCTCCTCGACAGCACGGCACTCTATCAACCCTACCAGCCGGGGCTCGACGATCCCCGGCTCCCGCGCCTCATCAAGGAATTCAACGCATGATCGACCTTTGCGAGCTCGGAGAGCGACCGCCCCTGGGCGAGGTCCCCACGCGCATGCACGCGTACCTCGTCCGCCAGAACCGCTTCGGCCAGCCGCGCGACGCCTGGCGGCGCGAGGTCATTCCCACGCCGACGCTCGGCCCCGACGAGGTGCTGATCTACGTCATGGCCTCGGGCATCAACTACAACAACGTCTGGGCCGCGCTGGGCAC
>Ga0137403_10001223_pt1 | contig 32381 bp, 29 predicted proteins | sample CZOMad2_1_16fung_FD_122057 | JGI IMG/M metagenome (GOLD analysis project Ga0137403, IMG submission 122057) | Vadose zone soil fungal communities from Angelo Coast Range Reserve, California, USA - CZOMad2_1_16fungal (Hybrid Assembly) | ecosystem: Environmental > Terrestrial > Soil > Vadose zone... | reverse complement strand
CAAGCGCAAGCGCACGGCTTTCGCGTCTTGACGTTCAGGCGGTGCGGAGGCGGATTTCGACTTCCAAACCCGAAGGCTGGCGGTTATGGGCCCGGACAGAGCCTTTGCAAGCTTCGACGCAGGCTTTCACGATCGCGAGACCGAGGCCCGCGCCTCCGGTATCGCGGCCACGGGAAGGTTCGAGACGGAAGAACGGGGCAAACACTTCTTCCAGGGAATTCTCCGGCAGGCCGGGGCCGGAATCTGCAACGGTGATGACCGTTTCCTGGCCCTCGCTGTGCGCCGAGACCGAGATAGGGCCTGCGCTCCCGGCGTATCGGATGGCATTCCGGACAAGATTCGAAATGGCTCGAAAGAGATAATCCGGGTTGGCCAGGACCGCGATGCCCTTCATCACCGAAGCTTGAATCTGGGCCCCCGGCGGGCTTTCGCGCTCGAGGACGCGTTGTACTATATCGGCAACCTCGACGCGGACGATGTCGGTTTCCGCGATCTGCATTCCCGCCTTCGAGAACGAAAGTAATTCGTCGATCAGTTCGGACATGTGCTGTACGTCATCTTTAACGTCGGCGACGTACTCGATGGATTTGTCGTCAGCCCGCTGCTCGAGAATGCCGAGCGCCATCTGCATGCGTGCGATCGGGGCGCAAAGCTCGTGGGCAATGTCGGCGAGGAATCGCTTCTGTCCTTTGACGAAGCCGGCGAGCGTTGTCGTCATCCGATTGATCGACGACGCGAGTTGACCGACTTCGTCTCCACGCCGGATTTCCAGCCGCGTGTCAAACTGACCTTCGGCAATTCGGCTCGTCGCGTGAGTCATTTCCGTGATCGCGCCTGTGAGACTGCGAATGAGGGGGAGCCACACGCTCACAAACACGATCGTCAATGCCAGCGTCAGCGCGAGCCACGGCTTGGGGTCAAAGAAAAATTGATTACCGATAAAGGAATCGGACATCACCACCAGGTATCCCGACGTGAGGCCGGAGGTATCCGCGGTGCGCCAGCGGATCGGCACGCTAACCCAGTACCGCGCCGGACTGCCGGTGGTGGCGCGGAATATCGCTCGCCGGGGAGCGGGCCGGGGACCGCCGTTTCTGAATCGTTGCCCGATCTCATCCACGATTTCTTTCGGCAGCGCGGCGGGCGTTCTCGTCAGGCTATTGCCATTCCCATCGACCAGGTAAAAATCGACGTCGTATTGTTTTGAAAGCTGTTCCAGCAGTTCTGCCCTGGATTCGACGGGTGTCTCTCCCAGATCCTGCGCTAACTCCCCGGAAACCGACAGGACACGATTGAGCGTGGGCGCGACAATGAAATTTTCCGGGCTGATTCGGAACTGGACTCCGGCGAATATCAGGAGAACGACCGTGAGCATCACCAGCGTCAAGATCGCAAGCAGTGCAATCTTCCAGGTCAATGAAAGCCCCGCTCTCATCCCTCGATCTCCGTTCCCGGCTTGAGCAGCCGGTAGCCGACCGACCGGACCGTCTGGACCCATCGCGGCGACTTGGCGTCATCGCCGAGCTTGCGCCGGATCGAGGAGATATGCACGTCGATCGAGCGGTCGAATGCTTCAAAGTCGCGCTCGGCGACTTCAAGCAAGAGTTGCTCGCGCGATTTCACCCGTCCGGGCACCCGCGCGAGCGCGAGCAGCAGGTCGAACTCGACCGCCGTCAGTGAGACCGGCTTGTCGTTCAATGTGACGCGTCGCGTGTCCGGCTCGATGTGCAGGTCGCCGATCACGATCGGGACTTCATGCTTCTCGCCCGCCATTGAAGCCGATGCCGCCGCAGTTCGCTCGGCCGTTACTCGCGACCGGCGAATGACGGCGCGAAGGCGCGCAAGCAATTCCCGGGTCGAGAATGTTTTCGGAAGATAATCGTCGGCCCCCATTTCGAGTCCGACAATGCGATCGGATTCCTCGCCGAGTCCGGTCAGCATCAGGACTGGAACCTGCGAGGCCGCGCGAATCTTGCGGAGGACTTCAAGGCCGTCCATCTCCGGCATCATGATGTCGAGGATGACGGCATCGAACGTTTCCGCAAGCGCTTTCTCCAGGCCTTGCCTCGCCGTATGCACGGTGACGACGTCGTATCCGAGCGCCTCGAGGTAGTCCTTGATCAGCCGGCACAGTTTCTTATCGTCATCGACGACGAGCAGCCGCGTTTTCACGGCGTCATATGATTCGGCGGGCATGAAGCGATCATAACGCCGGTTTGCAGGCCTTACATTCCCTTAACAATTCTTTTCACTTCTCTTACAACTGTAACCTTCCCGCTCATACCCCCTTAACGTTGCTGCCGCCTAATAAAGGGTGAGGCACACAAATATGACAGGGAAGAAACGTACATACATCGTTGGGTTCTCCGGCATCCTACTCATGATTGCGCTCAGCTTCTGGGCGTTCGGAAGAGACCGGATGGCGAAGAGCACATTCATAACCGCAAAAGTGCAGCGCGCTTCGATTTCCAACACGATTTCAGCGACCGGCACACTTGAAGCGCTTCGCACCGTCCAGATCGGCAGCCAGGTTTCCGGGCAGGTCTCCGCTCTTTATGCCGACTACAACGCGGTGGTCAAGAAAGGACAACTGCTGGCGGCGCTCGACCCGCGTCCGGCTGCGTCGCAGGTGACGACGGCGCAGGCGCATGTCGCGGCCTCGGACGCGCAGGTCCACTCGGCTGAAGCCGATCTGCTGAACCAGCAGGCCAGCGTCGCACAAGCCGAAGCCAATGTCCGTATCGCCGAAGTTGCCTTGCAAAACGCGAAATTGATGTTTGAGCGCGCGCAGGAGCTCGACAGTCACGGCCTGGTCTCGAAGAATGATTTCGACACGGCGAAGACGAACTTCGACTCCTCCGACGCAAAGCTGCAGCAGGCTCAGGCTGCGCTTCAACAGGCTCAGACCATGATCCGCTCGCGGCAGGCGTCGATCGATTCTGCCAAGGCGAACGTGGTGGCATCGAAGGCGGACTTCGAGCGCTCGCAAATCAGCATGGATATGACAAAGATCTACTCCCCGGTTGACGGCGTCGTGATTTCCCGCAATGTGGACGTGGGACAGACCGTCGCCGCCAGCCTGCAGGCGCCTGTCCTTTTTACGATCGCGAACGATCTCACGCAGATGCAGGTGAAGGCCAGCGTCGATGAAGCCGACATCGGCAAACTGAACGACAATGCCAACGTTCGATTCACGGTAGACGCCTATCCTAATGACGTATTCCGCGGCAAGATCGCGGAAATCCGTCTCGAGCCTCAGACGGTTCAGAACGTCGTTACCTACAGCGTCATCATTGGAGTCGCCAATCCCGAGATGAAACTGCGGCCCGGCATGACGGCGAACCTCACGATCACCGTCGATAGCAAAGACAATGTCCTGACCGTTCCGAATGCGGCGTTCCGCTTCACGCCGGACGGCGCAGCCGGACAAGCTGGACAGGCGCAAGGCCGGCGCGGCAGCACGATTTGGATTCTCGACGAAAACGGACAGCCGCAGCCGAAGACCGTACGCACCGGCATCAGCGATGGATCGCGCACGGAAATCGTCGCGGACGACATCGCGGAAGGCGCGGACGTGGTCACCGGCGACCTGTCGAAGAAACCAGCCGCCGCCAATAGCAGCGCGGGGCAGCGGCAAGGTGGCGGTCTGTCGTTTGGCATGCCGGGCATCGGCGGCGCCGGCGGCATTGGCGGCGGCCCGCGAGGAGGTGGACGATGAACCCAACCGTGATCCGGATTGAAGACGCCCACAAGGTCTATAACACCGGCGAAGTCGAAGTGCACGCGTTGCGCGGTGTGTCATTCGAGGTGAAGAAAGGCGAGTTCGTAGCCGTGATGGGGCCGTCAGGGTCGGGCAAGTCCACCATGATGAATATCATCGGCTGTCTCGACCGGGTTACGAACGGAAGTTATTTACTCGATGGCATCGATGTTGCGACGCTGTCGAAGGATCAACTCGCCGACATTCGAAATCAGAAAATCGGATTCGTGTTTCAGTCGTTCAACCTGATTTCACGTACCTCGGTTCTCGATAACGTCATGCTGCCCATGGTCTACGCCGGTCTGCCGGTTCCCGAACGCCAGCGCCGCGCCCGCCTCGCTCTGGCCAGCGTCGGACTGGCGGAGAAGGAGCGCAGCCTGCCCAACCAGCTTTCCGGCGGCCAGCAGCAGCGCGTGGCATTGGCCCGCGCGTTGGCGAACGAGCCGTCGCTGATTCTGGCCGATGAGCCGACCGGCGCGCTGGACACCAGGACTTCTGAAGAGGTGATGAAAATTTTTCAGGGTCTCAATCGGGAAAACGGAATCACTATCGTGCTCATCACGCACGAACCGGACATTGCTGCTTATGCGGATCGCATCGTCCGTTTCCGCGACGGCCGGATTTGCGAAGAAGGCGGACGCGGGGAGGAGTTGGCATCATGAAGTTTCGCGACATTACTCAAATGGCGTTTCAGGCTCTCGGAAAAAACAAAATCCAAACCATGCTGACAACCCTGGGAATCGTGATCGGCGTCTCCGCGGTGATCGCGATGGTGTCCGTGGGTCAGGGTGCCTCGAAGCTGGTGCAGGACCAGATGTCCAGCATGGGTACGAACGTCCTGCAGGTCATGCCTGCAGCGCCTCGAGGTGCGAGCGGCGCGCGCGGAACGTCCGACCAAAGCGTCGCGCTTACCGAAGCCGACGTTGAAGCCATCCAGAACGAAGTACCGACGGTCAAAGTGGCCTCCCCCGTAGTGAATTCGTCGGCGCAGATCATCGCCGGCAATCAGAACTGGCAGACGCGTGTGGAAGGCGCCAACGAGCGGTATCTCGAGATTCGCGATTGGAAGATCGATCAGGGCAGCTTCTTCGCCGAAAGCGATGTGAAGTCCGCCGCGCGCGTCATCGTTCTGGGGAAAACCGTCGCCGTGAACTTGTTCGGCGACGCCGATCCCATCGGCCAGACCATTCGTGTGCGCAATTTGCCCTATCGAATCGTCGGGGTGCTGGCGGCGAAAGGACAGTCGGCGATGGGTACGGATCAGGACGACGTCGCCATGATGCCGTACACCACGGTTCAGAAGAAAATGCAGGGCCAGGCCATTCTGTCCATCAATCGCGCGAGTGTGTCGGCGATCGACGCCGACTCGACCAGTGTGGCGCAGGCCCAGATCGCGGATCTGCTCCGGCAACGGCACAAGATTCCACCGGGCGGAACCGACGACTTCCGCGTCAATAATCTCACGGAAATCGCTGATGCCGCGCAACAGACGACTCTGGTCATGACACTCCTGCTGGGCAGCATCGCCGCCGTGTCGCTGGTCGTGGGCGGCATCGGCATCATGAACATCATGCTCGTGTCCGTTACCGAACGGACACGTGAAATCGGCATACGCATGGCGATCGGTTCACGCGGCTCTTATATAAGGATGCAGTTCCTCGCCGAGTCCGTGATGCTGTGTATGTTCGGCGGGATCATCGGCGTCGTGTTTGGCGCGCTGCTCTCGCTCGCTGTGGCGCGGCTGCTCGGGTGGCCAACCCTCGTATCGGTTCAGGCAGCCGCGCTGGCCTTCAGTTTCGCGGCCGCGACGGGAATCTTCTTCGGCTATTATCCCGCGCGTAAAGCGGCGTCACTCGATCCGATCGAAGCCCTGCGGTACGAGTGAATCTGTCATGCCGTCTCTCCATGGTTTTTCAAACCGTAGCCCCGGCGGGCGATGATCGGGATCAGATTTCATGATATCGTCCTGCTGTGATAATGCCGGAAATTGCTCCCTTGCGGACGCCTGGAGACGTGAGATCCGAGGTTGTCGACGATGCTGTCCGGCACAGTCTTCTGGTGCGGGTGACGCATTGGCTCAACAGCTTTGTCTTCCTGGCGCTGGTCGTAAGCGGCGCTGCGATTCTCCTCGCCCATCCCAGACTATATTGGGGAGAGACCGGAGCGTTTGGAAGTCCTGCCTGGATCGAACTCCCGCTTCCCTTGAACCTGTATCAAACCGGATGGGGCCGCAGTCTGCACTTTCTGGCCGCATGGATTAGCGTGCTGAACGGATCCATATATGTGCTTTCCGGGATCGCCTATCGGCGTTTCTCAGACGACTCCAGGAAATACACCATGTCGCAGCGCTGGGCGTACCTCGCGGTTGTCTTTGTGCTTTTTCCGCTGATGATCGCGACGGGCCTCGCAATGTCCCCGGCGATAGCGGCAGTACTACCGGGCCTGGTCTCATCACTTGGCGGACACCAATCTTCGAGGACCATTCACTTCCTGGTTACCGATGTTCTTCTTCTCTTCGTATTTGGCCACGTCGCAATGGTATATCTGTCCGGATTCCGAAGCCGGATACGGGGCATGATCCTGGGTCGGCCGGGCCGGATGGAAACAAAGGAGCGCTTATGAACAGGTCGATCCCTCGCCGAACATTTGTGCGGACTGTGCTGGGTGCCGCTGTAGCCGCGGGTTCGGGCGCTGCGGCTCTTCTGGCGGGCCGGTATGGCCTGGTTCCGCCCGATTACGGCGGCGTGTTGGGTATTGGCCACACATTGACATTCGGAGCGCAGCGTCTGTTGCTTCGCAAGCAGCCGCTCGCGCGCGAGTTTGATCGAGCCCAGATCTCGACGAATTTTCCAGCGCTCAACACGACCTTACCTGAAGACCCTGATTACCAGCGCGACATGAAGCAAGGGTTCCGCGACTGGAGGCTCATCGTGGACGGCCTCGTGGCGCGCCCGGTGGAACTCTCGCTCGCCGACATTCGAGGTTTTCCTTCACGCACGCAGATCACGCAACACGTATGCGAATATGGCTGGTCGGCAATTGCCGAGTGGACAGGCGTTCCGCTCTCGCTTGTTCTGAGTGCCGCCGGAGTTCAGCCGCAGGCCCGGTATGTCTTCTTTAATTGCGTCGATGGATGGTGGGACAGCCTCGATATGGCCGATGCCTGGCATCCGCAAACTTTGCTGGCCTACAGCATGAACGGGCAGGACCTGCCCGTTGCGCACGGAGCGCCGGTCCGGCTGCGCGTCGAGCGGCAGCTCGGCTACAAGCATCTAAAATACATCACAGCAATTACGGTCACCGATACTGCCCGGGAGTGGGGCAAAGGACAGGGATCGGAGGGCGCGGAACACGGCTACTCCTGGTATGCCGGTATCTAAGCTCCGGCCGGCCGACCCACCGACAGCTTCACCTTTTCTGTGCTTGACGTACTATTGCGGAAAGCTTATGGGAACTGATACTGGCTGATGATGCAGAAGCAGAATTCATTGTAGCCGGACGACGGAAAACCTGCGAAGGGCGGACCAGCTTTCAGCTGATGCAGTCTATCCACCATGTGGTTATGACCACCTTTAAAACGCCTGTAAATCCCGGTTGCTTCCAGGATTGCCAGTTCAAAAGTTCCTTCGTCAAACTGCCCACCCCTCCCATCGGGTACTATCAGAGTGAAACCGGCACTGGTGTTGAGGAACTGCATCGCAATCGCACCACCAGGGAGGTCGTAGGCACACAAAAACGTCGCGAGTGACACGTAGAAAGTGCCGATAGCATCATCGTCGGAGTGCTCGCCGTTCGTACCCCCTGGGGCTCTGAAGACAGGGTAGATCTTTGTCTTAGAGTACGTGCCATCACTCAGGTTCACCGACGACAAGCCGAGATGGGGGCCGTGACCTGCGGGGACCGGCTGATAGATTCCTTTTAGCAGAACGATGAAAGGATTGCCGGTTTGTCCATCCTCTCCTTCGGCTATCGCTCGTCGAGGCGACGAAAGCAGAGCAAGCAGCCCTGCGCTAATCAAAGTCCTTCTTTGTATGGAAGTCGGGGCTTGTTTGTTCGCGGACTTGCCTTGGGTGATCAAGTCTTGTTTGGTGATCATAGAGTGTGTCCTTTCGGTTGGGTTTGAGGGTGCGTGGAGTTTTATAAACCCTACATAAAAGACCAGGCAATGAGTATTTTGCGAAAAGATTTGCCGACATGCGCACCGTCAACGTCCGAGACGTAGCCGCAGGCGGTGAAGTAACGTGGGTAGTCGCTCCACGCCAGTTAAAAAAGGGCACAAATCAATGTCAAGGAGACACTGTTATCGTTGCCGAAACTGGGACGAAACTACTGGTGTGATCCTCTTCGATTTGATGTGCGCGCACACCATTGATCGTCCAATTTCCCGACGCCGTACCAACAGGTACGGCATGGCTCGCTGCTGGCCCTCTTTGCCAGTTCAAGACGACTGAGGCATTATTCCCCGACTAGTGAAGCGAACATCGAAAAATGTCTCTGCGATTAGGCCGGAGCCGGAAATGTTGACGGAGTAAGAAGCACCAGCAGTGACAACCGTCAAGTCGAATCGCAAGTCATTAACGACTAGAGGGGGCGTGAGCAAACGCGGGACGTACAGTTCGGCGCTGGAGCTCCCACCAGGATTAGGCGAAAGCCAAACGCTGTAGCCTCCGGCGATCAGAACAGTGCCATCGGGGAGCAATGTGGCCGTGTGCGAATGGCGGCCGATGGTCATGTCTTCTGCCGCAGAGAACTTGCCGGTCGCGGGATCATAAAGGTCGGTACCGGCGGCACCGCTGCCGCCGGGTAACTGACCACCGGCGATCAAGACTTCCCCATCGGGAAGAAGAGTTGCTGTGGAGAACTCGTGAGGCGCCGTCGTGTTCCCAATACCACTGAATATTCGGGTCGAAGGTGCGTACAGTTCCGCGTCGGCGGGGAACCCATCATTCTCATCGTTACCCGCGATCAGCACGTTTCCATTCCTCAGCAAGGTCGCCGTGTTCACGTCTGAATTGGGCTTGGTTTGGCGCATCAAAACACGACCTTCACCTGCACCCACATGCTACGAATGCCGCTATCGGTGAAGTCGCGATTCAGGAAACGCCCCGGTGGTGTGCTGAACACATTTCTCTGCGGCACGTTCACGAACTGCGGATGATTGAAGGCATTCAGCGCTTCCCAGCGGAGCTCCAACCGCCGCTCCTCTCCAATGGGCATCGACTTGGTCAGGTTTAAATCGAAGTTATTCGTGCCACTGGTTCTCATGGTGTTGCGGCCGACCGTTGACGCATTGGGGAATCCGGTTCCCTCGACCCAATGCACGGTGTTAGCGCTCACACACGAGCCAGTGTCAGGGTTCTGATAGCCGGTCGCACAACCGGGGAAGATAATCGCTCGGGTGTTAAGCGGGGCGCCAGGATTGCCGATGTCGGGCCGGTCTTGGTTGTTTCCATAGTTGTTCCGGTCGAAGCCGTTTGCCATCGTAAATGGAGTGCCGGACTGAAACGTCGTAATACCGGCGAGTTGCCACCCGCCTAAGGCATATTTCGACCAGCCGGACCGGGGACCCGGAACCGCCCACAAATAAGTGATGGTCAAACGCTGCGGGCGGTCGAAGTCGCTCAATCCACGATCGAGCTTCAGTCCTCCGAACATTACCGGAACAGACGTCAAATTACTGTTGGCAGGGGCTTGCACATTGATATTACCCACGCCGTCGCTGGTGCTGTCGATGAACTTCGACCACGTGTACGAAGCCGACATTTGGAAGCCGCGCCCGAAGCGGCGATCCAAACGCGTTTGCAAGGCATGATACGAAGAGTTCCCCTGGCTCGTTTTCACGATGACTGGTCCGTAGTTGGGATAGAGGCGCAGCGTGCCAGTGGGCAACCTCGGATTCCAGTCGGCTCTGGTCGTCAATCTGTGGCTTTCCGAACCCACATAGGAGGCTTCCAGAAGAATGGTCTCTGCCAATTGCCGCTGAAACCCGAAAGACCAGCGTTCGGTATAGGGGTTACGCAGGTTCTGGTCGAGCGGATTCTGGGAGTCGGTCAAACTGGGAGCGGTTGCCGTTGTGGGCAGTTGCTCAAGCCAGTTGGCCGACCCCCGCCCGGTATTGGGCGCAGATATCGTATTGGTTATCGCGTTGGGAGTCGACGTTGCCGGGCCCAGCGAGATCAACTGCGTCGGGAGGCTGTCATAGCTGATCTGGTATCCTCCGCGCCAAACCGTTTTACCGTCGCCGAGCAGCCGTCCGAGCCAGCCTGAGTGCGAGGCGTCCACGCGCGGAGACCAGGCCAGGCCGAAAGCCGGTCCGAAGTCTTTGTTGTCGCGATTCACTTCGTGGCGAACCAGGAATTGGCTGGGATCAAATCCGGAGAACGCAGGATACCGGAGGGTGTTGGCGTACTGCCCGAAGTTCTCATAGCGCAGCCCGAGTGTCACCGCGAGCGTGGGCGTGACTTTCCAATTGTCCTGGAAGAAGTAGGTCTGGTGGAGTTGGTCCGGATGGAAAACGGGTGCACCGAAAACCCTGGTGATCGATCCGGAGGGCCCACTGAAGTCGTCCAGGAAGTTGGCGAACGCGGAATAGCCCGCGGAGGGCCTGAACGAGACAGTTCCCAGGTCATTGGCGCCCCGCTGCTGGGTGATCCGTTGTTGCAGAAACTCCACGCCGTAGCGAACGGTGTGGCGGCCACTTAGTTTGGTTTGTGTCTCCTGAAAAAGGAAGTTCTCGCCGTGGTGGAACTGTGCGTTTGCCGAATTCAGGCTGGGCGCGGAGACATTCGTAATCTGGATTTGCGGCAATGTCCGCGCGAACGGACTCGAGCCCGGCCAGGTGGCAAACGAGTTCACGTCCGGCCGGCCATAGGAGAAGCGAAACTCGTTGGTGTAGCTGGGGCGGAACGTGTAGCTGTCGGCGAAAAGAAAATTGTGGTGACTAAACGAATTCTCCTGAACAAAGCCCGGGAAAGGAGCGGCCTGTGGCCGAATGTGCCGGGAATCGTAGGTGTATCGCCAGGAGAGGCGGTGTCTTTCGGATTGGTTGTGGTCTATTCGAGCCAGCCATTGGGGGCTATCGTTGGTCCCGGGCAACACATACGCAGCAGTGGCGAATGGCACGGATCCCCGATCCACGCCGGTTTGAGGATCAATGCCTAACGGCACGCTAAATGGGGCGCCGGAGCCTCGCGGGCTGCCTAGAGCACCCAAATACAGATCGAGCCTCGGGTTGTTCGGGAACAAAGAGAGCAGCCGGGTAACCGCATCCGCCGTCGGAATCTGCACCGGCAGATTGGCGGTGGAGTGGTTATTGTCCTGCTGAAATCCTGCAAAGAAGAACGTCTTATTTTTGCGCACTGGACCGCCCGCCGTGAATCCGGCAACGTTGTGGCTGAACACCGATTGCGGAATACCGTTCAGCTTGTCCATATTCGAAACGGAATCGAACCGTTGCGACTGGTAGCGCCACAACAACGTCCCGTGCAGACTATTGGTGCCGGATTTGGTCACGACATTGAAAACACCGCCGCCCGCGCGGCCGAACTCCACGCCGAAGTTGCCCGTTTGGACGGAAACTTCTTCGACGGCATCGGCAATCGTGAAGACTTGCTCCTCGCCGCTTACAAAGGAATCGTTGTTTTCGGTCCCGTCCAGCAGATAGTTGTTCCCGCGAGGGCGCTGGCCGTTGATGGAAAAGCCTCCGCCAGTGGCGTTACCCGTCCCGCCGCCGGATCCACCGCCCCAAACGGTGCTCCCGCTAGCCTCGGTCGCGCCTGGTAAAGCCCGGGCCAGCGATATCGGATTTAGGGCGATCAAGGGCAGATTGCGAACTTCGCTGCTCTGGAAGTTGCCGCCCCGCAGCGGGCTGTCCTTGATCAGGATTTCGCTCGATTCCCCGCTCACTTCGATCCTGGTTTCAGCCGCGCCGACTTCCAACGTGGGGTCGATGGTTGTTGCACGGTTCGCCTCCACGCCGATACGGGTGCTGAGATAAGTACGAAATCCCGGAAGCGAAACAGTCAGATCGTAGTTGCCCGGATCGACGGCGTCGAAACGATAGATACCAGCATCGTTGCTGTTCGTGGAAAGCCGAACGCCGGTTTCCACGCCCGTCAAAGTTACACTCGCCCCCGCGATCACAGCGCCCGTGGGATCGAGTACTGTTCCCGTAACGGTTCCGCGGCTGGTCTGCGCATTCGCGGACACGGCGAGCAGGAGAAGCGCTGCAAGCCTTAGCGTGCTCTTCAGCATGGCGAGTCCGATGGTTGTAAAAACAGAGTCGCGGGAGTCGGTTTTTCGATGCATATCTCCTCCTACCGTCTTTCGAGCACCAGACGGCGCTCGTAATGGCGTCCGTCCGGGTATTGGTCAGTGATCTCCAAAACGAGTTCGTTTGGCCGCTCGCCCGATCGCCGGATGACTCGAGTCGATTGACCGCCCGCACAGTCATTAAGAATCTCGACGGTCCGGCTATCCAACCGCCGCGAGGATTGGGTTCCAGAACATCCGGCATCGTTGAAAGCCCGCGCCCTGCCGTCGAAGTACAAGAGGACGCTTGAAGTGGTTGACTGGCCGTTGGTCTCGGTCCGGTCCAGCGTGAACACCTCGCCCTTGGCGTGAGGCTCAATCCGAGCCGTAAGGCTCTCGGGTTGAGTGTCTCCGGCGAAGGTGGACCGAGCCGGGTTCAGCTTCCAGGTTCCGAACACGGGGTCGGCAGCCCTTGCCTGGAATCCGAAGATGGCAGCCAGCATGATCAGTGAAACGATTCGCACGTGGCCACAATGTCCCGCTCAAAGCGCATTTGCAAGGGCAGAACGGGCAGAAACGGGGTATGATACGTTCGCACCAAATTGAAAAATAAGCCGATTCTCGACACTATGCTCCAAGTCGACTTTGAGGCTCAAGCCGCGCGGCGGCAACTGGATAAGATCCTCGCGAGCGCTGGTTTCGTGCGCAACGAGCGCCTGTCCCGATTTCTGCGGTTCGTGGTGGAGCGTCATCTGGAAGGCCGGGGCCAGAAACCAAGGAATCCCTGATTGCGATCGAAGTCTTCGGCCGCCTGCCGGGTTACGATTCGAAACAAGACCCGATTGTAGCTAGCGGGAGTTTACTGAGAGTTGTGAAAAGACTCGGGCAAATGACGGAGTTGGTGGGGCTTAGGCGTTGGAAGTTGTATTACCCATTTTTGGGGTAATACGGAGTTGGTCCAAACCAAGAACGCGAGCGAGTTGCTGTTGAGGAATCGTTTGTTTCGAGAGCACGACGGCGGCGCGATGAGGACCCTTCTCACCTTGTGGCGGGTAGAGCAGTATGAACTGTTGGATCTGCCGCAGTTCATCGAGCAGGTTTTCCATCGATAGTCCTGGCCAAGCAGGTTGAGCTTGCCTGTGGATGTATTTGAGCATCGAGATGCCGAGCATGCAGTAGAAAGCGTGAACGCGGATCTTGCTGTCGGTCCAGTGATACATGGGCCCCCACCCCAGCCAGTCGCCGTCTTTCAAGCCTCGGAAGACCTGCTCGATCTGTTGCTGATCCGAGTAACCAGCGACGACCTGCTCGGCGGACCAATCCATGCGATTGGTCAGCAGAAGAGTACGGCCTAACCGATTCGCCAGCAGTTTCAGAAAAGCGCCGTTGTCGAAATCGAATTGCAGGCGCCAGTGCCCCGCTTCAGAATGAAGCTGCCATCGAATCAGATCCTCTAAGAATGGGTTCAATAGCCAACGCTGAATCTTTTTGCGGATCTGGTCTTCCTTCAGACGGCAGCCGGGCTTGGCAAGGTCGAGCGACAGCCGGCGCATGGATTGCAGCACTTTGGTGAGGCTTGTGGTGACGCTGTGCAATTGTTCACTGGCGAATGAAGAAGAGTACTTCAACACACACAGATATTCTTTGCCATGAACGATTGCCTTCTCGGCGGCCGCGCGGACCCCAGGCAGATCGCTGCCACAGGCAGGCAGTTGTTCGGCATCGCGCTCACGTAATTCAGGCGGAGCTTGATTCCACGGCAAGGCGGAGATCCAACCGACTTCGGCTTTCTCCAGCAACAGGGTGTTTTCCAGCGCGGCAGTGCCTTTGTCGAACACGAGCGTGACGCTCTGCCGCTCAATCTGGTTGCGATCCAGCATCGTCACGATGCGGTTCAGAGCCTCCGGCAATTCGACCGCATCGGCCACATTGCCCGCATAGACGTGGTGGCAGAGGCTCAGGCCGTGTTCGGCGTCGAGCACATAACTCATTCCGATCTGCCGCAGATTATGGCGGCCCTGCTTGTTGTGACCGCGTTGCGCGAGCCGGTTGCGCTGGTTCGTGCTGGCCACCCAGGTATAGAAGTTGGTCGTGTCATAGGCCAGCAGCCGCCGGCTCACGAGTTGCTTCTCTTTCCAGACGCCGACGAGCTGCCGCTGCGCTTCATCCAGTTCGTCGTCGGAATCACCGTTGGCCTGAATCTGGTCAAAGCAATCCCAGAAAGCCTGCGAACTGAACCGATCCGGCGGAAACTGCCACTGAGTCTGCAAAATCGTTTCGCGGTACCAGTCCGCAACTTCGGTCTTGGGCCCGGGCTGACAAATGCGGTGTATGGCGGCCAACAACAAATAATGCGCAGGTGAAGGACCGGACTTCGGCTTGGGCCACATCGATCTCAACAGATCCCACATTCCGGAACGCTGAGCGGCCAGCCATAACGCGCCCGGCAGACCGAACTCGCAGCGTGACGCCGACACTGGAACCGGCGCCGTCCGGTCCTTCAGCAGGGCGGCCACCTTCTCTGCCGTGCCCAGATAGGTTTGCTGCACGATACGCGGCTGCCCATCAACGCGCGCGCTTTCGACGACGTAGTAGTAGAGCTTGTTGCCCTTCTTCTTGGAGATCAGCGACGCCATATAGGGTAATACAATATAGGATTATGACGATGCCGTCAAGACATTATCGGGAATATATGGCGATATCGGCGACAAACTATAGGGTAATACTCAATTCGACTAAGGAAGGCACGACTAAACCATTGAAGTAGCGGATCTCTTCACAGGCGGGGACTCCAGAACCGGGCTTCTCTCAGTAAACTCCCGCTAGCCGCGGAGCGGCGCCAGAGTGTAGCCCCGGGCGCGGCCCGGGGTTTTCTTTCGAAACGATCTCAGCCTCGGAGGGGCGAAAGAGTCCTCGCAATCTTTCGCCCCTCCGGGGCTGCGTTCCAAAACGACACCTACCCCGGGCTTGCGCCCGGGGCTACACTCTGTCGCCGCTCCGCGGCTGAATACGCACACGGGTTTTAGCGCGAATTCTTTCATTACGGCAGCGCCGTGAGCGTCACGGGTGCCAGAGTCCCATCAAACTGCATTGCCAGGCCGGAGATCGTGCCCGCATTGATGGAAATGGTCAGGTTTCCCGTGAATGAAGGCGATGAGACGCCGGGCAAAAGATCTCTAACGAAGCCCACGACTTGCTGACCTGCTGCCACATCGACTGTCCGGCTGCCCCCTGTGATTGCACCGCCATTGACGTCTGTCAGCGCGAGAGTCCAGGTTCCCGCCGTGTTCGCCAGTAACGCGATCCCGGTGTTCGAAATGGCAGTCGGGGATCCGACGGAAACCGGAATCCGGATAGAACGAGACGTGACGGTCGTCGCCGGGGTTACAGCCGAAGTAAACGCCGGATAGGAATATCGAACCGCTACGTTGACATTCCCGTTCGAAAAAATCCGCGCGAACCCCGCGGCCAGTGTGACGCCCTGGTTGTTGGTGTTGAACGTGACCGATCCTGACGGAGGAATCAGGAATGACATGTTTGGATCCGAGATCGCTTCAGGGAACGCGCTGCCCGAAGGCTGGAACAGGTCCACAATTCCCTGTACCGCCGCGGTCGTAGACGGATTACTAATGGTAATGGACGAAATCCAATCGGCTCCGCCCGCCACCTGCGGCACCGCATTGAGCACAGGAAACATCTGCGAGCGCACCACACCACCGCCAAACTGGGTGGTGTGAAGATTTACATATGCAGTGTCGGGGGCGGAAATGAGCGCACTGAGGGTTGCGAGTCCTGCCGTACTCGTGCTCGGCACGTCAACAACACGAGTAATGTTGCCGCTCCCGCCCGGGCTATCAAAAGGAGCGGCCGCACTGAGACCCGTGTTGATAATGACGCTGGCGTTTACGCCGGCAATGGCAGGATAGTGAATATGGAAGCCCGTGAACGTAATGGGTCCGGTGTTCGTGAAGTTTGCATCGAAGGTCACTGTCCCGCCGTTGAGGACCCCATTCGCATCCCGGCTGATTTTCGCCGTGATCCAGCCGGTTGCCGCGGTGTCGACACCCGTTATAGGCGGCACTTCATTAGCTGTGCTCATATTCGCCTTGAAATGGTATGTCTCGCGAGCCATCTGGGACCGGACGATCCCGCCAGGAAACTCGGTCGTGTGCAGGTTGATGTAGTACAACTCCGGATTCTCGATGAGACCCCTCAGAAAATCGACTGTGGTTCCCGAGATTTCAACTCCGCGACTGATCGAGGCGCCGCCGGCACCAATCGGGAGCGACGCTACGCCTGAATTGAGGACGACCGCAGCATTCGTTGCGAACTTACCATTGTGGATATGAAGACCCGTTACCGTGGTCGCGGTGGTGCCGCTGTTATAGTTCACATTGAAGCTGATCGCTCCGCTGACCACGTTGCCGGTCGAGTCGCGATCGAGGCGAACATACGTCATCGAATTGGCTGTGCCGACCGTTCCCGAAGGGGGTACTTCTTCAGCTTGCGTCATCAGATTGAAGAAGACAAAAACATTCTTTGACAACTGCCCCCGAATGACACCTCCAGTGTTCACCGTGGTCTGCATGTTGATGTAGAACTGCGTGGGATCACTCATCAAGCCGGTGAGTGCGGCAAGACCCGCCGTATTGGCGCCGCTGATTTCGGCGATACGGAAGATATTCCCTCTTGTGACGTTGGCGATTGCAGTCGTGGTCGCGTTGACACCGGAATCGATGACGACAGGTCCATTGACGCCGGCTGCAGCGTTACGGAGGTGAAGGCCCGTGATCGTGACAGCGCTCGGGAATCGATAATCGACATCGAATACCACCGTGCCGGACGTAATCAATCCGGTCGCCGGATCGCGGGTGACCTGAACATCGACAAGCGCCGCGCCTTCGGCATCCAGGGCGACGGCAGGCACTTCAAACGCCGAACTCATGACAGGACGGAGCACGAGCCTGTTGGCCCGTAGCTGTCCGCGCATGAACCCTCCGGGATTCGTCGTCGTGTTGATGTTGACATAGTAGTTTTCGGGAGTGGCCAGGAGACCTGTCACGAACCGGACGCCCGTCGTATTGGTGGTGCTGTAATTCACCGTTCGAGAAATTCTGCCGCTGCCGGTAGTGGCGTTGACGGAGTTTGTTGCGGAGATACCCGTGTCTATCACAACAGAACCGTTTTGTCCTGCCGGAGCGTTACGGATGTGGAGCCCGGTGAAGGTCAGGTTCGACGTAACGGTATAGTCGATATCGAAGGTGACTGTGGCCGCACTGACATTGCCTCTTGCATCGCGGGTGACGTGCACAGTGATCGTTGCATTTGCACTGTTTCCCGCGGCGGCGATAGGGGGGACTTCATTGTCCGAAAGCATGCGAGTCTGAAATACGGCGGTATCCAGCGTGTCCGCAAAAATGTACGGTGTGCCAAGTAACGAAAGCAATACGACAACGCATAGTCTTCGCATAGGTTTCCTCACTTCTTCGTGGTTTGTGTTATCCAGGGGGTTGGGGTAGAAACAAGCAGTCTAGCCACGGATTCATCAGATTGCACGGATTAAATCCGTGCAATCTGACCAATTCGCGGCTACTTTCCGCCGGAGATGGCGGGCACTATTGCGACTTCGGCGCCGTCCGTCACCGGCGTTGCCAGATTCTCGAGAAACCGGACGTCTTCGCCGTTGATGTAGATGTTGATGAAGCGCCTGAGCGAACCGCTTTCGTCGCAGATGCTGGCGCGAAAGCCGGGATATTTTGAGTCGAGGTTGTTGAGCACTTCCTGCACGGTCGCGGCTTCAACTTCCACCGATTCCGCGCCATTTGTAAATTTCCGGAGCGGCGCCGGAATGACGACCTTAAGCGACATGATAAATACCTCCCAATGCTTCTTCGAATGCCGCGAGCTTGGGTTCAATGGCCTGAAGAGTTTCCAAAGGCAGGGCATCCAGCGTTTTGAGGCCGTTGCCGGTGATAGCCAGTACAGTGAGGTCGCCGGATTTGATGCGGCCTTGCTGAAGGAGTTTCTTTGTAACGGCGATAGTCACCCCGCCAGCTGTCTCCGTAAATATTCCTTCCGTCTCGGCGAGCAACTGGATGCCTTCGACGATTTCCGGATCCGTGGCATCCTCCGCCCAGCCGCCGCTTTCCGGAATCAGGCCCGCCGCATAGTAACCGTCGGCCGGGTTGCCGATGGCGAGCGACTTCGCAATCGTATTCGGTTTCACGGGCCGAATCTCGCGAGTTCCCCGTTTCACCGCATCAACGATGGGGTTGCACCCCGCAGCCTGCGCGCCATACAGCCGTGAAACCGTTGAATCCTTCAACAGGCCGATCTTCTGAAGCTCCTTGAGGCCCTTGTAGACCTTTCCGATCAGCGAACCGCCCGCCATGGGGATAACGATTGCATTCGGTGCACGCCACCCCAGCTGCTCGGCGATCTCGTAGCCCATCGTCTTCGAGCCTTCGGCATAAAACGGCCGCAGGTTGACGTTCACGAACCCCCAGGGATACCGGTCCACGATCTGGCTGCAAAGACGGTTCACGGCGTCGTAGTTACCTTTCACTGTGATCAGGCGCGCGCCATAGATCGACGTTGCCACCACTTTGCTGTGTTCCAGGTTGTCCGGAATCAGGATGAAGGATGGCAAACCCGCCGCCGCCGCATTGGCCGCGACCGAATTCGCCAGGTTCCCGGTCGAGGCGCAGCCCACAGCCTCGAGCTTGAACTCGAGTGCTTTGTTGATCGCCACGGCGCTGACCCGATCCTTGAAAGAAAGCGTGGGTGAATTCACGGCGTCGTTCTTGAGATAGAGGTTGTCGATTCCCAGTTTGCGTCCAAGCCGTTCCGCGCGAACCAGCGGAGTCGCGCCTGTCGAAAGACCGACAACCGGATCGGACTCCAGAGGTAGAAGTTCGCGGTACTTCCAAATGGATTTGGGACGTGAAGCGATCACATCGCGCGTGAGAACATCGGCGATCGCATCGTAGTGATAGTCCACTTCAAGGGGACCGAAACAGTCCTCGCAGCCGGCCAGAAGCTTGACCGGGTATTCACGTCCGCATTCGCGGCACTTGAGAGCCTTGACGAAGCTCATTGGAGCCACCTTTCCAAAAATGAAAAAGCCCCGTGCCAAACTAGCACGGGGCTTTTTCTCAACCCTTTCGGAGCTGTTTAGCAGTTTTTTACGTGGAGCAAGTTGCCTAAATCGCCACGTACAGGTCAAAAAGAACAAAGAGCAACAAAACGAAGCAAAAACTTATATCGGCCAGCGCGGTTACGTCAAGAATAATCTATACCCTGTAGCGGCGGTCTATGACCGCCGACGATCGCGCAACCTGCTGTAGCGCCGGCGGTCATAGACCGCCGCTACAGGGGCTTGCTCTTGAGCCGCGGCATCTCCCGCTTGGAGTACGACGGCTCCGCGGTGCTCGAGGAATCGTGATGCTCCCAACGATCGTTTCGGTCGGCAACGAAGACGTCGTCGAAAAGCATCGTGCAAAGCCGCAGCATCATGAGCTTTCGGACATTCCGCACGTATAGAGCGGCGTAGAAGCCGTCCGCCTCGAGATTTTTCCAGCGCGCCCGCTCTTCGTCGCTGAAGGATGCCACGTGTTCTCCCAGAATATCGCGAAGGAATCGGAGCTTGAACCCCTCGTGCAACGCGTTAGTCGCCACGATCATTTCCTCATCCCGGTTGAACAGAAGAACCTGGCTGCGCCGGGGATGCACATAAAGCTGGATAACCGCCAGAATAATGGCGACCAACGCGATCAAGGCGAGGGTTACCAGCACAAGCTGAACCGCCTGCGAACGTCCCTGAAAGGTAAGCCCTATGCCGAAAAGGACTACGGCGGCAAGAACGATCGCCAGAAAGCTCAGAAATCGACTGCGGCTGACCTCATTCCGCTGCACTACGACCATGGCAACTCCTCCTCACAAAGAGCGGCATTATATCCGGAATATCAATCGGGGCGAATGAGACACACCGCTTCCGGCGTCTGGAGTTGCGCCGCGATGGTTTCGACGCAGAACAGGTGCACCGACGTGTCGTCATGCCAGCGATACCCCACGATAAAATCGCCGCCGACAGTGACGAGATAATCTCCGCCTCGCGTGGAGAACAAGGCTGCGCCGTTGATGACAGGAGAACTGTAGACCTTCGCGAGCACAATTCCGAGCTGCTTGGCGGCGGGGTAGCCGCCTCCATCCCCCGTCTGGCGGAGATAAGAGTAGTAGTGCTGGGTGGATAGCACCACCTCGTATGGGCCCTTGACTCCCAGCGAGTCGAGTTTCTCCACCGCCGCGAGAAGATCCGTTACGACACGACCCGGTACGGACCAGTCGGAAAGCGCAACGCGCGGGCTGTCGTGGGACTTCAGGATGCCTGGACTGTAAGAGCTGCCGAAAAAAATCAGACTATCCTCCGCCAGCGCGGTCTCTCTGGCTGCATCTTCGATCGCCTTGGACTCGAGTGTTGGCCCAACGCGTTCGAATATGTCGATATCGGCCCAGGAAATCGTGAAGTCCGAGCGAATTTCGGTGAGCAGCATCACGTCAGGGATTGAAAGTCGAACTTTGGGAGACGATTGTGGTTCCTTCGCGGGCTTGAACGTGCCAAGTTGAGTGGCCACGTGGTTCCACCCGCGCGGTCCGTCAAAGTCCACAATACGGCGGGCGACGACGGTTTGCTTGAACATCGCAGCGGCGATCTCGTCAATTTCTTTCCAGACCTTCTCAGACAGCGGGGCGGCATTGCGTCTCAACCATTCCATCTTCGTCCTCCGGTCGTTTCCTCGTTCGGCTTTTCAGCATTCGGCTCCTCAGCACGTTCGGTTATCGGGGTGGTGGTAAACAAGTACTTCTTCATCTGCTCATCGAAGACAGGATCGTGGCGGCGTATCCATTCGAGTACCATCACGGCATGTTCCTTTTCCTCATCGCGATTGTGAGCGAGGATCGTCCGAAGCGCGTCATCTCCTGCGGCATCGACGCGTTGCTGGTACCAATCGATAGCTTCCAGTTCCTCCATCAGGCTCACGATCGCCCGATGCATGTCGCGGGTTTGGGGTTTCAAATCCTGAGACGATTCGTGAAAGCCTTCAGAGGCCATGCAATTCCTCCCGTTTAGAGTGATAATTTCGGGGAAAGACGTGTAATGAATCCCCAATTGCAGTCGAGGATAATTGTAATAGGGTATTAAGACGTCTGTGCCCGAATCATTAGAAAAAATTGCATTCCAGCTACCAGAGGACGGAGATTTCGAAATGACAACGCAAGAACGGGCCGCTCTCATCAAAAAGTACAAAGACGGCCATAAGCAGGTTGCCGACGCGCTGCAAGGTATTTCTGACGCAGAGTGGGATTTCAAACGCGAGCCCGGCAAGTGGAGCGCGCGTGAGATTGTGCATCATCTGGCCGACAGCGAGACCAACGGCGCGATTCGCCTGCGGAAGCTTCTCGTCGAGCACCAGCCATACATTCAGGGATACGACCAGGATGAATTTGCGAAGAGGCTTCAGTATTCGAAGCGGCCGACGGAGCCGGCGCTCAAGGCATTCGAAGCCGCAAGGGCGACGAGCGCTCAGCTTCTGGACCTGATGACCGAAGCCGATTGGAAACGTGCGGGTGAGCATTCGGAAAGCGGCCCGTATTCGACCGAAACATGGCTGAAGATCTACTCGGACCATGCTCACAACCACGCCGATCAGATCCGCAAGAATCGTTCTGCATATAAGGAGAAAAAATGATGCGACGGATCGGGGCTGCCCTTTTGTTCTCGATCGTCGGGCTTGCTGCCTGTGCCGTACAGGGCAACCAGCCGGTTTCCCTGGAGAAGATCAAGCTCCCGCCTGGATTCAGCATCAGCGTGTACGCCTCCGGCGTCCGGAACGCGCGCGAGATGGCCCTTGGGCCGGGCGGCACGCTTTTTGTCGGCTCAATGAACGCCGGAAATGTCTACGCTGTAATCGACAGCAATAAAGACAACACTGCCGACGAAGTAATCGAGATCGCAAGCGGGCTGAACATGCCGAATGGCGTTGCCGTTCGGAACGGCTCGCTCTATGTGGCCGAAGTATCTCGCATAACGCGCTATGACGACATCGAGTCGCACTTGAAGAGTCCGCCGAAGCCAGTAGTCGTCAACGACAAGTTTCCGCATGAGGAACACCATGGGTGGAAATTTATCGCCTTCGGTCCTGACGGCATGCTCTATGTACCGGTCGGAGCGCCGTGCAATATTTGCAAGCCCGACGCGCGGCACGCAGTTATCAACCGGATGAACCCGGACGGCTCGGGGCTCGAGGTTTTCGCGATGGGTATTCGCAATTCTGTGGGATTTGACTGGCATCCCGAAACCAACGAACTGTGGTTTACGGACAACGGACGCGATGGCATGGGAGACAACGTCCCACCAGACGAGCTGAATTACGCGCCGAATAAGGGAATGCATTTCGGGTATCCGTACTGCCACGCCGGCACGATCCAGGACCCGGAGATCGGGGGCGAACCCTGCAGCAAATTCACGCCGCCGGCAATCACCCTGACACCGCACGGCGCGTCGATCGGCATGCGCTTTTACACCGGAACGATGTTCCCCGCGCAGTACAAGAATCAAATTTTCGTTGCCGAACACGGCTCGTGGAATCGCAGCACTCCGATCGGCTATCGGGTCATGTTGGTTCGATTGGAAGGAAACAAAGCTGTAAAGTACGAGCCTTTCGCCGAAGGATGGCTTCAGGGCTCGCGAGCCTGGGGCCGGCCCGCCGATGTACTGGTGATGCCGGACGGTGCGCTGCTGGTTTCAGACGATCAGGCCGGCGTGATCTACCGGATCGCGTACAAGTAAAACTTTTAGCCGCAGATTACGCGAATTACGCAGATGGGCGCATCTAAAGAAGGTTTTAAGCGCCCATCTGCGTAATTCGCGTAATCTGCGGCTAAAGTTTTTTATTTCAGGAGCGGCTGGCAACAGTCTCTGGGTCCGCAGCAAAACTCCACTGGTGATCCTGATACTGGAAACCCGTCCACGACTCCGTATCCGAGAAACTCGTGTCGAGAATCTGGCCGGACGTCTGGGCTGTCTTGTGGCATCGAAGAATGTACTGCTGGCCGGGGCGCCAGGAGCCGGTTGTCTCCAATTCCATTACCATTCCTCGATCGCGTGAGAGAGTAATGTGCCGTCGCAAAGGTCCCTCCTTGAACTCGGAGCGTTCCATCGCTTTTTTCCGTTGTCCAGGGTTATGCAAGCGACAGGCCATTTGGAGGAATGCCTAACTTATTGAAAAGTGGTGGGCCAACCCTATGAAAAATCAATACCATCTACGAAAACCGTGTTAAAACAGGCCCGTATCTTCGAAAATCGTCGAGATATATGTCAGACCGAACCATTGATATTCTCCGCGATCTCATCGCCATTGATTCCGTGAATCCATCCCTCGCTTCGAGTGGAGGCGGAGAAGCGGAAATTGCGAATGCCATTGCCGCGACATTGCGCCAAGGAGGACTGGATGTGGAAATCCAGGAAGTGGCGGCGGGGCGCTCCAATGTCATCGGAATCCTGGAAGGCAGGCAGCAGGGCCGGTCGCTGATGCTTTGCGGTCACATGGATACGGTAGGTGTGGCTGGAATGGATGCGCCGTTTGATCCTGTGCAAAAGGACGGTCGTATCTACGGCCGTGGGTCACAGGACATGAAGGGCGGCCTCGCCTCCATGATTGCCGCTATCGTTCGCATTGCAGAGAACGGCGGATTGGCTGCCGGCCGCATGCTTCTGGCGGCAGTCGTTGACGAGGAATACGCGAGCATTGGCGCAGATGCGCTGGTCACGAAATGGAAAGCCGACGCCGCTGTAGTTGGCGAGCCAACCGACATGAAGATTGCCGTCGGCCATAAAGGCTTCGAGTGGGTGGAAATCACCACGGAAGGAGTCGCTGCGCACGGCAGCCGTCCGGCTGACGGACGCGATGCCATCATGCGCATGGCCCGAGTACTTGCCCGGCTGGAAAAACTCGACCACGAAATCCAGTCACGGAAACCGCATCCCATCCACGGTACGGGTTCGCTCCATGCGTCGCTGATCAACGGAGGCCGCGAGCTGAGCACCTATCCGGATTGGTGCACGCTCCAGATGGAACGCCGGACCATCGCGGGTGAGCCCAACCGCTGCGCATTTCTGGAGGTCGAGAAGATCCTCGATGATCTGAAGAGCGAAGATCCTGAGTTCAAGGCCTCGGCGAAGTTTCTTTTCTCGCGTCCTCCTTACCTGACGCCGGAAGACCACGATCTCCCCCAGATGATCGGAGCGCTTGTGGCCGGTCGTGGAATGAAGCCGGTCCGCGGCGGGATGACATTCTGGACGGATGCCGCGATACTCGGAGAGGCAGGGATCCCGTCGATCGTATTTGGCCCCCGCGGGGCGGGGCTTCACAGCACGCTGGAATACGTCTTCGAGGAAGACGTTCTCGCGTGCCGCGACATCCTGATCGAGTTGGCAACCGGGTTCTGTTGATGCGTGGCTAAGACCAATCCTCTTTGGAGGCCTTCCGCTTCCGTCGCATAAGGATCACGACAACCAACACCAGCGCCAGCACGCCCGCCACAACGCGAATAGTCGTGGTGCTGTCGGAACCACCGTCCGGCGTTTCCTGAATCAGCCAGAGAGCCAGAAGCATATGTGAGAACCTCCTATTTGCCGCCTATTGTCCCAGCAGTTGTAAGTCGCGCAGGATCGAAATTATACCCGGCACGAGGATCACCACAAACAGCGCCGGCAGGATGAACAACACAATCGGGAAAACCATTTTCACCGCAGCCTTGTTAATGGTGGTCTCGATTTCGAGCCGACGCTTGGTTCTCACCGAGTCTGCGTAAATGCGCAAGGCTTGCGACAGGCTTGTGCCGAATCGCTCGGCTTGAACAATCATGCTGGCCAGCGAGCGAATGTCGATCAGTCCGGTGCGCTGGGCCATGTGCTGGAACGCGACCGCACGCTCCTGGCCGGCCTGGACCTCCAGCGTCATCCAGTAGAACTCATCCGCCAGTTCCGGATACACGAAGCGGATCTCCTCGCCGACGCGCGCGATCGCCTGATCCAGCGACAGGCCGGCACCTAACACGATGCTCAGCATATCGGTGGTATCGGGCAGAGCGGCCATCAGGCTCAACCGGTGCCGGTTCCGCAGGGAGACGAGGATCTGTTCGGGAATGAAGTATCCGAGAACCAGCGCACCCGCGAGCCCCAGCAGCCACATCGAAAGGTCCTGACCCTGAAGCCCAACCAGAGCGGTCACAACCAAACCCAGAGTGAACAGGAGTGATAGCATCCCGTACACTTTGACCACGCTGGGGCCTCGGAATCCAGCCCGCATTAACTCCAATTCCTTTTGGCGGAACCAACCTTTTCCGAAGACTGTGCCATAGGTCGAACGCAGCACGGTATACCAGAAGTCGCCGCCCAGAAGGGGCAGGGAACCGCCCGCGATCGATTGCTCCTGGAGTTCCTGGATGCGGCGGCTCAGTTCGTCCTGCCGGGTGCGGAGGTAATAGTGCACTCCAGCCACGGCCAGCGTGACGCAGACCAGAGTACTCAGGAAAAACAGCAATCGATAGTCCATGGACATTCAGAGCCTCACCGAGGCGATCCTGCGGATAACCAGGATCCCGATGATTTCGGAAACGATGCCATAGATGAGGAACCGGGAGCCCTGCGGCGTCAGCCACAGCGCCGAGATGTATTCGTACCGCAGAAAATAGAAGCTCGCGCCCATCACCAGGGGCAGACTGCACAGCAGGGCGGCCGAGAAGCGCTGTTGAGCCGTGTGCGCCCTCAGGCGCGCGCGCAATTGCAGCCGCTCTCGAATGACCGCGGACAGGTTCTCCATCACGGTGACGATGTTGGCGCCGGTCTCTCGCTGCAGGATGACGCCGGTCGAGAAGAATCGAAGATCGAGCAGGGGCACGCGGTCGCCGAGGCTATGCAGCGCCGCGCCGACCGTGGAACCGAGCGCCAGATCCTCCACCAGCTTCTTGAATTCCCCGCCCAGCGGTTCCGGTGTTTCCTCGGCCAGCACCTGCAAGCCGCTATGGATGTTGTGCCCGGCGCGCATCGCGCGTGTGAACAAATCAATGGCGTCGGGCAGTATCTCCTCGATCTGCCGCATGCGCCGCTGGCGCTTCGTCCGGATGTAGACGAAGGGCAGAACGGAACAAGCGAAGGCGAATAGAAGTTTCAGGGTCAGGAAAGGAAACAGCCCAAGCATGTCCGCCGCCAGGTAGCTGGCCGCCAGCAGTAGAACGCTGAACGTCATTACATTTCCGGCGCGATAGGGCAGCCGGGCCTGGTCAATCATGGACTGCAGCCGCTTCATCACTTCCAGCCGCGAAATGAAAGAAATGCCGGTCAATTGCTGCTGACGCAATAGCGACTCCGGCCGGCGGCCGCTTTCCACGCGCAGACCGCGCAGCCGCTGGTCGATTTCCATTCGAATGCGCCGTTGGGGGCCCCACCATGCGTACTCTGCCGCTGCCGCGAAGGCGGCGGTAAAGATCAAAAGAGTAACAATCGTGGTCATTGCAAATGACTCAATGTCGAAGTAAACATCTCTTCCGGCATTTCGATCCCGCGAGCTTGCAAGCGGCTCAGGAATTGCGGCCGGTATCCGGTGGCCACGAATTGCCCCATGACTCTCCGCGATTCGTCCAGGCCGGTGCGCTCGTAGCGGAAGACTTCTTCGAGCTCAACGCCTTCCCGGCCGATGCCGGTGACCTCGGCTACGCTGGATACCTTCCGGGAACCATCGCGAAGCCGTGCCATCTGAACGACCAACTGGATGGCCGAAGCCGCCTGCTGGCGGATGATCGGCTCCGTAAGCCCCATGTTCGCCATGAGCACCATGGTCTCGATACGATGGAAGCAGTCTCGCGGCGAGTTGGCGTGCATGGTGGTCATGGATCCGTCGTGGCCGGTGTTCATGGCCTGGAGCATGTCGAGCGCTTCCGGACCGCGCGACTCCCCCACGATGATGCGATCGGGCCGCATGCGGAGAGAGTTGATCATGAGGTCGCGCTGGGTCACGGCGCCCTGCCCTTCGATGCTCGCCTCGCGGGTCTCCAGCCGCACGACGTGCCGCTGCTGGAGCATCAACTCCGCGATGTCTTCGATCGTGACGATTCGCTCTGTTTCGGGGATAAAGCGCGAGAGAGCGTTGAGCAGGGTTGTTTTTCCGCTTCCGCTTCCGCCGGAAATGACCATGTTCAGCCGGGCCTGCACGCAGCTCTCGAGCAGCCGCAGCATCGGCGCGGTCAACGTGTCGTTTGCCACCAACTCTTCGTTGGTCAGCACCCGCGCGCCAAAACGGCGAATGGACAGCGCGGGGCCGTCCAGAGTCACTGGAGGGATGGCGGCCGTCACACGCGAGCCGTCGGCCAGGCGCGCCGAGACAATGGGATTCGCTTCGTCAATTCGCCTTCCCACCGCCGTCACCATTTTCTCGATGATGTGCAGTAGATGCCTGTCGTCTTTGAATTGAATCGGTGCGCGCTGCAGCACGCCGCGGCGTTCGACATAAACCTTGTTGTAGTTGTTGACGAGGATGTCGGTGATGGACGGATCCTTCATCAGCGGTTCCAATGGACCGAGGCCGAAAACCTCGTCGAGGATCTCCTCGATGACGCGATCGCGCTCGGGCAGCGTCATGGGGATATTCTCCTGGAGCAGGAGCTTCTCCACGGCTCGGCCGATCTCGCCCCGCAGTCTTTCCTTGCTGATGAGCCGTAGCGTTTCGCTGTTGAGCGACTGGAGGAGCTTGCGGTGGACTTTGGATTTGAGATCGGAATGACGCTCCGGAGAAGCGGCAGAACCTTGTCGGCCGACAACCTCGCGCCCCCGGGATGACGGGAAAGAAGCCATAGAGCCCTATTGTTTGAGGGCCGCGGCCGGCTGGCCGTCGAAGCCCAGTTTCTTAGCAAAGTCTCGATACGAGCGGCCCAACTCGGTACCTCCGCGGATTACTACGGGTCGGGCTTCATGCACCGCCTGCATCGCCTCCTGGTACCGGTTCGGCAACACCCAGAAGGGCGCGGCGCCCAGCGTCTGCTTCAATTGATCCAGGCTGACGTGGAGTGAACCGCGCTTTTCGTGCCGGTTCACGACCAGCTTCACGGCTTCCAGACTGTAACCGGCGCGCGCCAGCGCGCTCAGATAATGCTGCGCGTTGCGCACTGCTGGAAACTCCGGGGTCAGTACTACAAAAATGGATTCGGACAGCTCCAGGCAGCTCAGCAGGAGGCTGTCCAGGGCACGCGAGCCATCGACCACGACGACGTCGCAGTACTCAATGAGGAAGCTGCCAATCTCGCGCAGATGTTGTTCCTCAATGATCCGTGATCTTTCGAGCTCCTCGGGCGCGCACAATACCGAAAACCCAAGCGGATCGCGCGCCATGATGCCTTCCAACATCGCCTGATCCAGTTGGTCCAGGTTTTCGACCACGTCAGCCAGCGAGTATTGATGACGCAACCCCAGGTAGCAGGCGGCGTCTCCGGAATCCATGTCCAGGTCCAACAGCACCGTGGATTTGCCCTGCCGGGCGCAGAGGGCCGCGAAATTTAGCGCTGCGGTTGTTGTTCCCATGCCGCCTTTCACTCCAACAAAGGTGTACATCCGGCCAAGCTGGCGGCCCTGCCGATGAATGCGCTGTACGTGCTCCTCGAGGCGAATCAGCGCCTCGCTGAAGTCCGCGCGCTTCAGCGGCTGTTGCAGGAAGTCCGAGCCTCCGAGCCGCATCGAGCGCAACAAGAACTCTTCGCTGGATTGGAAGCCCGAAAGAATCACGTAGAGCGCGGGGACCGCCTGCCTCATCTGTTCCAGGGCGCGCAAGCCCTGCTCGGGCTCAGACGATATATCCAGGAGAACTGCAGCCTGAGGGTGCAGGTTCAGATCGTGCAGGATGCGCACGGAGAGATTCGGGCCCATGTCTTCGTGGTCGCTGACCGCCTCAGCGTTCGGCATTGCCGCCAGTTGTTCGCGCACGAAATCATGAAAGCGCGGTTCAGGGCTGGCTACGATTAATTGGATCGCCATAAAAACTTCATTTCATAGGGAACATTCCCTCGTCGAAGAGGAGGGGAATGTCGCTCGCTTACCAGTTTTTCGAAAACTTGACTCATTACGTCAACGGCCTCCCACGCCTCAAGGTGACGAAATTCCAGTCTCCGGATTGCCTCCGGCGCTCTCGATCTCGATGGTTGTGGAGAACGGCGGAACCTGGAGCGGCTGCAAGCCGAGCAGCGTCAGAAAATGGTTGAATTGATATCCGCTGATGCCGACTGTCACCGAATCGGGCACGCATTGCGCGCTGCAACTGCTGCTGCAGGAGAATGCCTCACTTTCGTGTGTGTCCGGATTATAGGTCCAGTAGCTTACATCGATCTGCACGGTGCCGGCGACCAGTTGGGCACGATCGGGAAATGCCGGCGCGTTCGCTTTCATCCAGTCGACCACGTTCGAACCCGACGAATCCTGCCAACAGTGCGTGCCTGCGTAATGCGCCCCTTGCCGTGTGAGTGTGGCAAGCGCGTGATAGGTCCAGGCGATCTCGGCGAACGCGATCAATCCAAAGGTCAGGGGAATAATGCCAACCATCAGCACCAGAGCCGTCTCCACGGTCGCCTGTCCCCGGCAGCTTCGGAAAAACATTTCAGCCTCCTGTCACCGGCATTCGCACCGAGACGTTCAGGTTGATCGTGCCGAGATTCACGAAAGGAAACGGTACGGTGAGCGGAAAGCCGCTTCCCAGATTGACGACGACGAAATCGGGTGCGCGCCCGCCGGACAGGACATCACAGCTCTCGGGATCGTCTCTGGCGTTTCCGCAGGTGCACGGTGTCACGGCGGTCGATTCGGCGACACCGCGTTCGGGGAGAATCTGAATCATGTCTGTCGTTAACCCAGGCACCACCGGCGTTGGCGTTGTGCCCGGCGGCAGGTTTCCAAACACGACGAAGTTGCGGGCAGCAGCGAGCGTCGCGTCTTCGATAGCGCAATAATTGACGTTCGTCGAACGGGCCACGAAGCCGGCCCCGCCGCGCAGTGCCTTCTGCAACGTATGGTACGTGTAAAAAATGCGAGCGATTTGGAAGCCGCCGAACAGGAGCAACAACATCAACGGAATCTGGAACGCCAATTCGACTACGGCTTGCCCACGCTGCGAGTTTGTTTTTCTTGTCATATCTTCTAATGCAACACGACTCTCCCGACACCAGACGAGACGCTGCACGAGCCCCCAATCGCGCCCGAGCGAAGTGGGACGGGCGAGCCGATATACTGAGCGCGGAAAGCTCCGTTGGCCAGAGATGGATCCAGGCCCTCAGCCCCTGCGTCCGCCGGCTCGATCAGGAACTGACGAAAGTTCATAACCGTGAGCGTATCGGCGGCATCGACTACCGCCATAGTCAATACCCGTCGCAAATTGCCGTCGTACTCCACCGCATAGTTCTGCAAACCGGTCGAGTCGGCGGTTTCCCCGCCCCTGTTCGTGTCCGCGCGAAACATCTCCCACAACGCGGCGAATTCATCACTGGCGCAGACATCATTCTGAGATGGGTTAACGCCGAACCGGACGTTGAGGCCACAAAGGATGTCTCGACCAACCGAATTGGGGCTGACCTCAAGAGCAACACCATTGGGATATGCAATCTCAGAGCTCTCAATAGAGATACTGCCGGGAGGCGTCAATCCAAGGCTGTTCAAAGTGCCCCCCGCAGCCAACTCAAACAAGGATGCATCCGGACCCAGACCCTGCGTGCCGCTGGGAAAGTGATCCAAAATGACATACTGGAGCACGTTGGACTCGGTCCCTGGGAGTGGAGACTGGGATGGTGTCATGGACAGCGTATAGAAGTGTCCCGGCGCAAAACCGTAGTTTGACGCGTCGGAGCCGGCGTCCACAGCCACTACGCCCAGGCCGTCAATGCCTGAAGCGCTGCACATCGGAGCGCTGATTCCCGCTACAGCCGAGACAGTTATCGTCGGTAGCGTGGAGTCACGGGTCAGCAATGGCACAAACACTACCGGCGCTTCAGCAGTGATCTGAACCCTCACGTATTTCGGATAAGCTCCGGTGCCCCAGTCAATCCCGCTGCCCGGCGCGGCGTTGATATTCGCCATCGCGTCCGCCAGGGTTGAAAAGTAGTTGACGTCGGTTGTCGTCACCAGGGCGGAAGCGCCGGACGGGCCGAGCTGGTTCTGTCGCAGGTTGAAACGGTTGTCGTTGCCCGTTGTGGAATCAAATGATGCCGTCACCTGGGGGTTGGGCTGGGGTGCGGCATTCGCTGTTCCCACCAATTGCATCGCCGCTGCCAGGGCGGCGGCCTCGGCCGCTGTCTGCAATTCTCCCTGGATCAGGTATAGCCGGCCAAAATCCACCGCCATCACCAGAAGCCCCAGGAACACCACTGTGAATAACAGGAAGTAGACGGTTGCGACGCCGCGTTGGGAACCACGAAGACACAAAGAAGATGTCGGATGGCGGATTTCGGATGACGGATGTTGGGGAGCGCGCGGTTCCCACATCCGACGTCCGAAATCCGCCATCTGACATCTCTTTGTGTCTTTGTGATTCCTCATACACGTGTACTCAGGGAGTTCCTCCAGGAGGAGACTCATGTCCCCGTGGCCCGACAAACGTGGGTGACGGCGTCGATGATGTTGGCTCCGCTCCCAGGAAGCCTTCAGGGAACTGGAGGGCCGGCGGCGTATCCCCGGCCGAGAATGGTTTCACGAAGGTCGGCGTGATGAGCACCAGCAACTCCGAATTGGTCTTCTGAGTGTCCCGGCTGCGGAACAGGTGTCCCAGAATTGGCAGATCGCCGATTCCCGGAATCTTGCTCACCACCTGGATCGTGCGGTTGTCAATCAGGCCCGCGATCGCGAAGCTTTCGCCCTCGTGCAACTCCACCTCCGTTTCGGCCTGCCGGGTACTGATGGCCGGGATCAGGAAGCCCTGGATGGTGAGCGCATTTGCAAAATCCAGCGAGCTGACTTCAGGCCGCACCTTTAAATGGATCAGCCCGTTCGGTTCCACGGTCGGCGTAAAGAAGAGGCGTACACCGAAAGGCCGGAACTGAATGGTGACAACGGGGGCGGCTTGCGCGCCGCTGCCGGTGCTGCTGATAACAGGAAACGGAAATTCTCCGCCCGCCAGGAAACTCGCCTCGCGGCCGCTGACTGTGATCAGATTGGGCTCCGCCAGAACCTCCAGGAGGTTGTTCCTTTGCAGCAGGCGCACGGTTGCGCCGATGTTCAGGTCTGGCCGGAACGCGAACAAGTTCAACAAGTCCGTGATCGTGACCTGCTGGTTGCCCAACACCG
>Ga0137403_10001221_pt1 | contig 32386 bp, 30 predicted proteins | sample CZOMad2_1_16fung_FD_122057 | JGI IMG/M metagenome (GOLD analysis project Ga0137403, IMG submission 122057) | Vadose zone soil fungal communities from Angelo Coast Range Reserve, California, USA - CZOMad2_1_16fungal (Hybrid Assembly) | ecosystem: Environmental > Terrestrial > Soil > Vadose zone... | reverse complement strand
CGGCCAGGGCTTGCGCTTCAATTGACGTAGGCTTCCCTGCCGCCGCTGTGCAGTCACTGAGGCACGCTCGCACGCCAGCGCCGTATCATAGTGGCGCCGGCGTTCCGGGTCCCGCAGCGTCTGGTAGGCTTCAATGAGCCGTCGGGCCTGATCTGAAACCCAGCCGTCGCTCCGATCAAAGTGATCCGGGTGATAACGTTGGATTAGCGTCGCCCAGCGTTTGCGGATATCTTCGGGACGGGCGCTGGGAGCGACGCCGAGCATTTCGTAATAGGTTCCGGCCTGCGGTAGGATCAGACAAGCCAGCAGAAATTTGGCGCGCCGTGCCAGTTCTTCGGGCGTGATCCCGGCCTCGGTCGCCACACGGCCTACCCTCTCGGCATAGCGCGAGCGCTCGCCGCCGGCGAGCTCGGCCAACAGGGCATGCAGGACTTCATCATTGGCCGGCAGCCGGTCCATCGATGGCAGCACTGGATGGGCAGCCAGGGTATGAAGGAGCTGATCAACGTGCTCCGGGCTGATCATCCCGAGACTCCTCCCACCGGTGTGAGCGTAATGTCGTCGAGCCATACTTTGCCGCCCAGATTGCCTTCGGGGCCTGGCGCTGGCTCGCGTCTGACCCGAAGCACCACCAGGGTGATATCGGATGGCACCTGCACGTCTGCCTCGAGTGTCACCCAATCTGCGGTGGTTCCCGCAATAGCGGGCGTTTCGCCGAGGACTTGCTCGCCATCGTATGTCACCACCTGGAGCTTCACACCCGAGTGCGTGGTGAAATCTAGGGATTTGGCCATTATCCGCAAATGGTAGGCGCTCCCAGGTTCGACAGCGACGCGCTGGTAGACACCGTAAAAATCCAGGGTTGGAAAGCTGTTGAAGCTGAGGCGCAACGATTGTCGCCCACTGGCCGCCGCAAAGCGGTCGAGACTCACCTCCACACCCCAGGCCTGCCGTACTTGCCAGTCAAACCCCCAGCCGCGGAGCCGTTCGCGCTCAAAACCGCCGTTCCAGACCAGGTTACCTGGAGTGTCGGCGATGCTCGCCGGGGCGATCTGGGTCCAGAGCTGGCGAGCGCCGACTGCATCCCCCTCCTGGAGCAGGAATTCCAGGTAGTCTCGCTGCAGGTATTCCCGCTGCAGACTGGGGGGCATAGCGGCTGATAGCTCAGAGTGCCGCTCCCAGGCCGCCCGCGCTAGGGGCAGGTCGCTATCGCGCATGGCCATCCGGATGATCGCTAGCAGAGGCTCAGGCTCCGAAGGGAGCAGGCTTGCCGGTGCTACCTCTGGGTCTAGAATGGCCGTGGCAAGCTGAAAGGCTGCGTCGGCCTGGTCAGGATCGGCGGCGAGGACATAGCGGAGGTGCTCCAGGGCGGTATCCCGTTCGCCCCAGCGCAACGTCAGCAACGCGGCCTCCCAGCGCAGCCAGACGTTATGAGGATCCAGGCGCAGCGATGTGTCCAGTGCCTGGCGTGCACGCTCACGCTCCCCCAGGCGGTCGGCGAGCTGGGCGAGCTGTAGCCAGGTAGAACTGGAGGTTGGTTGGAGGCGAAGAGCCATTTCGAACTGATGCTGGGCCTGCTTCGCTCCGGAGGCATCGATTGTTCTGTCATAGGCGTGCGCCAGCCGCAGGTGCAGCGCAGGATTGTTAGGATTCCATGCGACCGCATGTCGGAGATCGCTGATCCCCGATGCATTGCTGAGCAGGTAGTCGGCGATGGCTGGACTGAGGATGACTTTGGCCATCCACGCGGCGCCCACAACGATGACGCTTAGGACCAGAAGGCGCAGTGCAGGCGACTCCAGTGGTACCAGGATGACACGCCCCGGCGCTCTCTCTCCGGCCACATGGCTGGCGCTGACGTGGTCAGCCGAGGTCGCCTGGAAGCTATGCTTTGGAGTTGCCGTTTCGGCTGCTTCCATATCCATAGCCATAGTAGCCGTAGTACCCGTAGTAGCCATAATAGCCCGCTCCACCGCTCTGGACGTCGTTGAGAACGACGCCGAGAACTCTGGCACGGACGGAGGCCAGCAAGCGCGTGGCGTGCTGAGCGGCATCTCGACTGGCGCGCCCCTGGCGCAGGATAAGCACGACGCCTTCAACGCGGGGCGCCAGGATCAACGCGTCGCTGACGCCGAATAGCGGTGGGGTGTCGAAGACGATGTGAGCGAAGCGCTGACTGAGCGCTTCAATGGCCTGTCCCAGGCGCCTGGAAGCCATGAGCTCGGCGGGGTTGAGCGGCACCCGACCGGCCGGAATGACGTACAGGTTGGGGATAGCCGTGGGTTTGAGGGTTTCGGGAAGCTCAGCTTGCCCGGTCAAGAAGGTCGACAGACCGGGTGCCTGGGGTAGGTCGAAGATGTCATGTAAGTTCGGATGGCGCATGTCTCCATCCACCAAGAGGATCTCCCCCGCGCCGAGCTGGGCCAGCGTAATCGCCAGGTTGGTGGACAGCGAAGTCTTGCCGTCTTCAGATTGCAGTGAGGTCACGAGGACGGTCTTGGGCGGATGCTCCGGGGCGGAGTAGAGGAGGCTGGTGCGCAGGTTGCGGAACGCCTCCGCCAAGACCGATCCGACATCGGCGTGGGACACCAGCGCGAACGATCCGCCATTAGCGCCGTTCGTCGAGAGTCTCAGGCGTCGGCTGCGCCGACTTTCCATGGCATCGCGTGACGGAACCAGCCCGAGAGTGGGCATATGCAGGACTGACTCAACTTCGCGCATATCCTTGAGATTGGTGTCGAGGTACTCGCAGAAGAAGGCCAGGCCAATGCCACCGATCAGCCCGACCACGCTAGCGAGCAGCAGATTCAGCATCTTACGGGGCTTTGATGGCTGTCCGGGCACTTCAGCCCGATCGACGATCGAGATGTTCGACGTCAGCAGCGCGGAGGAGATCTGGGTCTCCCGCAGGCGGGCGAGAAGGTTGTTGTGGAGATCCCGGTTGGTGTCGACCTCCCGGCGCAGGAGGTTATACTGCCCCATCTGCTCATCGAGCTGTCGTACCTTACCCTGTTGCTCGACCAGCGCTTTTTCGAGTTGGCTCTCGTTGCGCACGGAGGCCTGGTATTCAGCCTTGAGGGCATCCACCACCCGCCTGATCTCGGCTTGGATCTGGCGGCGGACCTCACCGATGCTCTCATTCAGGCGCTGGACCTTGGGATAGTCGGGCTTGAAGGTCAGGTTCAGCTTCCGAGACTCCCCCTCAAGCAGCGCTTGCTCTTCCTTGAGCTTGGCGATCAACCCACTTTGCAGCACGGCGGGAGTCGACCCCGCTTCCTGATTGAGCGCCTGCCGGAATTGGCTCTCTTTGCCGATGCGCTCGGCACGGGCCTTGAGCAGGGCGTCGGAGAGAATGGTGAGTTGTTGCGTGATGAGGTCCTGCGGCCGCCCCTCGTTGCTGTCGGGGACAACGAAGAGAATGTTGTTGGCCCGCAGAAATTGGGTGAGGGCAGCCTCCGACTCTTCGAGCTTGCTTCGCGCCTCTTCCATCTGCTTGGCCAGGAACTGCGTGGCATAGCGACTGGCTTCGATTTTCTGCTCCACCTGCTGGGCGATGAACGCCTCGGCCAGCGTGTTGACCACGCGAGCGGCGAGGTCGGGGTAATGGCTTTGAAAGGAGACATCGACCAGCCTGGTATTGCGCATGGGCTCTACGGAAAGGCGGCCGATAAAGGCGCCCGTCAACGGCGACTCGAGAATCAGGTCGTCGGCCCCTTCGGATGCTGGCGGCGGGGGCAGCGGCATCCAGTGCACTAGTTGCTCACGGGCCCACGTCTGCGCCCGTGCTACCCAGCCTGCTTCCTCCTCCGGACTCGCAAATTCTGGGTGCTGGTCGAGCTCGAGCAGCCCGACCACCCGATTCGCCAGGGCGCGACTCTGTAGGAGCTTGTACTGGGTCTGGTAGTAGTCCGGCTGGGGGTCGGTCCTGACCACTTCTTCGAATTTGACCACCCGCGGATCCTCTTTCTCGAGCCTGAGGGTGGCTCTGGCGGTATAGATCGGGCGGGTGGTAAACGTCTGGACCATCGCCGCCATGACGACGACCAGGAACACGGCGATGACCGTCCAGCGGTGGCGCACCAGGACACCCCAGTAATCCCAGAAATGGGGCGCTTCGCCGTTGACGCCATCGTAGATCTGCACCGGCGCATGGCTGGCAAGCGCCGGTGAGCTGGCGGCAGTGGCGAGCGCAGTGGCAGCCTCGCCCGGAGGTAGAGCGCGCGGCTCAGACGAGGCATCACGCGAGTGGTCCATAGGTCACCCTCTGATGTTGATGCGACTACCTTACGGCATCCGGAATGGGGCCCATTTATGGGAGCGGGAGGGAAGCTCCCCAGCTGAACCTGAAGAAATCGCGTAACCCATACAGGATTTCTTTTCCGTGCGATGTCCCCACCACGATGACATCGTTTTTGCGGATCTCGGGCGCTAGTTTGCCATTCTGAAACTCGTTCAGGCTGAATTGCAGCACCTCGGGCTCACCGTTATCGGTAGGCCGGTAGAGGCGGATGTCATCCCAATCTGCGATGTTCTTGACGCCGCCAGCGGCGACAATCGCTTGATCGAGAGTGATGCGGGATTTCAGGAGGAAGGAGCCGGGGCGCTCAACCTGGCCGCCTATGTAATACGAGCCCGCCCAGGGGACATGAATCACATCCCCGGACAGGAGCGGCAGGTTCAGCTCCGCCTGGCCCGCAGTGAGGGCCTCGAGGTCGATGGCGACCATGGCTTCGTGGGGCTGGGTTGTTCGCAGCGGGGGTGCGGTCGAGGCGTCAGCGACGCGGGTGCTGACGTTCTGCACCTCATCCTGGAGGCTGGCCTGAGCCAGTGCTTCGGCCGGCACGTGGCGGATGACGTACACCACACGATCGGCATCAGTGGTAAGCCCGCCCGCGAGCGCCAGGGCATCGGCCAGGCGGAGGCGGCTGGAGAGGGTAAACACGCCGCCAACGTTTACCGCGCCCACGACCGAGATGCGCTGGCTCTTTTGTTCCTCGATGAAGACTGATACCTGTGGCTCATGCATGTATTTCTGGCCCAGGCGCTGACGGATGTCCTCTTCCAGCTCGATGGCAGTACGGTTCGCCGCGAGCAGTGGGCCGATGAGCGGCAGGGTAATCGTGCCACGCAAGGGGATTCGGGCGCGAAACTTCGACAGCTCTTCAACTTCCAGGACGGAGATCTCGACGGTGTCACCGGGTCCGAGCGGCAGGTCGGTGTCGGTGGTCTGCTGTGCCATCTGACTGAGGAGCCGCTGGTTGAGCGCCGCGGTCCCACGGCCCGCCGGGACCACCTGGCCAGCGGCGGGCATCCCCCCCTCGCGTAACCCAGCTGGGGCAATGCCGGCCATGGATGTCGCGGACGCGGGAGGACCTGGCGGGTTCGTGCTACAGGCCACGAGGGAGAGCCCGCAAGAAATGATCATCACCACTGTAAGCAATTTTCGGCATCCGACCACGGGAGACCTCGTTCACGATGTATCGGTTTTTCAACCTTCGAGCCGACGCGGTTCCCTGCTTGAGCAATCAGTTAACGGAAACGCAGGGGCAGGAGCGGAGAGGCCGGTGGTGGCGGCGCCGGTGGTGCTGGTGGTGGTGGCGGCGCCGGTGGTGCTGGTGGTGGCGGCGCCGGTGGTGGCGGCGCCCCTCCCCCCGGAGGAGGTGTCACTGCAGCTTGAGTGCCCCCCCCATTATCATTAGAAGTGAATACCCCTGAAAATCCCATACCTATGATGGCCCCCCCTGTGCCGAGGACCGCTCCCACTCCGATGAGGTCTGCTGTTGAAAATCCGACTCCCGTTGTGCCGCCTTGGCCAGAAGTGCCACCCTGGATGGCCTGTGCGACCCGCTCCTGTGGGTAGAAATCTGCGCCGTTTAGATAACCCAGATATTTCCCATGGACGTCGAAGAGTGGCATCGCATCGGATTCAGTGGCTTCCGGGATAGTGGCCATCGCTAAGCGGACCAACTTGGTGGGAAATGGGCGAGTCAGGTCAGCCGTGAACCCCGCTCGGACGACGAGTTGTCCGTCCGTTTGCAGATACCCAATGCTTTCACCCTTCGGAGTGAAGACGCCTTTCGCTCCAGCAGCTGATGTTGCGTGGGGATCGGAGCTGAACAGTAGGCCAGGGCTGGTCGGCCGCGTCGGGATGAATACCGGATCCAGGCTCGCCAGCCGCACCTCATGAGCATCGGCGAGCTCTTCGACTCGTAGGACTCCGGTGGTCATCTTGAGGCCGGTGGTTCCTCCGTTATTGACAAATACTTCGCCGACCATCGCTTCCCGGCGCTGCGGCTCAAGGCGGGCGGATGGGGTAAGGATTTCGACGCGGGTAGTAGTGGGAAGTTTGAAGCTCAAGCGGCCGTAGAGCAGAGAGATTTGGATGGTGTCTGGCGTCTCCTGGACCTGCGCCATGCTGAACGGTAAGAGGTTAATTCGGCTGCCATCGATCAGCTCGATCGTGGCGTAAGTGGCTTTGCTGCGGAGCTGCATACCTGACATGACGGGATAAGACTGTCCTCGTAAGGGCAGCCACGTGCGATCAGCGTTCAAGGTGAACTCAACGGTCCGGGCTCCCCGCACGGTGCCGAGCGATGCTGGGGCACTCCAGGCATGGACGGCCAGTACTTGAAACATCATCACACTGCCGCTGACAAGTCCTCGCCACACCCCTCCGTGAACCGGCATAACCCTCCCCCTCTCCAAGATGCGGACCGATTACAGGATATCCAACATGTGCTTCATGGCTGTCGAGCTACACGGCCGTCCGAGCGACAATTTCTCTTCATCGGCGGGAGGCATACTGATCGTTTCGTAACATTAACGATCATAATTAATCTGTAAACCAAAATATTAAACATTTATACGCATATATAGATTATTAATAGATAAAAATAAACTTTATTGATTAATATGTGGCTTCTTACCCATTTGGTTGATCGCCAATCGCCAGATATCCCTGATGGAGCAGGGTATGCACTGCACCTGAACTTGGCACGCGTGATATGGGGATTGGGATAACCGGCGAGGATGTTGGTGCGTCCAGCGCTTAGGTGGACACAAGAGCGCTGCGGGAAATCCAGCGGTGGAGGATCAGACGGGGCGAATAGTTATGATGGTGAAGTAGTGGAGAGCAGGCATCGCGGTGGTTGTGCTCATGCTCAGCATGGCCCTGACTGCCTGACCATGCGTCTCGTCGCGGCAAGTTTCATGCTCAGCCTGCTCATAAACGCCTTATCATGGGGGGCACGATCGTCATGACTTACCATCCCCGGTGGCCTCTGTCATAAAGTTCTTGCTGTGCACTACGTCACGCGTCACAGATCTTCGCCCCCGCTTAAGGTCGAGCCAGCCACCCTACGACCTCGACGGTCCAGACGCGGTGTGCCCATAAGAGTTGGTTGGGGTCATTGCGTACCATGGGTGTCGGATCATACACGAACACTTCTAGGCTGTGGGATCCTGGGGGTAATTTGAGGGTCTTGAGCGTGAAGACCGGGGCGGAACTCTGCAATTGCCCGTCGAGCACCCAGGCCACGGTCAGTGCGTGGGTGCGGGGGACCGGCGTCGCCACGGCAAACGTCTGGCTCTGGCCGCGCATGAGCCCCACCGCGGTAGCTGCAGGACTCGACTGGTCGATGGGCAGGACCAGGTTGTAGATACGCTTGACCAGCTGCTCGCGGTTAATTTGCTCAAAAGACACGCCGAGGCTGCGCATCTTCGAGTTGTAGGTGGGTCGGAAGAGCGAGTAGTCGCAGTATTTGGCACCTTGGTACAGGCCAAGGATGCCAGGGGTCCCTGTGAAAGTTGGGATTGGGGTACTGGGGTCGATCCAACTGGTCCACTTGATGAGGTCCTTCGTTACATTGGCCTCCGAGGGTTCGACTCCGGCGTCGCACATCGGCGGTGGTGATCCGCCGTATTCGTCGGCCAGGAGCCCAAAACTATGCCCCAGCTCGTGTAACACGAGCTCAACCACTGCCGTATGGGTGGAGGCCACGGCGATTGCCCCACCGGAGCCGCCGTATGTGGGATCGTTTACGAGTACGAGGACGAGATCACGCTGGTCGGGGGGAAGGCTCTGGGCGGCAATCGTCAATGCGCCGGACACGTCGGCACAGATCAGTTGTGGAATGCCGGCGCAGTAATACGTGGCGCCCAGCGCCGTATTCTTGAACACCGGCGGGTTCCACTCGAGATGGGTCGCCCCGGATTCGGCGCTCACCACGTCGATGCGGTGGACATTAAAGTACCCCCGATACTCCAGAAATGACTCTTGGGCGAAAAGCCCTTGCAGAAGCTGTTCCACCTGCGCGGCGTATTGGCCCATCTCGGCGGCCGTATAGCCATCGCCGAGGATGGCGAGATCCACCCGGTTGGCGGGATCACCGTTATTGAGCACGGTAGTGACGGGAGCCGCCCAGACGCTCGGTAGTCCACCCGCCAGCAGCACAAAGCACCACACGCTGAGTCCGAAGATGACTCTTCTAGATCGTTGCATCCTTGCATTCCTTCATGACTATTTATCCATGACCATTACAATCGCACCGTTCCCAACAGATCGAGGTCAAAGGCATGACCGGTCCAGCGTGGCTGGTACACACGCAGCTCGGTAATGGCAGGATCGTCAGGCACGGGGACAAAAAAATCTGCATTGGCGCGGTGCAGGACGACGCCCTGTAACTCACCTGTTGGATCTGGCCACTCGGCTCGCAGGATCCGGGGATCTGGCAGCAACATACGCTGTCGATCTCGGCCCAGGCGATCGACTGCGATGATGAGCAGCTGATTCGCTGACAGCTCCATCGCACGTTGCCGTGGCATGGCGCCTGCGGCGTGACGACGTTCAATGACGGCAAAGATTGACGACGCATGGTAGCGCTGCGGTTCCAGCATGCTTTCAGAAGGCAGCGTCGGATAGGCGTCCCAGTGCACCCGGACTTCTTGAAAGGTCTGAGCAAACGAGGGTGAGTATAAGGCCCCAACGCTAATACTGCTTATGATTATGATTAGTAGGAAGCTCCTGCGGATCGCCATGATGTGACCTCCAACTGAACGCTTACAGACGTTCCAGCATGTCCAGTTTGCAGGCCACTGTCGCTACGGATACCCCATTTATGAGGATCGTATGGGTAATGAAGGGCTCGCCAATCGTCTTAAAGTGGAGATAGACTGATGGATAGGCGGACTTATACCTGGCGCGACTTGCTGCTGCTTGGACACGTGCCGCTCCATCGGCGCGACTCTGTGGTCTCAGGAGTTGCCGTTAGAGCGATAAAATTGAATATATTTGAACTTCTTTGATCAATATATGGCAATATGTATGCCGTAAGCGGGCCTGCCTCTCAGGCAGCACTTAAATGCCGTCTAGAGCGGCCTCTCACGAGGGATGACGCGAGAAAGTTGGGGTGAGCGGATGAAGGGGAAGGTAGGAATTGGTCTCACAACTGAGATGACAGAGGGCGCTTGGGCTGAGGAAAGGGGCGCCGCGGCCCCTCGAAGAGGCAACTACCATCATTCTACGAGCAAGCTCATCGGTGAGACGCGGCGATGGCGTCTATTCTCGTTCTTGAGACGCTCACTCAAGGCGCCAGGTCAAACCGTGGAACGGTCTATAGTTGTCTAGCGAAATGTAGGGTTGCGTCACTCCTGGGAGGCATGGCTCCCCAGAGCGACGAAGGGAAGAACGGTGGGGGGGAAGGGGAAGGACTCAGGCTGATCCGTCTGATGGGTCAATCTCGTGGGGCCTGATTTAGGGCAAGCTATGACGACGTAGCTGATCGATGAGATCTCGCACATTGCCGAGCCTGTCGCACTGGTCTACCACACGCTCGACGGTGCCGACACCCTCCCGAGTGAGCACCAGACCGGCCAATTCATGAAACTTCTACCGCACCTCGGACTCCTGATAGGGTCGCTGAAAATCGCCTCGGGGACTCTCGCAGATGCGCACTGAGGGGCAAGTCGCCGGAGATTTCGCATGCCATGAGTGTAAGCCATTGAAATTACAAGCGTCCCCAGGGGGATTCGAACCCCCGTTGCCGCCGTGAAAGGGCGATGTCCTAGACCAGGCTAGACGATGGGGACGTTTGCGAGCTGAGGCGTGAATACCTGATAGTGTCTGGGTTGGAATGAGCCGCCCAGGACTCGAACCTGGTACCACCTGCTTAAAAGGCAGGTGCTCTGCCTGATGAGCTAGCGGCCCATGCACAAGCCGTTAGCGTTCAGCATGCGCAAGCGTCACGGGGCGGGACCTTCAAGCTGCGCCGTGAGCTTCCCAGACGTGTCACCTGCTGACCACCACTGGCTGACCGCTAACCATACCCGAGCACCACACCTTTTGTCAAGATGTCGCTAGCAAACCCGCCTTCTCGCCTCCTGCGGTTACGCAGCGGCTGCGCGTGTGCCGTCCGCTCGCCTGGCGCACGCCGCCCACACGGGCTGGCCCTCGGGGGGGGTAGCACTGTTGGCGCCACACCCGCCGGAAGGTCTGGATCGCGGGGATCGCCCTCCGCCAACTGTCGCGAGCCCACCAGACCGCATCCGCTGCCTGCGCGTTCACCAGCCCTTCGGCACATGGCCGCACGGGCATGCGCGCGAGCTGGAATGGGGCTTCCGCCGGCCGCCAGGTCTGCGCCAAGAGCACGGCACATGTCGGGTTCGCAGAGAGGGGACCGAGCGTGGCGCGCATCCGCATCGAGGGAGTCCCCGTGGGGAACGCGGCGCGGGCCACCTGGAGGGTCTACTCAGGAATGACGGCACAGGGGGGAGCTTGCAGCGACATCAGCAGCCTCCTGTGGAGGGATTTGACGCGATCGGCTCTGGCACTATGCCCCTGAGCAAGCATCCAGGCCCCCCCATCACTGGAACACCGTCACTCCAGGATGGCTTCCTTCCGGGAGTGGCCAGCGGCGTCGTGTCAAGAGACATGTTGGCCGCTGAGCAGGCGCTTGGAGCCCCGCTAGCTGTGTCTGCGAGGGCTATCTCACAGCCACGTCGCACGCGCGGTTGCGGGACTTTCTCCTTGCACCTGTTGTCATTCCTATGGTAGCTTACTATGTGAGTTTCGATCAGTACGCTGAGCGCTAGCTTGAGAGAGGAGCGAGCTCATGACGATGGGAAACGAGGTATGGATGGATGGCACCCCAGGGACACGTATCTGGATGGACGGAACCATGGTCGACTGGGGGGAGGCTCGGGTCCACATCCTAACACATACCTTGCACTATGGGCTGGGGTTGTTCGAGGGGATTCGCTGCTATAAAACCCCTCGCGGGCCCGCGATCTTTCGCCTACCAGAACATGTGAGCCGCCTCTTCGAGGGGGCGCAGATCATCGGCATGCAGCTCCCCTTCACCGAAGAGCAAATCACCTCGGCCATCAAACAGACGGTGCACGAGAACGCTCTGGAGGAGTGCTACATCCGGCCCCTGGTCTACGTCGGCTATGGCAAGTTGGGGCTTAATCCGCTGGGGATCCCGATTCGCGTCGGCATCGCCGCCTGGCCCTGGGGGGCATATCTGGGCGAAGAGGGCCTGGCCTCGGGGATTCGGGTGCGGATCTCTTCGTTCACGCGCCACCATCCCAACATCATGATGACCAAGGCCAAGGTCGTCGGCAATTACGCCAACTCGCAGTTGGCCAAGGTCGAAGCCGTGCAGACCGGGTACGACGAGGCGTTGTTGCTCGACCCCGCGGGCTATGTGGCTGAGGGCTCTGGGGAAAACGTCTTCATCGTCCGGCACGGCGTGTTGAAGACGCCGCCCCTGATGTCGATCCTCGAGGGCATCACGCGCGCCTCGGTAGTTGAGCTCGCACGTCTCGAAGGCATCCCCCTGCGCGAGGAACTTCTGTCTCGGGACGAGCTCTATATCGCCGATGAGATGTTCTTCACCGGCACAGCCGCCGAGATCACCCCGGTGCGTGAGGTGGATAAGCGCGCCATCGGCACCGGCAAACCGGGCCCTCTCACCAAGCGGCTGCAGCGTCAATTCTTCGACATCGTCCATGGCAAAGATGAACGCTTCAAAGAGTGGTTGACCTATCTATAGGGTTCACCGGGTGGGCGCGAGCATGCTGACACAGTCCGCCCGGTCAGCGATCGCAGGCAGACACGAGCCGATCCCAGAGAACCCTCCGAATGTCTGTCCGGAGACACGGGAGGTTAAGCGAAGGATATGCCCATCTACGAGTATCAATGCGAGAATTGCAGCCGTCGGTTCGAAGTGATGCAGCGGATGACAGAACCCCTCCTGGCTACCTGCGAAAAATGCGGGGGACATGTACGCCGACTCATCTCCCAGACCTCATTTGTGCTGAAGGGAGGCGGCTGGTACGTGACCGATTATCCCTCGGAGTCACGCAAAAAGGCGATGTCGCAAGAAAAAAGCAGCGGTGACAGCAAATCCACCGAGACTAGCACCGCAAGCACGACCACTGAAAAGGTCTCGTCAACAGAATCCAAAACTTAACGGCATACCGATCCCCGAAACCAGCAATGACTTGCCGGTAAACGCGCATCTCGGTTGCCACATGCCTTCCCTCTGGGTGGATTGCTACGATGGAGGCGGGGGAACGGTAACAATGCGGCGTACACCAGCGTGCCGTGGTTTTTTTATCCGGCTATGCCGGGCTGTACATTGCGTGAACCTCCCCCTGCCTTCACTCCCGCCCGCTCATCCTGAGGCACCGGGAAGACCAGACGCGGAGTGGATCATGTGAGGACCCATGGCTGCTGAGACGCCTCGGAGCTATTTTTCGCACCTGGAATGTCCCGTCTGCGGACAGCACTACTCAGGGCGAGAGCCCACCAACTTTTGTGCCTGCGGCCGCCCCTTGCTGGCGCGTTATGATCTGGCATCGATCAGGCGTTATGTACACCGTAGCGACTGTATCCAGCGACCGCCTGATCTGTGGCGCTACCGTGAGCTCTTGCCGGTGCTGGATGCGGCCAACGTCATTACCCTGGGGGAAGGGGGCACGCCGCTGCTGCCCCTCCGCCGGCTCGGAGCGCAGCTCGGCCTCAGACATCTCTATCTGAAGGAAGAAGGCTACAACCCCACTGGGACGTTCAAGGCGCGTGGCCTGGCCATGGCAGTCTCCAAAGCCAAAGAGCTGGGCTTGCGCAAGCTGGCCATCCCGACGGCCGGCAACGCCGGCAGCGCCATGGCCGCATACGCGGCGGCGGCGGGGCTGGAAGCGTATGTCTTCGCACCTGACGATACCCCACCGATGATCGTGCAGGAGTGTATGATCCTGGGGGCTCATGTCTATGTCATTAAAGGCCTGATCAATGATGCCGGCCGCATCGTGCAGGAAGGCCAAGCCGAGCACGGTTGGTTTGACATGTCGACCTTGAAAGAGCCGTATCGCCTGGAAGGCAAAAAGACCATGGGGATCGAGCTGGCCGAGGCTTTTGGTTGGCATCTCCCCGATGTCATTCTCTATCCGACCGGTGGCGGCACCGGGCTGATCGGCATGTGGAAAGCATTTGCCGAGCTACACGCGTTAGGATGGATCGATGATCATCGGCCGCGCATGGTGGTCGTGCAGGCGGAGGGCTGTGCTCCCATCGTCAAAGCCTTCGCGGAGGGCGCCAGCGAGGCGCCTCTATGGCCGAACGCCCAGACCATGGCGTCTGGCTTACGTGTGCCCAAGGCGTTCGCTGACTTTTTGATTCTGCAAGCCGTACGCGACAGCGAGGGGACAGCAGTGGCGGTTTCGGACGAGCAGATGGCACAGGCACAGCGCCAGCTAGCCGCCAGCGAGGGCGTCTTCGCCTGCCCCGAGGGTGCGGCCACTGTTGCCGCACTGCAGAGCCTCTGCCAAAAAGGATGGATTCAGGCCCACGAACGGGTGGTGTTGTTCAATACCGGGAGCGGCCTGAAGTATGCCGAGCTCTTGCACGCCACGCCCCCATACTGGCACGGGGCAGGCCAGTGATCAGCTTGACGAAAGGGAGCACTATGACACAGACGATTCGTGTGCGGTTTCCGCCCAGTCCTACGGGTCACCTCCATATCGGGGGGGTACGGACTGCACTCTTCAACTGGTTGTATGCGCGCCATTGCGGCGGGGCTTTTGTGCTGCGCATGGAAGATACCGATCGCACACGCTCGACTGAAGAGTCGATCCAGGTTATCCTCGAGAGCTTGACGTGGCTGGGGATAGATTGGGACGAGGGGCCCTATCGGCAGACGGAGCGTCTGGAGATTTATCAAGCTCATGCCTATCGCTTGGTTGAAGCGGGCCAAGCCTATTATTGCTACTGTTCGCCGCAGGAATTACAGGAGCGACGCGAAGAGGCGCTGCGGCGTGGTGAATCGCCGCGATATGACCGCCGCTGCCGCGATTTGCAGCACCCTCCAGCTGATCGCAAACCGGCGATCCGCCTGAAGGCGCCGCTGGAGGGACAGACTCGTTTCGTCGACCTTATTCACGGCGAATTGACGTTTGAGAACAGCGAGCTGGATGACTTGATCATCCTGCGCTCCGATGATACTCCGACCTATAATTTCGCGGTCGTCGTCGACGACGTCACCATGCAAATCACGCATGTGATCCGGGGTGACGATCACATTCCCAATACGCCCCGTCAGATCCTCATCTATCAGGCCCTGGACTACCCGCTGCCGGAATTTGGCCATGTCTCTATGATTCTGGGCTCAGATAAGGGTCGTCTCAGCAAGCGCCACGGTGCTACCTCGGTGCTGGCCTATCGGGAGATGGGCTACCTGCCCGAGGCTTTGCTGAATTATCTGGCCCGCCTGGGCTGGGCGCATGGTGATCAGGAGATCTTCACCAAAGAGGAATTGATTGCGCAGTTCTCTTTGGCCGAGCTCAATAAGGCCGCGGCGATTTTCAACCCCGAGAAATTGCTGTGGTTAAATGCGCATTATCTCCGCACGCTGCCATCCGAGCGCCTCATGCACGAGTTACTCCCCCATATGATACGAGCGGGGATCGTGAAATCTCCGGATGAAGTTGACCGCACCTATCTTGCCAGAGCGGTGGATTCGGTGCGCGAACGCAGCAAGACCCTGGTCGAGATGACGCAGTGGCTGCGGTTCTACTTCACCGATCATATCATATACGACAGTCAAGCCGCGGCGAAGTTTTTCACGGCTGAGAGCGTACCGCTCCTCGCCCGATTGGTGCAGGACCTGGAAGGTCTGCCCATCTTCGATGAAGCCTCGATCGAGCGGGTCTTTCAGCAATTGCTTGCGGAGTCTGGGTTGAAGCTCGGCGACATCGCCCAGCCGGCCAGAGTCGCCCTGACCGGGGGCACGGTGAGCCCAGGCATTCACGAAGTGATGGCAATTTTAGGACGCGAACGGGTCCTCAGTCGTCTCCGCCATGCCCTGGAATGGATCGCCAGCTCCGCCAATCGGGTCTCCTGAGGCGAGTAATGCCGGTTAGTGCGAGCATGCATTTTTTTCTTGACAGATATTACATACTCTGATATTCCTGTAGCGCCTAATGAGATTATATGTTTGTCAACATTGGCATGAGATAGGATAGAGTTCTGACGATGGGAACCCTGTATTATTATTACCAGGGGGCTTATTGCTGCCGTTATTGGTACTACTTTAGTACCAGACGGCAGCCCGTCGTCTTGGCGTAACTCGCCTATCACCAAGTTTCACCAGAGTTTCGTACAAGCCATGGGCTGAAACAACAGTCCATGGCTTTTTTTTTGTCGTGTCAATGTGCTCATCACCAGGAGCCATCGAAGGGGAGAGGGGAAATGATCGTCGTCATGAAAGCAGGAGCGACAGAGGACGAAGTCGGTGCGGTGCTCGGTCGCATTAAGGACATGGGGTTCACACCGCATGTGAGCCAGGGCGTCGAGCGCTACGTCATCGGCTGTATTGGGGATGAGCGCACGAAACCGCGGTTACAGTCCTTAGAGGCTATGGCCGGCGTGGAGAACATTGTGCCCATCTTGAAGCCATACAAATTAGCCAGTCGACAGGTAAAGATGGGGCGCACGGTGCTCAACATCGATGGGGTGCAGATCGGTGGGGATCGCGTGGTCGTCGCCGCTGGACCATGCTCCGTAGAGACCCGTGAGCAAGTCATGGAGACGGCTGTGGCCGTCCAGTCGGCCGGCGCCAGGCTGCTGCGTGGCGGCGCTTTCAAACCACGCACCTCCCCCTACTCGTTCCAAGGGATGGGTGAGGATGGGTTGAAGCTGCTGGTTGAGGCCAGGGCGATCACTGGCCTGCCCATCGTCACCGAGGTGATGGCGCCGGAGGACGTCGATCTCGTTTCAGAATACGCCGATGTGCTGCAGATCGGTACGCGCAATGCGCAGAATTTCCCGCTCCTGAAACGGGTTGGCAAGACTAGCAAACCGGTGTTCCTCAAGCGTGGAATGTCGTCAACGATCCAGGAATTTTTGATGTCCGCGGAGTATATTTTAAGTGAAGGGAACCCGAATGTGATCCTGTGTGAACGCGGCATCCGCACCTTCGAGACGATGACCCGCTTCACGCTGGATCTGAGCGCCGTCCCAGTGCTCAAAGAGGAGAGCCATCTGCCCATTTTCGTCGACCCAAGCCATAGTAGTGGCCACTGGCGGTACGTGGCACCGATGGCCCTGGCAGCCATTGCTGCAGGAGCCGACGGCTTATTGGTAGAGGTCCATCCACGTCCGGCGGAAGCCTTGTGCGACGGACCACAGGCCCTCAAACCCGACACCTTCCAGGCCATGATGGATACCCTGGTGAAAGTCGCGGAGGCGACCGGGCGCAAAGCCTCATAGGTGGTATGGCTGATCACTTTGACATGCAGCAGATTTTTGGCCCGCATGGCTTGCTGGCGCAGGCGCTCTCCCACTATGAGGAGCGCCCCCAGCAAGGGGAGATGAGCGCGCGCGTCTGGGGTGCGTTGCAGGCGCGCCAGACCCTGCTGGTCGAAGCCGGTACCGGGACTGGTAAGACCCTGGCCTACCTCATTCCCGCCATTCTGAGCGGCCTCAAGGTCGTGGTGTCGACCGGTACGAAAAATCTGCAAGAGCAGATCTTCTCCAAGGACATCCCCTTCCTGCAGCAAGTGCTACCGCGTCCCTTCAGCGCCGTCTACATGAAGGGGCGCCAAAACTATCTCTGCCTCTGGCATTTGCAGAGACTCCGACAACAACCAGCACTGCCGGGGTTGGTAGATCGCGTCTGGCTGCAGCGTCTCGAGCATTGGGCCGAGGAGACAGCCACCGGTGACCGCGCGGAGTTAGCCGACCTGCCGGACGATGCGTTTGTCTGGGGTGAACTCTGCACCACCAGCGAGTCCTGCCTGGGCCAGCGATGTGAGTGGTACAACCGCTGTTTCATCACGCGTATGCGCCACGAGGCGGCGGCGGCCGATATCATCATCGTCAACCATCACCTCTTCTTCGCCGACCTCGCCCTCAAAGACTCCTCCTACGGCGAAGTGATCCCACGTTACGACGCCGTCATTTTCGACGAGGCGCACCACCTGGAAGAGGTGGCCACCCAACACTTTGGGATCGGCGTCAGCAACTATCGCGTCGAGGAACTGACGCGCGATACGGAGCATGAGCTGCGGGCCCTCAAGCAGCAGGTGACGCCCCTGGATCAGACCCTCAATCAGCTGCTGCAACGGAGCGGCGCCCTCTTTCGCCTCCTGGACGGTCGTGGAGAGCGCCAGCGGTTGGCGCCCGCCCGAGTCCCTAAAGGCTTTGCCAAAGCCGCCGGTGATCTCGTCGATAGCCTGTCACTGCTTGGCACTCAGCTGGGTAATGTGCAGGATCCTACGGAAGGCCTGATCTCCTGTGCCCAGCGGGCCACCGTGCTGGCAGCCGAGGTCGGATTTGTCAGTGCCCCACAGAATCCCGGCTATGTCTATTGGGTCGAGCAGCGTGGGCGCGGCATCTTTCTCCAGGCGTCGCCCATCGACGTTGCGGAGGAATTGCAGGAACGTTTATTCCGTCACCATCAGCCGATGATTTTGACCTCCGCGACGCTGTCGACCGGGCGGACATTTACGTTCATCAAGGGACGCCTGGGTATTCCCGAGGCCGAAGAGGTGTTGTTGGATTCACCCTTTGAATATGCCAGCCAGACCATTCTCTATCTTCCGACCACTCTGCCCGATCCCCGTGCGCCTGACTTCGTCGATGCCGCGGCCGAAACGATCCGCCAACTGCTCGAACTTACCGAGGGGCGGGCCTTGGTGCTCTTCACCAGCTTTCGCATGATGCACGCGATTTATGAACGCCTGATCGATGACCTCCCATATACCTGCCTGCGCCAGGGGGATGCTCCAAAGAGTGTGCTGCTCGATGCGTTCAAAGCGGATCTGCACTCGGTATTGTTCGCGACGAGCAGTTTCTGGCAAGGGGTCGATGTCCAGGGTGAAGCCCTGAGCTGCGTCATTATCGACAAACTGCCCTTTGCCGTCCCCAGCGAGCCGATCGTCGAGGCGCGCATCGAAGCGATCCGCGAGGCCGGCGGCAATCCCTTTCTGGACTATCAGGTCCCCGCCGCCATCATCACCCTTAAACAGGGCCTCGGCCGCTTGATCCGTACCAAGCAGGACCGGGGAGTGTTAGCCATCCTCGATAGCCGGCTACGCCATAAACCCTATGGTCGCCTTTTCCTAGCCAGTCTTCCACCGTGCCCGACGACACACGAGCTTCGCGCCGTGGCTGCCTTTATGGCACCGCAACGGGACAGCGTCTGAGAGGCATCTGGATCGGAGCGCTCCTCCTACAGATATTCCCCCCAAGGGGCACTGGAGCCTAACTCCGCCATGGGAAACTGCATACTTAGGTCGTTGATGAAGGAGACGATTGGGATATGTGCCGATGTGCTACGGGCCTAAGAGCTTATCCTAATAGGCGCCTAAAGTGGTTCTCATAAAAGCTGCTAATGCCGTACCAGGATAGGTGCTAAGACAATCGCACCCGCTGGCCGATGGTGGGTTCGGTGCCGGCGAGCAAACGCTCGATGTTCTCGCGATGGCGATACCAGATCAGCGCGGCTGCCAGTAGCGCATAGAGAATATAGGCGGCGGGGGATCCCCACAGCAGCGCCACCATGGGCAAGGATGCTGCAGCAACCAGGGAGCCGAGAGAGACCTGACGCCGGAAGGCCACACAGGCGGCCCACACGACGAAGGCGATGAGCAGAGGGCCAGGCAGCAGGGGAATGAAAACACCGAGGGTCGTAGCCACGCCTTTACCGCCGTGGAAACCGGCGAAGAGTGGGTACAAATGGCCAACCACAGCGGCCAGCGCGACGAGGCCGATAGCCCAGGGGGAAGTTAACCAGGCCCGTGCTAAGAGCACAGGGATCAACCCCTTTGCCAGGTCTCCCACCAGCGTTAGCACCGCGGGCCCTTTGCCAACGGCGCGGAGGACGTTCGTCATGCCGATATTCCCGCTGCCGTGCTGGCGAATATCAACACCTTTTTGCCAGCGGGCGATCAGCAATCCCGTCGGGATCGAGCCCAAACCGTAGCCGACCGCGATAAGCAGGACGGTTACCATCGATACTGCAACCCTTGGCGGCACTTCAGGTAATACTCAACCCCCGAGACCAGGCTCAAGACGAGGCTGAGGGTTAACAGCCCCATGCCCACTGTGGGAAAGCTCAGCGGCCATGTCTGGTAGTCGAGAATCAGGAGCAGGATCGCGACAATCTGCAAGACGGTCTTCGCCTTCGCCATCGGGCTGGCGTGGATGATGACCTGTTCCGCCGCGGCGATCTCACGCAAACCTGACACCGCGAACTCCCGGATCAGCATGACCGCTGCCATCCAGGCCGGCACCCGACCCAAACCTACGAGCGGGATCAATCCTGCCGCCAGCAGGATTTTATCGGCGATCGGATCAAGCAGTTTCCCCAGTGTCGTCACCTGCTTGGTGGAGCGCGCCAGATGGCCATCCAGCCAATCGGTCAGCGCCGCGCCGGCGAAGATCAATGCGGCCATCAGCGCATTCACCCGTGACGGGGCGATCAAGAACGCCAGCAGAAACGGCACCAGGAGCATACGGAGCAACGTGATCTTGGTCGGCAGGTTGATTTTATAGGCTTCGGGAGGTGCGTTTTCTACCTTTTCACGTCCCATTGGCTCAATTGTTCCTGTGACAGGGGTACGTTGCTGAACAAAACGACCCCCGAGCGCGTGATGTAGCGGTGGATCTGCGTGCCTCGGGTTTGTTCATACAACACCAGCACCTTGTTGACGTACGACTCAAGCATGGGGGGCACACCGCCATGCTTGCGCACCAGACCTTCCCCACCATTATAGGCGGCGATAGCCAGGGGGAGTTGATTGTCGAAGAGCTGGAGCAGATCACTCAGGTAACGAATCCCTCCCTCGATGTTTTGCTGGGGGTTGAAAGGATTATACACCCGGTAGTACTGGGCAATGAGCGGCATCAGTTGCATGAGACCTTGAGCGCCTTTGGGGGAGATAGCCGTAGGATCGAAATCGGATTCGATTGCCATGAGGGCGTTCACCAGGTTGGGGCTTAGCCCGTGACGACGGGCCAGTTGTTCCACCTCTGTGCGGTAAGGATGGGCCTGCACGCGCACCACTCGATTCGACTGCTTCGTTTCTGGTGCGCTGCGCGATGCGCCGCCCTGATCCGGGGTGAGGGGCATGTTGGTGAACCAGATCACACCCTCAGCATCGATGTACCGGAGAATCTTCGCCCAAGCCTCAGGTGGGGGGAACATCACGATTCCGTACATGACAATCCCGACCAAGCCCAGACGGACACATGTACAGACAGGCGATACGCTCAATTCAAGTAATCCTTGAGGGCTTTGGTTTTCGCCTTGGCCCGCAGGAGGTCCTTGGCCCGTTTCTCGATCTGCCGTACGCGCTCGCGACTCAGCCCGAGCATCTTGCCGATCTCTTCCAGGGTTTTGGGTTCGTCATCGAAGCCAAAACGCAAGCGGAGGATCTGTTGCTCACGCGCAGGGATCTGTCTGAGAAGCTCGTTAATCTCCTCAGTGAGGGTCGACTTGATGTAGGTTTCTTCAACGGAGGGGAGCGTTTTCGATTGCAAGAGGTCGAGATGACTCACCTCGCCATCGTTGCTGATCGGAGCATCGAGAGAGAGGTAGCTGCGGTATACCCGGAGGATGGTCTCCACCTCTTCGGGGGGCAAGGCCAGGTCTTTGCCGATCTCAGTGCTGGAGGGTTCGACTCCGGTGCGATGGATGTATTGGCGGTAGCTCTCGGCGATCTTATGCAAGGTACCCATCTGTTTGAGCGGTAGGCGCACCGTCCCCCCTTGCTCCGCCAGGGCATGCATGATCGCTTGCCGGATCCACCACACCGCATACGTGATAAACTTGACACCCCGCGTGGGATCGAAGCGTTTGGCCGCCTGGATCAGACCGATGTTGCCCTCATTGATGAGGTCGGCGAGGGAGAGACCGCAGCCGATATACTTGCGCGCCACGCTGACGACGTAGCGCAGATTACTGCGGATGAGCTTATCGAGCCCTTCTTGATCCCCGGCCTGCGCACGCGTGGCCAGAGCCACCTCTTCCTCGCGTGTGAGCAAAGGGATCTTTTCGATTTTCTTGAGATAGGCTTGCAGGGAATCCCCAGTCACCGAGTAGCGGTCGCTGCCATTCTTTGCCACAGGCTGATCCCTTCCTGGTTATGAGACGCAGGCTAGCTCATCGCAACGAGGCTAGGCGCGCTTTGGCTTGATTGGCATAGCGGCTTTGCGGGTAGCGTTGGACTAACTCATCGAAGACACCGGTAGCTTCTTGGGGATTATCGCTCCGCGCGTAAGCATTGCCCAACAGAAAGAGCACTTCATCGGCAAAACTCACCTCGGGGTAGACTTTGAGCAAGCCTGCGAAACGCCCGATGGCTGCCGGATACGCCTTCTGTCCGTAGTAATAATGACCTACGTAGAGTTCGTACGCCGCCAGCCGCTCACGGCTCGTCGCCAGCTTCTCTTTGGCTTCATCGACATAGGTGCTGCGTGGGTAAGACTGTATCATGCGCTGAAATTCTTGCACGGCTTCATGCGTCGTACTTTGATCGCGATCGATGGTTTTCACGCGCAGGAATGAACACATGGCGCTATTGAATTGTGCCTTCGCAGCCTCGGGACTTGCCGGAAAGAGCTCCAGGAAACGACGATACTGGAACTTGGCCTCTTCATAGCGCTTGTCCCCGTAGAGGGCGTCGGCCAAGCCTAGCAGGGCCTCCGGACGGCGTCGATCCTGCGGGTGTTGCTCGAGAAACTTGCTAAAGGCCTGCTCGGCCTTCGCGTATTTCCGCCGAGCCAGCTCGCGTTGGCCGAGCTCAAACCATTCGTCTGCGGTGCGACGGACAGCTCCCGAGCTCGCGCACCCACCCACGAGCACCACGAGCACCAATAACCAGCCTAACCTCCACGCCCATATCCCTTCAACCATGGGGTGCTGGCGAAACTTGCAGAACTGTATGGACCGATATCTGAGCATGATCCGTCCATAAAGGTCAGGAGATAGAATTGAGGCGGCTTCCCTTGAAATCAGGCTATACACGCCTGGGTATCATAGAAAGGTCAAGGGGGGTTGTCAAGGGAAAAGGCGGGGGATATACGTCAATTCCCATCGGCAGGATAGGAGGGCAAACAGGTATACGTCAACCGGCCTCACGACCGCCACAGGTGCGCCTTCATGGGCGATGGATACTCCTACTTGTATTGCGGTCGCGATACCTGTATAATAGTGTCCAATTGAAATGATAGAATTTGGGCCACCGAAGTTTGGTTTTTATGGGGGATGGGAAATGGCCACATCACAATCGAAAATCCCGCAGGCCATAGAGGATTATCTGGTGGCGATCTATGTGCTCGATCGGGAGGGCCTGACGGTCATCAGCGCCAGGGTGGCGGAGCATGTCGGGGTTTCGCCGGTGACGATGCACGAAATGGTCCGACGACTCACCCAGAGCGGCTACGTGACCATCGATCGCAAAAAGCAGTTGCGCCTGACCCCCGAAGGACAGGAGGTAGCCGAGAGCGTCTATCGTCGCCACACCCTGGCGGAGCGCTTGATGACCGACGTATTGGGACTTGATTGGGCGCAGGCACACCGCGAAGCGCATCGTTTCGAGCATGTGATCACCCCGCTCATCGAAGAACGTCTAGCGGAGCTCCTCAAATATCCTCAGACCTGTCCGCATGGCAACCCGATCCCAGGGGTCCGTGTCCCGTTAGTCGAGGAGAGCGTGCCACTTTCGACCGTCACCGAAGGCACCACCGTCGAGATCGCCCGCATCAGCGAGGAAGCTGAGCGGGATATTCAATTACTGGGCTACCTGGACACCCATGGCGTCAAACCTGGCACCTGGGTGCTGGTGACACAAGTCGCCCCGTGGCTTGGCACGATCATGCTGCGACGCGAGGATGACGAATTCCCCATCGGTCTGCAGGTTGCCACCAAAATCCACGTTCGTCCCCTGCAAACACCTCCGCAACGTTGATGTCGGATGGTCTCGCCTCAGATGCAGCCTGATCATTCACGGCCAGGCCTCACTGGTCGTGCAGGGGGCTCTCTGTCATCATGGCCCACTACCTGCCCGCCGGCAGGCGCCACTGACTGAAGGCCGCAAAGGGATCGCCACTGGCGGATTCCACCCATCAATTCCCTGCCAGGCAAATGGCAGACCGGTTGAGGGTCGGTGCGCACCCATCTTCCTCTGCACCGCGTTGATAACCAGCTCCATCAACAGGTCAGTCTCAAGCACCCGCCCGTCCGCTCTGAAAACCCCTCTCTTGCCGATCTTCGCGATGAGCACTCCGATGTCTCGCGTGCGAATATGCCGGTTATACTCGTCGCATTTTCCCCCTGGCTGCATCGCAAGAAATCCATCCGTCAGTCCGATTTGTGCCAACTCATCTATGAGGGCGAGTAGAACATCGCAGAGGTGGTCTGGCGCATCCTGATGCTCGGGGTCCACCTCCAGGGCTCGCAGCAGGCACTCTACGGCATGCTCCAGCCCGGCCTGGCGCAAATACAAAAACCCCAGATTGCTGTATCCTGTCGCGTAGTGTGGCTTGGCGGCTAAACCGCGACGCAGCTCCGCAATGGTATCATCGAGTCGCCCTGCTCTGAACAACTGCACCGCTGTATCATTGGTTTGAACAGCGGTGACATGCGCCTGCAACATGGCGAACCACTCGGGGGCATCGGCCAGACTCATGTCGGGGTCGCGGCAAGCGGGGCAAAGGGTTCCGCGCGGGTCAAACTTCCCCTGGCAGGCAAGGCATGCATGGGTTGGTGAACCACGTGCGGGCAGTGACGGTGGGGGCTGCCCAACCATGGCTGGCAGGGAGGCCCGGCCTAGTGCAGGGGGTGCGATGAAATTTTTCTTGCCGAACATTTTGTGCCAAAGGCTCATCATGTCTCTACCGCTCACACCTCCGCATCTCGACGTAAAAGATTCTGATAGCAGTTCGTCAGGGCTACCACCGCCGCATGGCTCGGGAGAGCTTGGTTGACCTGATTGATGGCCATGTCAAGCTCGAAGAGCAGCCGGCGGTGGCTATCATCCCGGACCATACTTTGTATCCAGAAGATCGACGCCAGCCTGGTGCCGCGCCGCACCGGCGTGACGTGATGCAAACTGGTTGCGGGATAGAGCACCATCTCACCCGCAGGCAACTTGACGGCATGCGCCCCGTACACATCGTCGACGACCAACTCCCCGCCATCGTACTCGTCTGGTTCGCTCAGGAAGAGCGTGGCCGTGAGATCGGTGCGGACGCGAAACGGCGTTCCCATGACGGGCCGAATGGAGTTGTCCACATGTGTGCCCAGCGACATGCCGACATCGTAGCGGTTAAAGATCGGTGGGAAGACGCGGCACGGCAACGCCGCCGTATAAACAGTGGGTGGCGTTCGAGCGCGGCGAGGATCATGTCCCCCAGCTCACGGGCCTCAGGGCTATCCTCAGGAAGCTGCAGATTATTTTTGACCAGGGCGGATCGGTAGCTGGCGGTGACGCGGCCATCTACCCATTTGGACCGCATAATGGTGTCACGACAACGGGCGACTTGCTCGCCGGTGAGCACGTTCGGCACGTGCAGAATCATGCATGGGCCTCCTTAAAAGTTGAAGAGCGCCGTCCCAATGATCGTGGTCCCCGCGCCTGGGATGACGTGCTTCGGCGTCGAAGAGGTCATAGCGACCCCCCCCACGAGATCTAACTGCGGCAGCAGCCTGATCGTATCCGAAAAATACATGCCCAATAAGAACGTCGAGGTATCGGTCGCGGCCGAGACCGACTTCGTCATGCGCGAGGTGTCGCGCAAGGGATTCGGGTTCACCAGAGGCGTTGCGGGGACGTTGGCGAAGGCGTAGCGTGTAGCATTGAAGCCCTCGGTGGCGATTTCCAGCCCGGTGAGAAACGTATGATTGAAGCCGAAGGTCTGGAAGCGAGCCAGCAGGTCTAACTGGTTGTCGAGGATCTCCTCGGTTGTGGAACGCCCCGGATGATTGGGGGCGACAATGACTTGCGACAACGGCATGCTGGGTGTCGGGGTGCCGCTGATCCGCGGCGGAGACACGAAGGCTTGCCGGTCAACGTGACTGTAGCGCAGCATATTGCGCAGGCTGAGCTGATCGTTGAAGCGATGGTCAAGGCGGAGCGTGGCGATATTGATCCAGGTGGTCTCGGAGTCGTCATTGGCTAGCCCATAGAAGTTCCCGCGATCTACATCAGGAGGCTTCCCGAAGAGGATCGGCAAGCCGTAGTCGGGAATGTTGTCTTCATGTTGCACGAAGTAACTCACGCTGAGTTGCGTCGATGTGCCCAGACCAAACGTCACCGACGGGGCCAGGCCCCCTCGCCTCTGTTCCACATAATCGCGGTCGACAATCTCATCCATATACCCCATGAAATTCACCCGCAACGCGGTCGTCTCGCCGAGGCGTTGGTTGATGTCGCCCGTGCCCCTGGCGAGAAATCTGTTCCCAAAGCTGAGCGCTCCGCTGTAAAAACTCTCCAGACGGGGCAACTTCGACAACTGGTTGATGATTCCCCCTGTGGTCCCACGTTCGAAGTAGAGGGCCGACGGTCCCTTCAAGACCTCGACGGCCTCGAGATTGAAGGTATCCCGAAAATACGATCCCTGGTCGCGCATGCCGTCGAGAAAGATATCATTACGAGTGTTAAACCCTCGGATCGATAGATTTTTTCCCTTGGCACCACCCCCTTCACCCGCCTGGAAACTGATCCCAGTGACGTTCCGTAGTGCGTCTTGCAGACTGAAGTCCACCTGTTGGTGCATCAGTTCCTGGGGGATGATGTTGATCGTCTGCGGAATATCTCTGATCCGATCGGGAAACCTCGACAACCCCAGGTATGGCACGATATACCCCGAACGCTGCTCCTGCACCTCAACCTCTGGGGCGGCGAGCACCTCCTTTTCCCCAGCCAAGGCGGTAGGACCCGTCAAGGCCACCGTCAAGGCGATGGTGGGGGCCACCAGCTTGTGAGGCTGCATGTGGTGCTGTTGCTTGCTCTTCCTGGTAGACTTCTTGGAACGGGCGTCTTGATTCGAGGACCGATTGTCCTGGCGAGTTCGATGTCGACTCATGCAACTCCTCCGCAAGAGATGGAATTCAACGTGTGCTGGCTGGCCCGAGTCCCCTCAGAAGCTCGCTGGCCGGGCATGTCATCTGGGCGGATACATGCGACGCGTGCTCGTGACGCTCGGCGTCAGGATGCCTGACTCGGCGCGATATCGCGGTGTTCATCAGGCGCGGCGCCACTGGCGCGCCGATGGCGTCTAACGAATTGCCAAAATCGCCGCCATGCTAGCGCCAGGCCGGTATACACCAGCACAGCGCCGCCGGCGGATGCCAGAGCCGCGATCAGCTGGCCGATAAATCCGCCAGCCTCTCCGGTATGCACCGGTCGCACCCAGGTCCGCATGGTACGACCGAGGTTGTAGTTCGCGAACGGCTCCCACTTCACCACTGCGGCGGTAGCGGCATCCAGCGTCAGGGTCGACCGCGGATACGAATGCAGCGAATCCGCCTCCTCGATCATGACGGTCACCTGAGCCGCACCGCGTTGTGGCAGGCGCATCGTCATGAGTCGCCAGGTGGGTGCCTGTTGTACGGCCGTGGCGAGCAGCGCGTCCAGGCTGGCCCGTGCTGGGGTAGAAGCCGATTCAGCACCATCCGTCGCACGCCCCCGTCGCGCCGCACCACTGGCCCCCTCAGCTCTGGGCTGGCGTCCGGCACGACCATCGGGTGCACCGCTCGCAGCCCCTGGCATAGCTCCACCTCTTCCAGCGCCTCCCTCGGCCGCTGAGCTTGTAGAGGGCCGTTGTGGTGTCGGCGGTGGTTCACTACCGGTGAGGGTGTAAATCAGATTGCCAGCCCACTGATAGGAGATCACCAGGGCGGTGACGGTAATGAACAGCAGTACAGGCGCCGACCAAAAACCGACCGCGTTGTGCCAATTCCAGTCGCGCGGCTTCCCGTGCAGGGTCAGGCTGGGGATGATGACGGCTCTCAACGCCAGCCGCGTCCACCGGCGTGGCCACCAGAGGTAGAAGCCGCTCATGACCAACACCATAAAAGCGGCGTTGCAGGCTCCCGCCACCGCACGCCCGATCTCACGGTTGTCGGCATCGGTGCCGAGCCAGCGATGCCAGTCCGTCACCACACGGAAAAAATCGCGCGTTGCTGTGACCCCGTTGCCTCGCACCGCGCCGGTATAGGGGTCGACGAATACCGTCTGCTCTCGGCCGAAATTAACCATGGTGGCTGCCGTGGGGTCGGCCGACAAGGTGATCCCCGAGGGAGCGCCCGCGGGGACTGTCTCGCGGGCTTTGGCCACCAAGGTGTCGAGACTCAGGCGCGGTGCGTCGGATGTGGCTGGTGTTACCGTGCGGGTGTCGCGTTCGGCAAAGGCGACGATCTGGCGTTCGAATGGCAGCAGCACACCGGTCACAGACATCACCAAGATGACCGCACCAGCCACGACCCCGGCCGTCAGGTGCAGCCAGAAGATGATCTTGCGCAGCTTCATGCGTAGCCCTCTCTTACCCTTCTGTGTCTCCTCTACACATCTCCCGTGGCCATGGACCGAGGGCCATCAGTTCCCGCACCGTGAGGTCCGCAGGGCTGTCTGGGCCCTGCGGGAAGGACGGCCAGGCGACGGGCCACCTCACGGCTGCTTAGAATGCATCCAACTGGCAGTGCTAGCAGTACGGCGACCGTGCACGCCATTATCTGGCCACCCTAGCCCCCTGCCTAGGATGGCGCCCAGGAGGCGCCCACCGGTCTCCTCTCCCTGAGGGGGAGGGTAAGAGTATGAGCGGCAAGGTATGATCGAGCGGTTGAGTTCCCCGCACTCTGGCTCTCTCCCCCTAGGAGAGGAAGTTGATCCTGGCACCTATGGGGTTCGGGGAGAGCCTGGCGAGGACTGCTCAAGGCCAATAGGCCACGTCGTGCGCTGCCTCCTCTCAGCGCGCCGAGCAGCAGGCTCGTCCCCGGACCACACTGGTACCACGCGACGGTAGCCGTCAGCGTATTGTGGAGCGTCGATCGCCAGACGAGTGTGCGACGACGTTAGGCACGCTGCCGGGCCATGGGCGCAAGTGCATCACTCCGGCCTGGACGGGCAGGGATGCTTAATCATCCCCCTGCCGTCACGCGGACTAACCGAGCCGAACATACGAAAAGGGCATGGTTGGTGTGCACGACCAAGAGCATCTCTAGGGTAAATAATAAAGGGAACTGAACAATAGTGGCTGGCTTCCTGAAGCAGGGAAGGGCTTCTCGGTGGCTGGCTTGGTTGATGAGACTCGATGGTGGCTTGTGCTACAGCCGCTTATCGACATGGATGCCAGTAATATCCTGCATACATCCATGAATATTCGTATACCCTAATTCCTTAGGTTTGTTAAATCGAAAAATTGTCATTCCAGTCGCCAATCGCAAGCGCTCTCTTACCAATAGCGCTAGTAAGGGCCTAAAAACGCGTAGGGATAGGGCCCCACAGTCCATGGGTAATAAAAATAGGGTCCGCCATACCACCATGGATACGCAGCATAGCGGAGGGCTTCAGCGCTAGCCGTGGGCAGGAGGTGCGTTTCATCACAGGAGATCATGGGATAGGGGTAGTCCACCTCGCCTACCTTGCCGCTGAAGGTGCCCAAGACTTGCCCAGCAACGGTGATGCGTCGCTGTTGGGCGTAGACAGCTGGATCGAGATATTCTTTGCAGAAGGCCATGAAGCGCCCCCCGCTGGTATCGGTCAACTTCGGTGTTTCCGACTCGCTTAAGGGCCGTTGCAGCACCTCGATCCGCGTGCCGTCGCGTAGGTTGGTGGTTTGTAAGATCTCTCCGCCCAGGATGACTGTGCGGCCCTTGAGGGCTTCCGGATTCGTCCGTAGTTCGGCGAAGGACACGGATGGCTGGGCTTGTTGGCGTACAGTTTCGGAGATGACATGTGTACACCCCATGCCCATGAGCGCCAGCCAGCCGATGAGCATCCAAAGACGGCCCCGATTCTCTTGTACGTACATCCACCCCTCTTTTCTTACTTCCAGGACACCGCATCTCCGGTCCGCATAGTACACCTCCCCTACTGGCGAAGCGATCAACGTTGAGGAGTACAATGGTGAGACACCTACTAATATACTGCTGTGCACGGTATCACACACTAGTATAGATCGCAGAGCGGTCGGAATCATTCCGTCGCTAACGATCAGCGATCGCTCCATTTACTCACTCGTTACTCACTCGAATCGAGTGAGACGTCTGCCTCAGGGGCAAAAGTTACGAATGGCGGGTCGACGGGGGGGTTAAAGCGTGCCGCTCAGAATCTCCGCTATCTGGGCATCGGTGAGATCGTGGCCGAAGAAGTCCCGATAGAACGCCTTCACTTCCGCCGTCAGATCCAGGTCCACGAACAGTGCCGGGTACAACGTCTTCGCCGTCCACAGGACGGTCAAAGGCTGTTCAGCGGTGCGATGCGCCCACGTGTGCGCCCCTACCGGGGCCACGTAGACGCGCTCATGCTTCGCCGCCTTCAGTTGTCTGAACGTCGGATCGGCGTAGACGGTGATCACGTCCTTAGGCGTCGTCACCATCAGGACATCCGGGTCCCACAGGATGACTTGTTCCAGCGAAAATGTCCGATTTTCAGCTGAACGGCCGTCGTTGGTAACGCTGATGCCGCCGGCGGCTGGGATCCACCATTCGGCGATCAGGCGTGGCTGCGCTACCGTTTCAGGGTGGAAATAGAGGACCGTGGGCCTGGATGATATGGGCAAGCCACCCACTTTGGCGGTGACCCGGGCCAGCGTGTCGTCGAAATAGCGGCGGTAGCGCTCAGCGACGACCGGTTTGTGAAAGATGTCCCCCAAGAGGGCGATACAGGCCTTGACATCCTCTGGCTCACGCCAGGCCAGAAAGATCGTGGGGATGCTGTTCTGCTCGAGGAGATCGACGCTGGCGCGGTGCATGGTGAGGACGACATCCGGCTTGGCCAGCAAGATGGCCTCCATACTCGGGTCACGATTGGGTTGTTGCATGGTGGGGAGTTGAGCCAGGTGTGGGGCGAATACGAGTTGGTACTTCCACTGGGAGCTGAGTCCGAAATCAGCTAGCCCATTGACGATCGTCCGCCCCTCGCCCATAGTGAACACAAAACTGTTAAGGACTGGTAAGGACTGGCAAAGACCCGAGGGTGACGACCTTGCTGATCTGTTCGGGAAGCCGCACGGCGCGACCTGCCATGTCGGTCACCGAACGCAGACCCGGCTCAGCTGCCTGGATGGCATTACCCAGGCCCCACAGCAGACCGACCAGCATTGCGAAACAGACAAATCGGTTGGTCATCATTGCGTATGTCCTCCATTCATTCATCAGGGGAACACAGAGGGACAGATCAGCCGCTGGGCATTCGGGCAATTGAACGTGCAATACCCGCATCGCTGTATCATAAAGCTTGCTCAGGGCCTGGTCGGTGATAATTTCCTGAGGGGATCCCGGTCCTTGCAGCCGTCCGTTCGTCAAGAGCGCTACCTGGTTACACACGAGAAAAGCATGATCTGGCACATGCGAAGTCAACAGGATGCTATAACGCTGCTGGGCCAGGGTGCGGATGGTATGTAGAATGCGCACCTGATTGCCGTAATCGAGGTTCGCCGTGGGCTCGTCCATGATGAGGACGCTGGACCCTTGCGCCAGTGCGCGGGCGATCAACACCATCTGGCGTTCACCGCCGCTGAGCTCAGGAAACCGGCGAGTTGTTAGATGAGCAATGCCGAGCTGATCCATTGCGGCCAGGGCCAAGTAGCGGTCAGCGGTCGTCGGGCCCGCCATGAACCGCAGATGCGGGCTACGGCCCATGACCACCACCTCGTATGCCGTGTACGGGAACATAGTAGGAGTGCCTTGCGGTACGTAGGCCAACTCCCGGGCCACTTGCTTGGTCGTGAGTGCGGTGAGGTTCCGACCCTGTAACCAAATAGTGCCCGCAGCCGCACGGTGGATTCCCAACACGCAGCGTAACAGCGTGGTCTTGCCGCTGCCATTCGGTCCGAGCAGACATAGCACATCGCCAGCCGCCAACCCGAAACTCACATCATCGAGAAGCAACACACCCCTACCGTAGCTGAACCGCAAGTGCTCCACACGCAGAGTTAAAACCATGCCTGGCGGCTCCTGGCGAGTATTAGGGCAAAGAACGGTGCCCCGATCAGGGCGGTTAAGATGCCCAGAGGGATCTCTGTGGTACCGGTGGCGCGACAGAGGTTGTCCACAGCCAAGAGATAGCCGCCTCCCACCACAGCGCACATCGGGAGCACGACAGGATACGTTGGACCGACCTGCATCCGCACGATGTGGGGAATCAACAATCCCACCCAGCTCACGATGCCGCTGATGCTGACGCAGGTGGCGGTCATCAGCGTTGCGGCCAGAATGAGGAGGAGGCGGACGCGGGTGACGTTGATTCCCAACGCCCGTGCTTCATCATCGCCTGCCGCCAGGGCATGCACCTGCCAACGCAAGGCGTTGTAAGGCTGTCAAGCACCCACCAGGCCTTAGGGTCGGGAGGGTGCTTTGCGCAGTCATCCACCGTTTACAGGCTGTCCGTTTTCTTCCTGGGGGAAGACTGACGGATCTTCCCCCCACCATTTGCGCGGATCCCTCTGAAAAATTACGGGATTCGTCGATTTTTCGCGCCATGATGTAGTCATGTAAATAGCCAATGTCTTCTTGACTGAGTGGGATATCCATGGTATATATCCACTCATGTATATCACCGCTGTTCCGAATCGCCACTCTCCGCCGGCCATTCTCTTGCGCGAATCCTTCCGCGACGGGGGCAAGGTCCGCACGCGGACCCTCGCCAATCTGACTTCCTGGGC
>Ga0137403_10001220_pt1 | contig 32396 bp, 28 predicted proteins | sample CZOMad2_1_16fung_FD_122057 | JGI IMG/M metagenome (GOLD analysis project Ga0137403, IMG submission 122057) | Vadose zone soil fungal communities from Angelo Coast Range Reserve, California, USA - CZOMad2_1_16fungal (Hybrid Assembly) | ecosystem: Environmental > Terrestrial > Soil > Vadose zone... | reverse complement strand
ATGCCCATGCCAAATTAGGATTTAGTTCGATGGCGCGATCGAATTCAATCTGGGCATTCCGCCAATCGAAAGCACCGCCAAGAGCGCAAGCAAGGGAAAGGTGCGCTTCCGGCAGTTCCGGGTCGAGCTCCAGCGCTTTTTGCGCGAACTCCTTCTCTTTAGCTACCGCTTCTTTGCTCGGCATCACGACTCCTCCCATATAGGCGTAGGTGTCGGCAAGGCCGCAATAGGCCAAAGCATAGTTGGGATCGAGCTTCAGCGCCTGCTCGTAATAGCGGATCGAGCTGGTCCAGCCGGCTTCGCTGTATTTGCCAAACTCATAGCGTCCCAGCAGATAGAGGCGATGAGCCTCCGGGTTCTCCGTCGGCTTCTTCGCCAAAGCGCGCGCCGCTTCGACACCTAACTTGATTTGCAGGGCTTCGACCACGCGCTGGGCCACGTTGCTCTGAAAGGTAAAAATATCTCTTACGTCGCCGTCGTAATCTTCCGACCAGAGATGGTACCCATCGGCCACATTGATCAGCTGAGCGGTGATCCGAAGTTTATCTCCGGCTTTGCGCACACTGCCTTCAAGCACGGCGTTCACATGCAGTTGCTCACCGACTTTGCGAAAAATGTCGTCCTCGTTTTTCCCTTTGAAAGCGAAACAAGATGTCCGCCCCGGCACGCGCAGCCCTGGTACCTTGGCCAGCGCGTTAATTAGTTCCTCGGTCATCCCGTCGCTCAAATACTCGTCGTTTTTGTCTGCGCTCATGTTGACGAACGGCAGCACCGCGACGGATTTGGCTGGCGCAGCCCCCGGTGCTGTTTCGGCTTTTGCCTGTCGAAATTTCTCCGGCAGTTCCGGATTGCCAGCTTCGTCACCGTAAAGATTCAGGAGTGAGATGCGCAATCCGTGTTTTACTTCGCACTCGCCGAGTTCGTGCAGAAGCGAGCGCCATTGTGAGTAGTGCTCCAAGTCATCGGCGACACGTTTCGAAACAAGGATATGTCCGGCGTCGCCGCAATCCATCACTCGTTGCGCGATGTTGATGCCCGCACCCGCGATGTTTGCTTGCTCGTTTAGATCGACAACTTCATTAACGGGCCCGCTGTGAATCCCCATGCGCAGCCTCAACTGAGGCTTTTCTTTTGACCCGGGATGTTTTTGCAACTCCCTCGTAATCTCTAGCGCGCACAAAGCTGGCGCTTCCACATTCGTGCGAAAAACTAGAGCACCGCCATCGCCTGTCGGTAAGCGCAGTAGCTTTCCTTCGGCTTCCGCTAGACGGAATTGCTCCGTCGCGCGCACGATCTCCTTTAACTTTTGAATCTGTTCGCTCTGCTCGTTGATGAGCAATTTCGAATAACCGACGATGTCGATGAACAACACATGCCCAATCTCGAATTTCACATCCGCGGAGCCTTGGGACGGCACCGAATTCATAGCTGTTTGTCCTGACAAAGCTGCTGAAAACGAGGATCGTTTCGGATTTGATCCCAGATCGGATCGAGTCGCAGCAGCCCCGGAGTAATCGCAAAAGCATACGGTATCTGCAGCAGCCGCTTGAGAATCGGAATGGCGTGATCGGCATCCCCCAGTAGAGCGTAGATCTGCGCCATGATCTCCTCTTCGCAGGGGCCCTCGAATGGATCTTTGGAAGTGGGATGCATGGCAATGGCTTTTTGTCCTTCGGTGACAGCGGAGGCCGCTTCGCCCAAACCTGCATAGGCCCGACCCAAAACGGCATGCAACTCCGCCTCTTTAAAAGAATCCCGCGCTACTTTATTGAGCTGGCGCTGAAAATCCTGCGCCGCTTTTTGGTACGTGGCGCGCGCCGCGGCGACATCGCCGGCGCGTTGCTGACTCAAACCTAGAAGAAGTCTTTCGTCGTTCCTTGGATCAAGCAGTTTGCTGTCGGCGGCCACCGCATTCGAGAGTATCTCTATGGCCGCGGCGTAACGGCGCTGGAACAAAGCCTGCACACTACGGTCGAGCGGTGAGATACCGGGATTCGCGAGGAGCGGTTCCACCGCCTGGAGATCCCCCGTTGCCCAGAAGACACGCGCTTTCCAACCGAGGGCATCTGTATTAGCCGGCTCCAACGCGAGGACCCGGTCAACTGAGGCAAGCGCTTCGGTAAAACGGCGCACGGCGCTGTAGGTCATCGCGAGAAGACTGGAGACATCAATGTTGCGAGGATCAAGCTCAACGGCGCGACGCAGCTCGGCAATCGCCTCGTCCCAATGCCCACGCCGCCGTTGGATCAGGGCAATCGCTCTGATGACGTCAACGTTGTTCGGAAGACCTTGCTCGGCTTGTTGAAATTCCGCCAACGCCCCGGCGAAATCGTGCTGCCCGTAATAGCGGTAATAACCAAGCGCAAGGTGAGTCTCCGGCAAGTTCGGATCGAGCGCGAGAGCACGATCGGCGGCATCCTTGGCTGCCGCCAGCCGCGCCGAGCTTGGATCGTGTCCTATCCAGTAACTATTGCTGTGCATAAAGGAGAGACGCACCCACGCCGGCACAAAACTGGGATCTAACTTCACTGCCTCTTGATAGGACTGGATCGCACGCTCCACGTTGGACTTATCGAACAGCGATCCAGCTTCAGCTGCGCGACCACGCAGATAGGCGTCGTAGGCGGCGGGATTGTTGGTCGGCTTGGCTTCCACCCGCGCCTTTTCTTGCGGACTCAACGTCGCGCCCACACCCGCCGCAATTTCCGTGGCCAGCTCACCCTGCAAGGCAAGCGAATCGGCCAGGGTGCGATCATAGTTCTGCACCCAGATATGGCGATCGGTTAGCGCATCGATCAGTTGTACGGAAACGCGAATATGGTTTCCTGACCGGCGCACACTGCCTTCCACCACGTTGCTGACACCCAGTTGGCGCGCAATTTCTCTGAGATTGCGTGTGATGGCGGTCTTGTACTGCATGACCGAAGTGCGACTGATCACTTTCAGGTCCTTGATCTTGGAAAGGTTCGACAGCAACTCATCCTGGATGCCGTCGGCAAAAAAAGCGTTCTCCTTTTCCTCGCTCAGATTTTCCAGCGGCAGCACGGCGATGCTTTTTTCCGAAATTGGTAGGGACGCACCGCCGGGGCGTCCTTGTTCTACGACCGCATTTTGTCGAACGCCGCGGAGACGCGTCCCTACCTGTAAAAAAAGGCCAATCGTAACGGCGGCGATAATCAAAACCGCAGAGCCGATCATCACCCATCTGCGACGGGCTGACTTCGCGGCGGATCCAGAAACTGCCGCTGTCGTTTTCCGTGTGACTGCTGCTTGCTTAAACTTTTGGGGCAGTTCCGGATTGCCCAAATCGTCCTTGTAAAGGTTGACGACAGAGAGCCGGGCGCCGTGTTTCACTTCACATTCGCCGAGTTCGTGCAGAAGTGAACGCCATTGTGGGTACTGTTCCAAGTCATCGGCCACACGTTTGGAGAGAAGAATGTGTCCGGCGTCGCCACAACCCATTACGCGCTGAGCGATGTTGATGCCTGCGCCGGCAATGTTGGCTTGCTCATTCAAGTCAGTGACTTCATTGACGGGGCCGCTGTGAATTCCCATGCGAACGCGCAGTTCAGGATGACTCTTCAGTGCCTTGCTGATCTCGAATGCGCACAGAACCGGCGCTTCGGGACTCGTACGGAAAACAAGCGCGCCGCCGTCGCCCGTTGGTAACCGCAGTAACTTACCTTCCGCTTCAGCAGTGCGGAATTGTTCGGTGCCACGGACAATTTCTTTTAACTTCTGAATCTGCTCGCTCTGCTCATTAATCATCAACTTCGAGTAACCGACGATGTCGATGAACAACACATGACCGATCTCGAACCGTATGTCGGAGGATTGCTCGGATCGGGTAGTCACTTGTTACGGTCCGACGTGTTCCTGAATTGTGAGCAGCTGTTGGAAATCTGGATCACTGCGAATTGGGTCCCAGACGGGATCGATCTTCAGGCGGGCAATGGAAATGGTTTCGCCAGCGGGAATTGAAAGAAGCCGTCGCAAATTCTTCACTGCTTCCGTGGCAGCACCGGTCTGTGCCTGAATCTCGGCCAAGCCGGCTAAGTTGCCGGAACCAAGCACCGCGTCTTTCTCGGGCGGCAACAATTCAAGTGTTTGCCGCGCAATGTTGATCGCATCAGCATTGCGGTTAAGAGCGAGGTAAACCCAGCTCAATGCTTTTAGCGAACGAAAGTCATTCGGATGATCGCGCAGTGTCGCCTCCAACAGCTCGCGCGCTTTCTCAGCATCGGGCTCGGCGCCGGGTACATCACCGGCCAGGACACGAATCGCCGCTTTGGCCGCGAACCGCTGCCTTTCGTTGGTAGCGGCGGCCGCGCCGGTTTGCCACGCCTTTAATGCTGCATCGAAATTTCGACCAAGGACAAGAAACTCGCCGCGGGTCCCGATCACCATGTCGTAGGTGCCAGTGTTAGGAAGGAGCAGATCGTCCGGTGGAAAATTAGCAAGTAGTTGCAAAGGTTCCTGCGCGTTCCCGGTCCGGTTTAAAGAACTGAGCAACAACATACGCATACCGGTGGCATCGTGCGGATCGATCGTGAGGGCAGGCCGCGCCTTATCTTCGGCCTCTTTCCAACTTCGCAGAAAGACATAGGTCTCTCCGACACCGGATAGCATGTATGGATCTCGTGGGTTTAGTTCGATCGATCTTTTCAGCTCATCCAACGTGCGGTCCCATTTGCCCTGGCGGCTATGGACGAAGGCGACAAAACCGATCGCCAGCGCATTGTTAGGCTGAAGCTCGAACGCGCGCTGAAACTCAGTCAGGGCCGGCTCGTAATCACGATGGCCATAATAATGAAACAGACCAAGCGCGATATGTGCTTCGGCGAGATCGGGCGCGAGTGTTACCGCTTGCTTTGCCATTCGGCCTGCGTCCGCCAGTTCCGCTTCGCTTAAAGGGTCCGTCAGCCAATGACGCCGCAGCCGGCAGATAGCCAGTTGTGCAATGGCGAGTGCGAAGTTCGGGTCGTGCGCGATCGCTTCCTTGTACCAGCGTTCCGCCTGCTCGAATGATTCCGGCCGCAAATTGCTGTTGGCGACACGCTGCTCGAACTCGCCTTTTAAAAAGAGGTCGTAGGCAACTGTGTCCTTTGTTGGCGCAGTCGCAAGCTTGCTGGCTTCGGCCGGCGAAAGTTTTGCCTGGAGCGAATCGGCGATTTCCTGCGCGACCTCGCTCTCCACAGCAAAGACATCTTTCATGTCGCGGTCGTACGATTTCGCCCACAGATGTGAATCGGCGCGAGCGTCGAGCAGCTGCACGTTGACGCGCACTTTGTCGCCGGCCTTCTGCACACTGCCTTCAAGCACCGTCGCGACGCCGAGCTGTTGCGATACTGTTTTTAGATCCTCCGGCTTGCTCTTGTATTTCGCGGTTGAGGTGCGCGAGATGACTTTCAAATCGGCGATGCTTGCAAGCTTCGTCAGGATTTCATCCTGGATGCCATCGGCGAAGTAAGCGGCACCCTTGTCGTCGCTTAGGTTTTCGAACGGCAAGACCGCGATCGACTTTTGCGGGGTCGACGAACCGGTGGCCGCCTCGCTCTGTCGAGGCGTTCCTGTATTCCCCGCGGTGTAGCGACCGAGAAAGAACAACGCCACAGAAATCGCAGCTCCGATGACGACGACATAAATCCACGCGTGCTTTTTCGAAGCGCGCTCATCGGAAAGATCAACATCCTCCGTTCGCTTCAACCCTTCCGGTGTCAATTCGAAGGCCCAAGCGATCACGAGCGCGATTGGAAATCCGATCACGATTGCGAGCACGACCAATCGCACGGCCCAACTCGGAATTTCAAAAAACGGAAAAACTTGCGTCGCAACTTGAACCAACAGCCAGCCCACAACCGCATACGCGACCGCAACTTTGTAAACGTTGCGCCGTTTCAGCTCGGCGAAAAAGTTGTGCGGATTCATCGTCGCAGGTCAGCGATTCGCTTCGAGGTGTTGTTAGACTGACGCGAGTGCTTGGTTGAGGGACTGTGTGAGCTCAGGAGCGGCGGCCCGTAATTTGCCGTCCTCAGTCACCAAGCGGCTGGCGAGTTGATTGGCCAGAGCGAGGAAGCGGCCATCGTACGCAGTGATCCGGTACCGGATGGCCATTTCTAACGCTGCATCGTGAGTTACCGCGAAGTAGTTCTCCCGAAGAAAACTTTGGGCATCGGCGAGACACTCCTTTGCCACAGCTTTCGTTAGGTAACGCGCGCGTTCGTAGCTCGCCAGGATGTTACTAAACTCTATAAGGGCGAAGGGATCGGTTCGCCACACCCGGTCCCGCCCATGGAGTTGCTTCACTGCTTCGCTATAGCGCCCTCTGATATAGAGCGCGGCGATAATGTTCGTATCAACGACGAACATCCTTACTCCCGACCCCAATCAATGGCCGCCTCGATGTCTTCGGCGGTCGGGGTAAAGCCGCCACGCAGTTTGACCGGCTTCGGAATCTTGGGGCGCCCCGTTCTGCTGGCGGCCATTCCTTTTTTAAGCAGCTCAGCGATGGCGTCCTTCAACTTCTTATGCTCATGAACGGCTCGAATCTTCACTTCGCGCATCAGTTCATCTGGCAAATCCAAAGTCGTCTTCATAAAGCCATATTCCCAGAAAGCTGGTTTTCTGTCAATGACTGCGCCGCTTCAGCTCGGAGAAGAAATTGTCATTGACCATGGGATGTCGCTAGGAGCCGAGCGTCTAGAAACCGAAGGACCACACGTTCTGGACGAACATGCCACCGACGCCGATCCACTGGAGCCAACATGGTTTGCCCCAACCAGCCAGCACCGCACAAATGCCGAGCGGCAGCCCCATGAGTTCGGCACCGATCCAGTCGTTAGGCTTCCAGCCTTCAAAGTTATTGCGGTCGGTGTAGGTGTCGCCAGCGAGCTCAATCTGGATCAGCAGCCATGAGGCCACTGCATACGCCACGGCACTCTTGTAAACGTTGCGCCGTTTCAGCTCCCCGAAGAAGGTCTTCGGATTCATGCGGTTTGCCATAACGGCTGAGTTCGGGAGAACATTAGGGTTAATTTCCACCTAGTTTTCTTCGTCTTTGACGAAACCGGCCTTGAAAATCCGCATGGCCCAGTCAAGCTCACGAAACTCAAAATCGAGATCCTGATGGAACAACAATCGGCTCAGTCAAAGCGCCCACTATCGCATATCATCGCCGAGTGGGCATCCTCCCTGAATTATGAGCATCTTTCGCCAGAAGCTATTCAGGCCGCGAAATTGTTCTGGTTCGATTCCATCGGGTGCGCGCTGGGTGGAAGTCAGCAGGAAGATGCAAAGATTCTGCTCGAGCATTACCGCTCGATGAGCGGCGGGAATGGCAAAGCCACCGCGTTTGTTTCTGGCTTCAAAACCAATCCGGTCGATGCGGCATTTTTAAACGGACACATGATCCGGGCGATGGATTACAACGACATCTATTGGAAGGCGGATCCGTGTCATCCGAGCGATCTAATCGCTGCGCCGCTTGCCCTATGTGAAAGCGAAGGTCTCAGCGGCAAAGATTTAGTTCTCGCCACGATTATTGCCTACGAAGTCGAAATGCGTCTGTGCGAAATCGGGCGGCCGGGTGTACGCGAGTACGGTTGGCATCATGCGACGTTGAGCGCGTTTGCCGCACCCGTAGCGGCTGGTCGCGTGCTAAATCTGACGCCAGACCAAATCGTTTCGGCGATCGGCATCAGCGCATCTCGTACATTTTGTCCGGGCGCGGTGACCGCGGGCAAGCTGACGAACATGAAAAATACGGTCGATCCGTGGGCGGGACGCATGGGCGCCGAGAGTGTGCTGCTTGCTCGCGAAGGATTTTCCGGGCCCGAGCACATCATCGACGGCAAAGAAGGCTTGTTCGCCGTGTTCAGTCACGTTCAATACAAAGGACAACCGGCCAGCTTCGACAGCGAAGGTTTAGTCAAGGATCTTCCGAATTCACCGAAGTCGCACTATCGAGTCCTCGATTGCGGAATGAAGAGCTTCCCCATAGAAGCGCTTAGCCATTCCCCGCTAACCGCGATGATGAAGACAGTAAAGGACAACAACATCAAGGCCGCGGACGTGAAGGAAATCAAAGTGGAAGTGATCGCGCGCGCCGCAGACATTCTTGGCGACCCCCACAAATATCGACCGACCTCGAAAGAAACCGCCGATCATTCGCTGCCGTATTGCATGGCAGTCGGACTCGTGGACGGGATGGTAACGCCGCTGCAATTTAAAGAAGAGCGGGTGCGCGACCACTCGCTGATCCCGATCATGGATAAGATAAAAGTGGTCGCGAATGAGGAATTCGAAGCGCTGTTTCCCAAGTTCCAGCCGAGTCGCGTAACGATCACCACGAATGACGGCAAAGAGTACTCAACGCGTGTCGATGTGCCTAAAGGCGATCCGCGCGATCCCATGACCGAGGACGAAATCGCCGTAAAATTCAACGCACTCGGCGGAGATGTGATTGGAAAAGATCAGTGCAAAAAGCTGCAGGCATTCATCATGAATTTGGAGAATGCCAAGAAGCTGGATGAACTTTTTGAGCTGACGATCGCACGCTGAATTCTGCGGATTGGGGAGCGCACGCGCCTCGCGTGCTGGCGACGGCGCCCTCACCGTCGCGAACTTTCCCCGGCAGTCCGGCGAGGGCGCCAAACTGTGCACGCGAGGCGCGTGCGCTCCCCGACTACGCTGTCGAACTTCCCTCGCCCGCGCCAAACTGAATTCCCTGCGCCAACGGCAATTCGCTGGAAAAATTGATCGTGTTGGTCTGGCGCCGCATGTAGTACTTCCAGCAATCGCTGCCACTCTCGCGACCGCCCCCGGTGTTTTTCTCGCCGCCAAAGGCGCCGCCGATCTCAGCCCCACTGGTGCCGGTGTTCACATTTGCGATTCCGCAATCACTTCCAACTGTACTGACAAACTTTTCCGCTTCACGCACATCATTCGTGAAAATCGACGAGGTCAATCCTTGCGGCACACCATTTTGGATCGCGATTGCTTCATCGAAATCGCGATATGTCATCAAATAAAGCAACGGACCAAATGTTTCGTCCTTCACGATCTCGAAATCGGGTTTGGCAGTTGCCAGACATGGTTTCATGTAGCAGTCGCCCGGAACGGTGAGCCGCTCCCCGCCATACAGCACTTCGCCACCTTGATCTTTCAATTGCTGGATCGAATGCTGCACCATATCGACAGAGTTCTTGTCGATGAGCGGTCCCATCACGGTCTTGCGATCGAGTGGATTCCCGATCGGCAACGATTTGTACGCCGTCAAAAGTTTGTCACGAACCTTCGACGCAACGGATTCGTGCATGATGACGCGCCGTGTGGAGGTACAACGTTGTCCGGCAGTACCGACTGCACCGAAGAAAATCGATTGTGTGGCCATTTCGAGGTCTGCGCTGGGCGCGACGATCAGCGCGTTGTTCCCGCCGAGTTCCATGATGGTTCTACCGAGACGGCCATGAACCGTTTTCGCGACATTCAAACCCATGTTGACCGATCCAGTAGCCGAAACCAATGGGACGCGCGCATCATCCGCTAATTTTTGACCAACGGTCTTACGATCGCCGATGAGCAGCGTGAAAATCGCGGGATCGGCTCCGGTTTCGCGGCAAACCCGTTCGCAGATTTTCGTCACCGCAATGGCTGTGAGCGGTGTTTTTTCCGATGGTTTCCACACGGTTGCGTCCCCGCAGACGGCAGCGAGCGCGGCGTTCCACGACCAAACTGCGACTGGAAAATTAAATGCGGTAATCACCGCCACCACGCCAAGCGGATGCCATTGTTCCATCAGTCGATGGCTCGGGCGCTCCGATTGGATCGTCAGTCCGTAAAGCATCCGGGATTGACCGACCGCGAAGTCGCAGATGTCGATCATTTCCTGCACTTCGCCTTCGCCCTCGGCGATCATTTTCCCGGTCTCCAACGTTACGAGCTGCCCGAGCTCGGGCTTCAGCTGACGCAATGCGTTGCCGAGACGGCGGATGGTGTCGCCGCGAACTGGCCCCGGCGTGACACGCCATTTTGAAAACGCTTCGTGCGCGTGTGTGATCGCCTTGTTATAATCCTCCTCTGAGGCGGTGCGCACGGTGGCAAGTCGTCGCCCGTCAATCGGCGAGATCTTCTCGATTTTTGCACCTCCGCCGCGCCATTCGCCGTCGAACACGCCTGCGTTGTCATCGCTAAGAGCGAGTTTATCCAGAGCTGTTTGCATGGTTATCTGCGCCGCTGCCGACAGAATTTGCGCATCACTTCCATCGCTTCGTCGATCACTTCCGCCGTTATGTCGAGTGCGGGACGGAATCGAATCGAATTCTCACCGGAACGAAGCGTGAGAACACCGAGGTTGAAGAAACCCTGCCAAAATTCCTCGCGCGTTTTTGCGTCGGGCAAATCGAAGGCGAGAAACAATCCGCGCCCGCGCGCGGCAGAAATCAGCGGCTCCTCGCGTTGCAATTCAATCAATTGATCCAGAAAATATCCGCCGACCTTCGCGGCGTTCTCCACAAGATGTTCCTCCTCGATGATGCGTAGGTAATATGTCGAGCGCACCATGTCGGTGAAATTGCCACCCCATGTCGAGTTCAAACGGCTCGGTAAGCGAAATGCATTATCTTTTACTTCATCGATCCGCGGACCGGCCATCACCCCGCAGACCTGTGCTTTTTTTCCAAATGCGAGCAGATCGGGCATGACGTCGAAGTGTTCGCAGCACCAGTTGTGGCCAGTCGCGCCCATGCCGCATTGCACCTCGTCGAAAATGAGGAGGATGTCGTGTTCGTTGCAAATTTCTCTCAGCTTTCGCAGCCACTCGCCACGGAAATGATTGTCGCCGCCCTCGCCTTGGATCGGCTCGATAATGATGGCGCAGATGTCGATCTCCCTCTGTCTGATAAAATCGCGGATCTCGCGCTCGGCCTTTTCTTCTCGCTCGATGACATCCGCTTCGCGCTTTGATTCTGGCAATGAAAAATCGATGCAGGGGCACGACACGCGCGGCCAATCGAATTTTGCAAATAAATCCGTCTTACGCGGATCGGTATTCGTGAGGCTCATGGTGTAACCGCTTCGTCCGTGAAATGCATGACGGAAATGCAATACCTGGGTGCCGCGCTCGGCGTGACCAGCAGCCATGTTCTTGCGGACTTTCCAGTCCATTGCCGCCTTTAAACAGTTCTCGACTGCCAGCGCTCCGCCTTCGATAAACAGATAACGTTCCAGGGGTGGCAGACCGACCACCCGCTCAAACGTCTCGACAAATTCAGCGTAGCCATCGGAATAAATATCCGAATTCGCAATCTTGACTTTGGCAGCTCGCAAAAGATCGCGCCGCACTTCCGGACGGTCGAAGTGCGGATGGTTGAATCCGACCGGCATCGAGCCGAAAAAGCCGTAGAGGTCGATCAATCGGCGATTATCGACCGCGTTGTGTAAATACGAGCCGCGGCTTCTATCGAGATCGACAACGATCTTGAAACCATCGAGCAAGACATGCTGTTCGATTGTTTCGAGAACGTTCGAGGGCTGGATTTGTTTTTGTTTTTCGCTCTTTGCGGTTCGGTTTCGAGATGAAACAGCTTCCGCTAGCACGGGCGGGATACTCATCCGTGATCGTAAGCTGAGGCGCGAACGCGGTCAACGGGCAGCGAACGCATCCTGCATACGGTCTTTGGCATCGTGCCAAAACACTTCTGTTCCTCCGGCAAGATGCCGGACGATGCACGCTGAAAGCGGGCGCTACCCTACACGATCCCGTCGCGCAGCAAGGCGTGTTTTCCTGCGAGCAGATCCTGCACGAGAGCGTAGCCGCGTTTGTCTGCGTTGCGCGCCGTACCGGCAAACTGTTGATCGATTCTCATTCGCGCAGAGCAGCAAAAATAATCTGCGACCGTGAGGATTTCGTCGACTGGTTTACCCTGCCCGAGCAGCCATTGCGCGTAAGAACACGTCGCGCTGATCGCAAATAGTTCCGTCGCGATCCCGACGAATCTGGAAAGGAGCAGTTGCTCCCGGTCGAGTTTCGGACCGAACCGCGTCATGGCGTGAAACAAACCGCGGGCGAGCCGTTTGCTCGTGCGCGCTGCGTAATTGACGTGCCCGCGGAGTGTTTCGTGCAGGTTGTCTATCTTGCCCGCGCCGTTCGGCATCCATTGGCGCGGATACCAGCCGGCATAAAACTTTCCGGAACTGAAAACGGCTTTCGCGCGGTCGGACATCGGTAGTTGGGTGTTGAAAATCGCGCCGCCGACTTTCAGATGCGGATCGAGCGCTTCCCGGGCGATGAATAGCCGCATGATTTCGCTCGAACCTTCGAAAATTGTGTTTACGCGGCAATCGCGCAGAAATCTTTCCACGCCAATTGGCGGCTCACCGCGTCCGGCGAGCGATTGCGCCGTTTCATAGCCGCGGCCGCCGCGCACCTGCATGGCGTCATCCGCAATTCTCCAGGTGGTTTCCGTGGCCCACATTTTGCACATGGCCGTTTCGATTCGCAGATCGCCGACTTTACGATCCAGCAGCGACGAGCTGAGAAACGTCATCGCGTCCATCGCGAAAACGTTGCCGGCCATCTCTGCGATTTTTCCGGCAATCGCGGCGTGTTTTCCAATGGGTACACCCCATTGAATGCGTTCGCCCGCCCATTTCCGCGAGATTTCGAGCAGGCGTTTGGAAAGACCTACGCACGCAGCGGGCAACGTGAGCCGCCCGGTGTTCAACGTGGTAAGCGCCACCTTTAATCCGGCGCCTTCCTTGAAAATAACGTTCTCCCGCGGGACGCGCACATCCGTGAATTTTACGACCGCGTTATACAGCGCTCGGAGCCCCATGAACCGACAGCGATAAGCGATCTCCAATCCCGGCGTATCCACGTCGACAATGAACGCGGTGATTTGCTTGCGCTCCTTGCCGCCGGCCATCTTCGATGGCGTGCGCGCCATAACGACGAGCACGCCGGCCTTTACGCCGTTGGTGCACCAAAGTTTTTCGCCATTCAGCACGAACTCGGAGCCATCTGCCGTTGGCTCCGCCTTCAGACTCAACGTGGCGGGATCGGACCCCGCATGGACCTCAGTTAGCGCAAACGCGGAAATCTCGCCGCCCGCGACGCGCGGTAGATATTTTTGTTTCTGCTCTTCTGTGCCAAACAAAAGCAATGGTTGTGCGACACCGATTGATTGATGCGCAGAAACGAGCGCGGCCACGTTTCCGTCCCAACTGCCCATCAATACCGCCGCACGCCCATAATTGCATTGCGACAAACCGAGCCCGCCATATTTCTTCGGCACTTTGATTCCAAATGCGCCGATCTCGGCGAGTCCTTTGAAATTCTCCGGCGGAATTTCACCAGTGCGATCGATCTCGTCCGGGTCGACATGTTCGCGCAGATAAGTGTCCAGCTTGCGCAAGAAATCTTCGCCTGCGGCGCGATCTTCCGCGCTCTGCGCAGGATACGGGTAAATTCGATCGAAATCATAACGTCCGATGAAAAGATTGCTGGCGAAACTGCCACGGTCCTCGAGCGGATCGCGGGCCGCTTCCGCGAGCTCGAGCGCTTCGCGCTGGCCTTTCGCCATCTTCGATGTGTCGATGACAGCGGGCGCCGGCTTTTCCGGCTCGCCACGGGACGAATCCGTCCGACTGGCGGATTTTGCGCTGGTTTCCTCAGCGATTTGTTTTTCCGGCGCTTCGAGAGGCGATTTCATATCACGCGTTTGTCATGTCGAGCGAAGTCGAGACATCTCTAATTTTCCCTGAAGAGTAGCCAGAGATTCCTCGACTTCGCTCGGAATGACAAAAATGGAAGGTCGAACGATTTCATTCCGCATAAAATTTCGTGCCCTCCCGGGCGTGCTTCCGCAAAATCTTGCACGGCGAAAACTTCTCTTCGCTTTGTGCTAGCCGTTCCAATTCATCTACGATTTTGTTCAATCCGAAATGCTCAGCATATCGCAATGGCCCGCCACGGAACGGCGCGAAACCGGTTCCCAGAATCATTCCGTAGTCGGCGTCCTCTGGCGAACCGATGACTTTCTCTTCCACACAGCGCGCGGCTTCGTTGACCATCAGAAAAATTAGCCGGCGCGCCAGCTCTTCTTCGTTCAGTCCCAAAAGCGTTCGCAGATCGCGGTGCCAATCGGGCGGAATGTTTGGTCCCTCTGCACCTTCAGGCTCGCCGTGCGATGCCCGACCCCACTGCGCCAGCGACTCGTTAGGCGTTTGTGCCTTTCCCTCGTATTCGTAAAAACCGGCGCCGGTTTTGCGGCCGAGCATCTGGCCGTCACGCAACCACAACAGAACGGCAGAAACGTGATCGCGCCGTCCGTAAGCCTTCTCGAGTGTGTTGCCGATATCAATCGTGACATCGACACCGATTTCGTCGATCAACCGCAGGGGGCCCATGGGCATGCCCCATTGCACAAGTGCGTTGTCGATCCTGTCCGCTTCCAAACCGCGTTCGAAAAGCTCAGCAGCATCGAGCAAATAAGGAAACAAAACCCGGTTCACCAAGAAACCCGGGCTGTCGCGGACAATTACCGGCAATTTTCCGATTTGTCGCACAAACGCCAGGCCACGTTCACGTGTCTCCTCCGATGTTTCCTTCGCAACAACAACTTCTACGAGCTTCATCCGACTTACCGGATTGAAAAAATGCAATCCGATGACGTGCTCGGGCGAGACTGTCACATCGGCCAGTGCGCTGACCGGAAGCGCCGAAGTGTTTGTGGCGATGACGGTTTTTGGCCCGGCTTCCATCGCCAGCTCGCGGAAAACTTCTTTCTTGATATTCATCTTCTCCGAAGCCGCTTCGATGACAAATTGCACATCGCGCAGTTCCATCGGTGCAGTTGAGGCGACTATTCGGGCGCGACCTTCCTTTGCTTTTGCCTCCGTCATCAATCCGCGCTTTACCGCGTCGGCGTAAGTTTTTTCAATATTCGCTAAACCGCGGTCGATCTGTTCTCGCGCGATATCGCGCAGAATTACAGTCACGCCGCGAGAGCTTAGCCATTGCGCGATACCCGAGCCCATGACGCCCGCGCCGATCACAGCCGCGTGTGCGACTCTTTCCGATGGCGCCCTCGAAGCTCCTTTCTTGTATTTTTCCGCCAAGAAGAAATTGCGAATCAGATTCTGCGTCGACTCCGTTTTGCCAAGATCGACAATCGTGTCCAGCTCCATCCGCAACGATTCATCAGGTGAAATCGCCAGAGTCGCATTGATGATTTGGCAAGCACGTTCTGGCGCCGCGTTTCCGTGTTGCCGCGGAGGTGCAAGCGAGCTCGGCGTCGCGGGAGCTCCGCCCTCCAGTTTGCGCTTTCCCGCGCGCAGCTTTTCTCGCGCGCGATCGATAAGCTGATCGCGCGGAGCGATTTCATCGACCAACCCGAGCTTCAAAGCTTCCTGAGCAGAATAAAGTTTCCCTTGCAGAATCACTTCGGCGGCTTTCTCCGCGCCGATCAAGCGCGGTAGGCGCGTGCAACCGCCCCAGGCGGGAATCAACCCCAGTGTAGTCTCGGGGAGTCCAATCCTTGTCGCCGGATCATCAGTCGCGATCCGATAATCGCACGCGAGGGCAACTTCGTACCCGCCGCCCGCACTTGCGCCGTGTATGGCAGCAATCGTGGGAATTTTTAGACTCGCGAGCCGGTTGAAGATTCGCTGCCCTTCCGCAATAAATGCATACATCTCGCCGGACTGCGCCTGTTGTAACAGCGTCTTCAAATCGGCGCCGGCGATGAAGATCGATTTTTTCGCCGACGCGATAATCAGCGCGCGCAAGGAAGCGTCATTCTCAACGAAATCGAGATGTTCATTTAATTCGTCCAGCGTAGCGGCATCGAAAACGTTCGCGCCCGACTCAGGGCGATCGAACGTGAGCAGGCAAATGTGATCGTCGTCAATCTCGCGCCGAATCATAGGGGCTGTAGCAACTGCCGGCATTAGCTTCATTTTCGAACGTTTCTGGCAAAATTCCAAGTGCAACCACATCTGGAGTATGGAGTCTTGGAGCGTTGCGGTAATACTACCAATGGGACAAATGCGACTGAGGACATTGCTCCATTACTCCGCCACTCATTATTCCACTGTTTGCTCCGCTGCTTCGTTGCGTGTCGTGACCGCGAGTGTTAAAAACGCGGCGTGGTCGGCAAAATTTTAGAACCCGAAATCAGGAGCTTGATCGAAGCCCGTAATTTCGGCGCGCTGCGCGAGGTGTTTCGCGAATGGCCGCCGGCGGATGTGGCTGAGGTAATCCTTGACATGCCGGAAGACGAGCAGGTCATCATTTTTCGGGTGCTCCCGCATGCACTGGCGGCGGATGTTTTTGAATATCTCGATTTCGATGCGCAACAAAAACTGCTGCGTGCCATGGCTCATGAGGAAGTCGTGGCGATTCTAAACGAGATGGCGCCGGACGATCGCACGGCGCTGCTGGAAGAATTACCCAGCGCGGCGGCGCGGCAATTGATTCGATTACTCACGCCCGAGGAGCGCCGCGTGGCCACCGCGCTGCTTGGTTACCCGGAAGAAAGCGTGGGCCGTTTGATGACGCCGGACTTTATCGCGGTGAAAGAAGATTGGACGGTGCAACAAGTGCTCGATTACGTCCGCAACCACGGCCAGGACAGCGAAACCTTGAATGTCATTTATGTCGTCGATGATCACGGCAAGCTCATCGATGACCTTCGCATGCGCGAGTTTCTACTGCGCCCGCTCGACGCGAAGGTGAGCGATTTTCGCGACCACGCATTCGTCGCGCTTAATGTGACCGATTCCCAGCAGGACGCGCTAAATATGTTTCGTAAGTACGATCGGACGGCACTGCCAGTCGTTGACTCGAGCGGCGTGCTTGTCGGGATCGTCACGATCGACGACATGCTCGACGTCGCCGAAGCGGAAGCGACCGAAGACATCCAAAAGATCGGCGGTATGGAGGCCCTGGACGAGCCGTATATGCGCATTTCGCTCTGGAAAATGATACGCAAACGCGCTGGCTGGCTGGTGATTTTGTTTCTGGGCGAAATGTTGACCGCCACGGCAATGGCAAGTTTTCAGGATGAGATTGCCAGGGCCGTGGTTCTGGCGTTGTTTTTGCCGTTGATCATTTCCAGTGGCGGCAATTCAGGCTCCCAAGCATCGACACTGATTGTCCGCGCTATGGCGCTGGGAGAAGTCACATTGCGTGACTGGTGGCGCGTGGCGGGGCGCGAGATTAGGGCGGGGTTGTCGTTAGGGGCAATTCTGGGCGCGATCGGGATTTTGCGCGTCGCGCTATGGTCTATCATCGGCGAGAAATATTTTCATCGTGAGTTATATGGCCCACACTGGCCGCTCGTCGCATTAACCGTGGGCCTTTCGCTCGTTGGGGTGGTACTTTGGGGTTCTCTCTCCGGCTCGATGTTGCCATTTGTTCTGCGGCGAGTCGGCGCCGATCCGGCAACATCTTCCGCGCCATTTGTCGCAACGCTGGTCGATGTGACCGGATTAGTGATTTACTTCAGCATCGCGTTGGTCATCATGCGCGGTGTTATGCTGTAAGCTCAAACGCCTGTAGGGCGAAGGCACGAGTTTACCAGGAATAGGTGGCTTTGCCGTTCTCGACGGCGACATGGGTTCCGACCGCGATGCAAATTGCCGCTGCGTCCTTTTGAGCAAAAACATGCACCCGCGCGTAGATGATGAATGGACCCTCGCGGTGCGGATCCTGCGCGAGGTCCATTTTTTCCAAACCTTCGCGTGGAAATGCGACCTGGCCATAGGGCGTCGCGCCTTTGGAAGTATCTTTGCAGATGAATCGCAGTGTGCCGTTGCCAAGGAGATCGCTTGGTTCGCCGAGAAGATAGAGAATCTCAATTCGCACAATTTTGTCTTTCAGTGCAGCCTTTTCCTTCTGGATTTCCGCAAAGGTGTAGACCTTGTCGCTGACCGGCGACGGCAACGAATCAGACTTGCTCGCAGCCGACATAACGCAGGTCATCACGAAGATAGCAAGGGCGCTCAGGGCGAACGTTTTCATGGTTGGACGATTAGACGGTTCGCCGTGCTCAAGTCAACTTTGCAGAATAGCTTCGCCCGCGCCGCCAGCTCGGTTCCAGTCAGTGCTGGTTCGTGCCTGGACTAGCCGAGGCTGATGGCGCCACCGAACTTTGAGGCGAAGAAGCAGGCGATGGAGTCACAACATTCACATCCATTTTGACAGCAACCAGGTAACCGTAGCGAGCATCCAACTGGACCTTGCTGCCACCTTGGGAATAGATCGGGCCAGAGAATTTATAACGCACGGCGTCGTCCGGGTCAGCGTTTTTGTAGCGCAGAAAGGTGTAGGTTGGATAATTCACATTGGTCTGGTGCTCGCGCCCCGTTTCGAAGACCAGTTCTTCATCTCCTTCTTTGTCGGTGTGCTGATCGATCAACCTAACGACAGTTGCTCCCTGACTCTCGTCGCGGCTCTCACCCTTGCTTTTGAGGGGGATAACAGCGTAGCCAGCAAACACATTCAACTGGTTCGCACGCACGCTTTTAACCGGTTTTCCCGATTCGCCCCAGTCCCCCGATTTCAGCCATTTCCCTCCCTGCTTCCTGGCAAACGTATCGCCATCAGGTAACCGAATGCGTTCCACTTTCCCGAAGTAACGATCGTAATGACACTCCGCTGGTGGAATCTTGTTGTCGTACGACGACAACCGCAGGTCAACCACCATGTGATTAGTTTCAAAAATCTTTCGCGATCGGTCCATGAAGTTCTCAAAACGTGGATCGCTTTGTTCTGCTCCGGATAGCGAAAGAGCGCCCAACAGCACGAGCGAAAGCAAGCCCAGCCTCACGCGTCAGATTGAATCGCGCCCTTCCGCACGAGTCAATCCTGCATGATCGTGGAATCGTTTGCGCTAAAGCCGATTTCGCTGGGATTTTGAAATTCTCGATCTGCTCTTTGATGTCGTGAACAAAGTTGCGGCGCCGGCGCCGTTGACAACTCGATCTGGGATTGCCGACGTCAACGTCCTCAGCTACAACTCGGCCAAACGATGTTCTCGATTCAAAAACTCATCGGAGGCGATGGAAAGTTTTACGATCTGCTCGAGGCAAGCGCTCAGCAGGCGGACAGTAGCGTCCATCATCTGATCGCATTGCTGGAAAAACTCCAGCAGAATGAGACGCCGGAGCATCTCGAGGAGTTTGCGCACAGTCGTCGCGAGGACAAACGCATCACGCAGGAACTGACTGAGCAGCTCTCAAAAACATTCGTCACCCCGCTGGAGCGGGAAGATATCCAGGAACTCGCGGCTGCTCTTTACAAGATCCCGAAGACCGTGGAGAAAATCGGCGAACGCATCCTGATCTGTCCGGAGGATTTGCGCGGACACAGCTTTCAGAAGCAGGTTGAGTTACTGGATCAGGCAGCCGAAACGGTGCTGGCCATGGTGAAACAATTGCGCAAAGGGATCGACGCAAGCACCGCGCGGGAGATGAACGCCAAACTGCAAGGCATCGAAGGCGATGCGGACCAGCTCGAACTTGATCGGCTGCGCGATCTTTTCAAAGGCAGTTACGACCCGAAGCAGATTATTTTTCTGCACGACCTTTACGGCCTGTTAGAGAAAGTGATCGATCGGTGCCGCGACGCCGGCAACATCATCCTGCAGGTAGCGCTAAAGTACTCGTAGCGAACCGACCGCGTGCTCACGCTCATCTCCGTCGTTCTCGCCGCCGTCATTTTCGAATATAGCAACGGCTTTCACGACGCTGCGAACGCGATTGCCACGGTGGTTTCGACGCGCGTGCTGACGCCGCGCAAGGCCATTGCGATGGCGGCGTTTTTCAATCTCACGGGAGCGCTCTTTGGTGGCGCGGTCGCATCAACCATCGGCCAAGGACTAGTCGACACCGAGATCGTCACAATGACGACAGTGCTTTGTGCTGTGATTGCTGCATTTGCGTGGAACATCGCGACGTGGTGGTTCGGTTTGCCCTCAAGCTCAAGTCACGCGCTTATTGGAGGACTCTGCGGCGCCGCGCTCGCCACGGCGCGCGGCAATTGGTCCGTTATCAAATGGAATGCCGGGATGTGGCCAAAAGTTGTTGTGCCCATGATCACCTCGCCGGTCGCCGGATTCGTTTTCGGCGCGCTGCTGATGTTTTTGCTATTCATCACGCTTCAAAAGTTCACGCCGCATTTTGTCCATTCGCTGTTCGGAAAACTTCAAATCTTTAGCGCGGCCTGGATGGCGCACAGTCACGGCACAAACGATGCACAGAAAACAATGGGCATTATTACGCTCGCGCTGTTCACCGGCACCAAGGCGGGCAGTTTTGATCATCTACCTGGTTGGCTGGATTTTCTGAAAACGCCGGTTTTTGCTCTGCCAAAATGGGTCATCGGTCTTTGCGCCCTCACGATGGCAGTGGGAACAGCCGCGGGCGGTTGGCGCATCATTCGCACGCTGGGCCATCGCATGGTGAAATTGCAGCCGGTGCACGGATTTGCCGCGGAAACAACTGCGGCCTTGATCATCCAAGGCGCCAGTTACTACGGCATTCCTCTCTCAACCACACACGTGATCACAACATCGATTATGGGCGTCGGCGCAGTGAAACGTTTCGGTGGAATGAGATGGATCGTCGTCGAGCGAATCATCTGGGCTTGGCTCTTCACCCTGCCGGCCAGCGGCTTAATCGGTTACGCGCTCGCACGCGCCGCCGCGGCTACGTTTTGATTCTCTTGCTGTAACGGCAGTCTATGACCGCCGACGTACTTAAGCATTCGAACCGTTCGGCCGGGTTTATCAATCCACCCGACGTTTTCAGGTGTTCCGGGGTCACCGACCCCGGCTACAGTTTGTCCAGATCTTCAATCGCTTTCTCCATGCCGCTCACTACAAGCGTGAACCGATCGTAATCGAGCTTGTCCGGCGTGTCGCTGGACGAATGGTAATGCGGATAACGAAAAGGCGCAGTGTCGGTGACCATGATGCCGGGATAGCCGTTCCGCCAAAATGACCATTGGTCTGACCAACTCACCCCCGGAATAAATGCAGGCAGCGCCGCGCCTTCGGATGGAATCTTTGCGTGTTTTCGGAAGAGCGCGACGACACGACGGAGCAGCGCGCGTGACTGAATATTGCTGACGAATCCGATAAAGTTGCCAACTTTTGGATAAAAGATGCCCAGTCCCGGCGACGGGTACCTTTGCGAGTTTGGCGCATCGGAAAAATAGCCGATCGTTTCAAGGCTGATCATGGCGGAAATTTTGTCGCCGCGCGCTTTGCACCTACCTGCGTAAACAAAGCTCCCCATCTCATCCGATAAAAAATAAGGAGGCTCTTCGTTCACGAATGCGACTAAGCGCAAGGTGTGTTCTGTTTTTCTGCCGGCGAATCGTCGTGCCAACGCCAGCGTCGCAGCCACGCCGGTTCCGTTATCGTTAGCGCCGGGCGAGCCAAAGACCGAATCATAATGCGCGCCGATCAGAAGAATCTCGGGACGAGCGCCAAGAATTTCGACCTCGATGTTATGGCAGGCTTGCCCATGCACCTCGTAGCTGTCCCGCCGTGGGTGAAGGCCAGCCCCCGAAAAAGATTTTTCGATGAAATCAGCAGCGGCATTGAGCTGCACATAGTGCCACAAATTACGCTCGCCGATTTCACCGGCCAGCTTTTGCACGTCGGCACGGAGCTCCTCGCGTAACGCAACTTCATCAGGTGATAGCGGCGCAGCTTTCGAAATGATTTTGCCAGGCATTCTCACTCCAAAGCACCAGAGTAACGCCAAAATCGCGGTACCGGCGATGGCAATGCGCAGCGCGCTGAAGAGAATTCGTTTGGACATGCCGCGTCAAATTATGGAGAACATCAATTTCGGCGCAAAGCGCGTCGCGGTTTCCGGGGAGCGCACGCGGCTCGCGTGCACCGTTCGGCGGCGCGCCGAACGGCTCTTGAGACGGAGGAAACGCCTTGCCTGCATCGTATCGTGCGCGGTGCGGTTCGCATACTTTCAACAGTTTTCGGCCGGCGGCCGAAAACAGCACGCCGGCGGCGGGCGCTCCCCAGGCACTCTACGTTATGCGATCTTTTTTCGGAACTGCAGTGCGCAAAGCGTGAAAAGCAAGTTGGACATCAAAATGAGAACTAAAAGGTTCTGCCAGTATTCGAAAAAGTTCGCGCCGCGCAAAATGATCGCGCGCATAAGCGCGATGAAATATGTCGTCGGAAACAGCGCGCCGAGCGCATAAAAAATCCACGGCATCGTTTCACGCGGAAAAATGAATCCGGAAAAGAAAACGCTGGGCAGCAGGAACACCATCGACATTTGTAGCGCCTGCATTTGGTTTTCGGCCTTGGTCCCGACGAGCAAACCGAGGCTAAGCAACGCAAACACATACACCAACGTGGAAAACAGCATCGCGAACACATTGCCTTCGATTGGGACGAAAAACACAAATCGCATGATCGTGAATAAGACCAGCGCCATCGCCATGCCGATGCACAAATATGGAACGAGCTTCCCCAGCATCAGGCCCGCGCGGCTCAGCGGGCTTACCAGCAATTGTTCGAGCGTGCCGCGTTCCCGCTCGCGTACGAGAGCCATTGCCGCAGCGACTGTCGTCCCAATTTGCAAGACGACGCCGATCACGCCCGGCACAAAGAAGTTCGGCGCTCGCATGGCGGGGTTGTAAAGCATTTGTGGCCGAACATCGATCGGCATTCCCTGCCGGCCGGTTTCACGCAAAAGCGATTCCATTGATTGGGTCAACGCAACCCCGAGTCCAGTCTGAAGAGCCTGCAAAGCCGTAGTGGAATTGGATCCATCGACAAGCAATTGCACCTGAGCGGAGTGACCCGCCATCAGTTCGCGCGTAAAATTCGGCGGGATCTCTAACGCGGCATAAGCGCGGCCTTTGCGCATTTCGCTCTTCAGCTGATCCAGGTTTTGCACTTCGCCCACCACGCGAAATGATTGTGTGTTCACGAAACGGTCGATCAACAGACGGCTCTCGACAGTGCGATCTTCATTGAGAACGAGCATCGCCATGTGTTTCACGTCGTTATCGAGGGCGTAACCGAATGCGACCATCTCGATCAGCGGCGGGAAAAAGAAGAAAAAGAGCGTCAACGGGTCCCGCCAAACGACGATGAATTCTTTGAACAAAATTGCGCCCAGTCCGCGAAAAGGTTTATGTTTCATGTTCTAGCCGCGGAAAAGGTTGACCACAGATAGACACAGGTTTTCGCAGATTTCAGATAACGCAGAAATGGATGGGCTCTTCTTTTTATCTGTGTTTCATCCGTGTTCATCTGTGGCTCGATGTCAGGCCGCTTTTGGCTGTTGTTCAGCGGCGTGTTTGGCTGAAAGCTCGACAAATACGTCTTCGAGTGAAGGACCCATCTCGTGAATCTCGGCATGACTGACGCCGACTTTGCGCAGTTGTTCGTCGATCTGAGCACGCTTGACGGTGTCATCGACCAACAAATGCATCGATTGGCCGAACACTGTGGCGCTCCGCACTCCGGGCATGTCGTGCATCGCATGAAGTGCCGTGGTCACGTGATCGCATGTCACATCGAGCCGGCGGGTTCCGGGCGGATTTACCTCCGGCAGTTTTTTTAAGTCGTCCGGCTCACCGCACACAATCAGTTTCGACATATAAATGTAGCCGACGTGATCGCACCGCTCTGCTTCGTCCATGTAATGGGTGGTCACAAAAAGCGTCATCCCCTTACCAGCGAACTCGAAGAGTAGATCCCACAGCTCACGCCGCGCGACCGGGTCAATGCCTGCTGTGGGCTCATCAAGAAACAGCACGCTCGGCCTGTGCATGAGCGAGCAAGCCATCGCCAGACGCTGACGCCAGCCGCCCGAAAGCTGCGCAGCGCGTCTGTCGATGTACGGCTGAAGATGTGTCGTGGCGATCATTTCGTCGCGCCGCTCGTTTAATTCGTGACCGCTCAGGCCATATAGCTTTCCTGCAAAGATGAGGTTCTCATTTGCTGTCAGCTCGTCGTAGAGCGAAAATTTCTGCGACATGTAGCCGATCATTTCCTTGATGGGCTCCAGATCTCGCACAATGTCATGGCCCCCAATTCGCGCCGTGCCGTCGCTCGGCTCCAGAATTCCGCATAGCATCCGGATCACGGTTGTCTTGCCGGAACCGTTCGGACCGAGAAATCCAAAGATCGATCCCTTTCCGACGGCAAAGGAAACGTGATCGACAGCCGTGAATGTGCCGAAACGCTTCGTTAGCCTGTCAACTTCGATCATTGCCTCAGGCATAGGGAAAATGGAATGAGGAAAACAGGAACGCAGGAAGGTGGATCGGCTTGTCCCCAAGCCGATGGCGTGGGCCCGTCGCAACGCGTTGGGGACAACGCGTTCCACCTTTTTCCGATTTTCCTGCTTTCCTGATTCATTCGTTCAATCTTTATTTCACATTCGGAAAATAAACGTCTGCGGCCATTCCGGCGCGCAGGCGATCGTCGTCAGCAGGCAAACGAATCTTCACGCCGAACACCTGCTTGATCCGGTCTGCGACGGTTTGCACGTTGCGCGGGGTGAACTCGGCCTGCCGATTTATTTGCTCGACCACACCATCGAAATCTTTACCCGGGAAGGAATCCACACGGACGCGAACGTGCTCGCCCAGTTTTATCAAACCGAGCCAGGATTCCGGGACGTATACGCGGACCCAAAGATGTCCGGTCAACAGAAGCGTTGCGGCTTCGTGATTCGCAGGCAGCACATCGCCGACCTTCACGCTGAGCACCTCCAGAATGGAATCGGCTGGCGCAATTACCTGCATTTCCGCTAACTGCGCGTCAATGTCGGCAAGCTGCGCACGCGCTTGCGCAACACGCATCTTCGCCGCCGCGACATTTTTCTCCTGTGCTTTCGACGCGCTGTCCGCGCGCTCGGCGTCAGTAGACGAAACAACCTTGCGCCTGAGCAATTCCTGCTGGCGCTTTGCATCGTCGCCAAGGAATTGCAACTGCGCTTCCTGCGCGTCTGCGTCATGGATTGCCGTATCGATTTGCGCGGCGGCAAGATCGCGTCGCGCGCGCAGCTCTGACGCATCCAGCTGCACGATCACTTGCCCTTCGTGCAAACGATCACCTTCCCATTTGAAGATTTTTTCCACGCGTCCACCAGAACGCGGTCCCACGTGCGCTTCGTCCACTTCAATGGTCCCGGAGACCGCCTTGCCACGATCGCCGCAACCAATAAGCAAGAGAACCAACATCAAAGCTCCCGCTGCGCGCATCAACTCCGAAAGTCTTCGCGAGCCCCGATTCTTTCGGGGTTGTTCGCCACGGCGAATCCTTCCTGCGGCGGACCGGTTTTCCCGAACAAATGACGCATTCACGCTTTCCGCCCCTTTGATGTCAGCGCGCCTTCGAGAACAATCTTAAGAATCCCGGTGAAGCCTTCTCTCGGCATCATCCCAAGCTCCTCCATCTTCGCCGGATTCATGATCGATTGAACCATCGCTAGCAAAATTTCGATGATCAGTTTGGCCGGAACATCCTTGCGCACCATTCCGGCCCGTTGCCCCTCGACGAAAAATTTTCCGAAGTAGCGCTCAATCAGCGCGGCTCGACGGCGTTCGACTCGTTTGAAAACATCCGGCGCTTTCTGGCGCATATCGCGCACGAACGGCGGCTTGATTTCGTCCAGTTCGCGTTGAGTCTCGGCCAACAACTCGCGCAAAATGGCCGGGAAATCATGCGGGTGCAGGCGCGTAACTGCCTTTAGCGTCCGTTCAACGGCTGCTAATTTGTCAGCCAGCACAGCGTCTAGCAGATCGAACTTGCCCGGAAAATGGGCGTAGAGCGTTTTCTTGCTAATGCCCAGTTCCTCCGCCAGATCATCCATGGTCACACTGCGGAATCCGTGACTAAAAAAGTGAACCCGCGCAGCGTCGACAATTCGATGCCGGTTCGGATCGCGGTTTCGACTTCGCGGCCGCCGTTTGTGTGCCGGTTTCATTTCCGGGATAGTCCTTATCACAGTGTGGAAACTAATCCAGTATATTTAGTTTCCATAGACGACTGCCGATATGTGGATGTATCGCTTTCCACTCAAGGCTGCCGTAAATTGAGATTGAAACTTGCCGTTCGCCGCGCATAGCGAAATCCTTTCAGAACATGAAAAAGACCCGATACCTAGATCATATCGATTTACGCGTAAGCGATCTGAAGCGCGCGCACACGTTCTACAGCCGGCTGCTGTCGGCGCTTGGTTTCACCTGCGATCGCTCAGGCGGACGATGGGGAATTTTCTACGCTGCCGGCGGTGACAAACCGGAAGCATTTTTCGGCTTCACGCAGGATCGGCGGCACCAGTCCAACGGTACGCGAATCGCTTTTTGGGCCGAGAGCCGCAAAGAAGTTGATCGACTCGCACGACTCCTGCGCAAAATCGGCGCCAAAAATCTCGAAGGCCCGGAACTCTGTCACGGTTACAGCCGTGGTTATTACGCGTGCTTTTTCGAAGATCCCGACGGCAACAAGCTGGAAATTTGCTGCCGCGAAAATCCAATCATCCCTGGGTAGCAACTACGCACTCCAGCTTAGCTGTTAACCTTACAAGAGCTGCCGCTTTTTTGTTTGCTCCAGTACAAAAACTCAATCGACAGGCCGATAAACAGCAGCAGCGTGGCAAAAAATGTGTTGCCGTAAAGCTGCGCGCCGCGCGGGAATATCAAGCCGAGACCCAGCAACGCCAGCGCTGGCAAGCTCCACCACAGAATACCCAAGTGTTTCCCGGTGAGTACTCGTTCCGTCACTACCGCAAACGGCAGCATGAGCCAGGAGTAAAAATAGCCGAACGAAAGTGGCGTGACCATCAGTATCAGCAACAGCAGCAAAGCGAACTCGATCGAATTACTCTCGCCGTTTCGCATGCCGGGCTGTGGCATTATCGCGATAAATAACAGGCCCAATGCTAGTGCGATACAGACCACGACCGCGTTAACAGTAGAAAACTTCAGCTCCGCGAAGTTTACGTAAATCGGCATGTGCGGCGCGGACGCGGCATCGGCATCAACGTGGCGAAGCAAGCGATTGCTGACGCCAATGAGTGATTGATTTTTCCATGTGTAGCTGCGCATCGGGCGCTGTCCGACTTTCGTCTCGCTGTATTTCAACATTCCGGCGCTCCATTTCTCAACATCGCGCCATGCTCGTTCAAAACCTCTGAATGGCGCGGGTAAAATGAGAACTAGAAACAGCAATGTCACGACAAGACTGGCTGCTGCTGTCCAGTAACGGCGATAAAGCAGGTAAACGATCGCAAGGACTGGAAAAGCTTTAATGCCCGCGGCAATCGCAATTAGCCCGCCGGCGATGATTTCGCGTTTTGCACGCAGTGCAAGGAAGGCGCCGAGCATCAGTGCGAGTAAGACAAGATTCGGTTGACCGAGATGGTAACTCGACCAGACATAAACGATCACCAGCAGATTCGGAACCAAGTAAAGCCATAAGTTTCTTGCGCCCCTGGTTCCTCTCGCGAGAAGAGCACTCATACGGGCACTGTAAAACCAAGCGACCGAGTTGATCGCGACCAGGAGAAGAATTAATCCTCCCTGGCCGAGCAGGCTTGCGCCCGCGAGAAACAGCGCGCACGGCGGCGGATACATGAAATCGTACTTCCCGGAACGAAAGAAATAAATTTCATGGCCTGCGAGCACATGTTGGCCGGTGTCGTACCAAAGCTTGTAATCAAAAAGCGTGCGGTCGCGGAAGTAGCGCAGAAACGGCAGCGCAGAAAACACGATCGCCGTCACGACAAAGACAACGAGCAATATGCGCAGCCCGGTCGGACTGTTGACTCGGCGATTCAGCACCCCAAGGGCCTTCGGCGCTGCGACTGAATCTTTCACGCTTTGCGCTCATCGGCGGCGGCAATCGGCGGTCCCGCCTTGTGCCAGTCTGTGCTCTGCTCGTATGCGTGCGCGATTTGTAAGATCCGGGCTTCATCGAACGCTTTGCCTAGCAACTGCAATCCGATCGGCAACCGATGTCCATCCATGTCAGCGAAACCGCACGGCACGGTGATTCCACAGATTCCCGCCAGATTAGCTGCGATTGTGAAAACATCGGCCAGGTACATTTGCAACGGGTCGGCGACGCGTTCGCCTAATTTGAACGCCGGCACTGGCGAGGTCGGCGAAATCACTGCATCGACGTTTTCGAAAGCTCTGGTGAAATCCTGGCGGATCAGCTCACGCACTTTTTGCGCGCGCAAATAATAGGCGTCGTAATAACCCGAACTCAAAACGTAAGTGCCGAGAATAATGCGCCGTTTGACTTCCGGTCCGAAACCTTCCTCACGAGTGCGGCCATAAAGATCGAGCACGTCTTTGGGATTTTCTGCTCGATGTCCATATCGCACCCCATCAAAGCGCGCGAGGTTGGCCGAAGCTTCGGCTGTGGCCACAATGTAATAGACCGCGATGGCGTATTCAGTAGTTGGCAATGAGATCTCAACAATTTCCGCGCCCAACGAACTCATCTGTTTTACTGCGGCATCGATTGCAGCTTTTACCTGTGAATCAATTCCTTCGATCTGATATTCCCTGGGCAAGCCCAACCGGACGCCGCTCAAATCCTCTCCAAGCCTTGTGGTGTAGTCGGGCACTGGCTCGTCAAGAGAAGTGCTGTCTTGCGAATCGTGACCTGCAATGGCGTTCATAATCAGGGCAGCGTCACGAACGGTTTTCGTCAAGGGGCCAACCTGATCGAGCGACGAAGCAAATGCGACCAGACCAAATCGCGAAACCCGGCCGTAAGTGGGTTTGACGCCGACAACGCCCGACAGCGCAGCCGGTTGCCGGATTGAGCCACCGGTGTCGGACCCCAGCGCACCAAAAGCTGTATCCGCGGCGACTGCTGCCGCCGAACCACCGCTGGATCCACCTGGCACACGCGATAGGTCCCAAGGATTGCGCGTCACTTTCATCGCGGAATTTTCAGTGGACGAGCCCATCGCGAACTCGTCCAGGTTGGTTTTGCCAAATGGAATCGCACCCGCCGCGCGTAATTTCCGAATCACAGTGGCCTCGTAGATGGCACGATAATTCTGCAAAATCTTCGACGCACACGTACAGGGCTGACCCATGACGTTGATGATGTCTTTGATTGCGAGGGGCACACCGCCTAGCGGAAGATCAACATTCGACTTCTCCGCCTCTTTGCCAGCCGCCTCGATGTCGAGCGATAGATAAGCGCCGATTTCTGGATCAAGCGCCTCAATTCGAGCTTGGAGCGCATCGATGACTTCTCGCGCGGACACCTCGCGACGACGCAACACCGACTGCAGGTCGGCGATGCTCAGCGCCGGCAGGTCTTTGTCTGTCATTCGACGACCTTCGGAACAATAAAAAGGCCGTTCGCGTGTCGGGGCGCGTTGCTCAGCGCTTGCTCCGCTGTGAAACAGTCACGCGGTGCGTCCTCTCGAAAGACATTAAAAATCGGAAGCGTGTGTGCAGCTGCTTCCACATGGCTGACGTCGAGTTGACGAAGTTTTTCGACGTACTTGAGCACGTCGTCCAACTGCTTCTGAAAAACTTTCGCCTCGGCTTCAGTCAGATTTATCCGCGCCAGCCCGGCAATGTAGGCGACATCGAGATCGGAACTTCTGGCCATGATTGTCGCTCAAGAATGCAGATGGCTGATTAGCCAGATGACAGCGACGGCGAGCGCCATCAAAAGAAAGAGAAAAATAATCCTGCCTTCCCGGCGCTCCTTGCGCAGCGAACGAGGTCTTCGGGTTGCATCGAGAGATTGGTTGGCATCGAATGCTACCGAGACCTGAAACCGGTTGTCGGTCTTATTACTTGCTGCGCCTCGTTGCTCTCCTCGCGCTGGCGATTTGTCCTGCGCGGTCGCACCTTTTGTAACCATGCGCTCGAGTTGTGCGAGCTTCTCACGCAGGTCGGCTTCTTGTCGTGCTATTTGTTGTTGCTTATGGCGAAGCGGCGGGGTCGATCTGCGCGAACGACGAAACATCGCCATCACTTACTCGCCATCCAAAAGAAAAGGGCAAGCGCGACAGCCCCAAAGAGGATTAGCGGCAAAGTGAGCGCGAGGCCGATTTGCAACCACTGACTAAACGAACGTCCGTCAGTGCTTTCGTAAGCGTCTGGCGCGGCGTCAGGCAACGCTACCTCGCCACCGGTTGCGCCTGCTGCTTGCAATCGGCTGCGTTGCTCACTGTACTCGGTGCGCGCGTCGTCCACCGTGCTCAAAGCCCGGCTTAGCTCCTTGTACAAATCTGAAGGATTCCAGGTTCTCGGGTCGATCGCTTCAATCAATTCCAAATGTTGAGTGAAACTTTCCCGAGTCGCCCTGATTTGCTCCAGTCGATTTTGTGTACTGTACGCTTCGCGCTCGAGCACAACCAGCGCGCGTGTGAGCTTATCGCCCATTTCGGTCCGGCCATTTTCCAATTCAGCCTGGCGGCGGCTTAGTTCTTCCAACTCACGCTTTTGCTTTTCGATCTGCTCCTGCTGGCGCTTGAGCTGGAGCAGTTGCTCCTGCGCTTTTTGCACGTGCGAGTCCAGATTCTCGGCAGAGACTGCTTCGTCGCCGCTCAACTCGAGCATTTGTTCAACCGGTCGAATTTTTTCTGCCATGACAAATCAATACGGCGTCCCCGTTCACCGCAGCGCATATTAAGTGGCTGATTTGAGAATTCCAGATATTTCCGTCAACAACGCGCAAAATATTTTCATCGAATCAGGAGTAATTGTTCAGCTTCAGCGCCCCGGCATCATCTCGAGAAGAAAACCCTTGAAATATTCTGTCTCAGGAATTGTAGGGAGAACCGGATGATCAGGTGCCTGCTCGAATCGGCGGACGCGTCGCGCGGAACGGCGGGCATCCACCAGCGCATCAGTGATCGTTTGCGAAAATGCGTCGTCGCTCACGTGATGCGAGCATGAAAAGGTCGCCAGCAAGCCGTCTTTCGATAACAGCTTGAACGCGCGCATGTGTAATTCCCGATAGCCGCGCAATGCGTCGCGCAGTCCGCTCTTGGTTTTTGTAAACGATGGCGGATCAAGAACGATCAGGTCGTACTGCGCGTCCGCTTTTTCAACTGCGCGAAGGAATTGAAATACGTCCTGCTCGACCCATCGGGTTTTCAGTCCATTGTGCGCGGCGTTTTGTTTTGCAGCGGCAATGTTCGCAGAATTTTCTTCAACTGCGGTCACATCCGCCGCGCCTGCGCGCGCACAGGTCAACGCAAATGCTCCCTGGTTTGCAAAGCAATCCAGAACGCGCCGATCTCCCGCGTAGCCGGCCACGATTTCATAATTATGTTTCTGGTCGAGGTAGAATCCGGTCTTCTGACCGTGCAACAGATCAACTTCTAGCTTTACACCTTCGATTTCGATCGCGATTTGCGAAGGAGTTCCGCGCAAAACACCTGTACGTAATTCTAATCCCTCTGCGTTGCGCACCGGCGCATCGTTTCGTTCGATGATCACAACATCGCCGAACAGATCGACCATCGCCGCCGTGATCGAGTCCTTTCGAATATCCATCGCGAGCGTGAGGGTTTGCAAAACCAAATGATTGCCGTAGCGATCGATGATAACGCCAGGGACACCGTCACTCTCGCTCCACACAGCGCGGCGCAATTTTGCATCGACGTTTCGCCGGTCACGATACTCGGAAGCTTGTGCAATGCGGCGCCGAAAGAAATCGAGATCGAGGTCCTGCCGGCGCCGTGAGAAGCGGCGCGCTACGATTTGGGATTTCGAATTGTAAATGGCGCTCCCGATCAAATGGTCCTTGCCGTCCTTCAGTGAAATCACATCGCCATCGGTTGGATTGCCGAAAACTTTCAGGACTTCACTGGAAAACACCCAATCATGCCCATGTAAGATTCGCGCGCGCGGTTTGACAACAATTCCGGCCATAAAGGAAAGTCAACGCTCAACGTCGAACGTCCAACGCTCAACGAAGAGATGCTGAATTGAGCGTTGAAAGTTGAGCGTTGAGCGTTAAGCGTTGAGCGATGCAACCGGCACAATCGTTTGTCGACCTCTCCGGAATCAAAAAGCTGCGCAGCGGTAAAGTGCGCGAAGTCTTCGATCTTGGAGAGAGGCTGCTCTTTGTCGCCACGGATCGCATCTCGGCCTTTGACGTGATTCTGTCCGATCCCATTCCGCACAAAGGCGCGGTGCTCAACCAAATTTCGGCGTTCTGGTTCAAGCGCTTCAACGATATCGCGAATCACTTTATCACGGCCAATCCTGAAAAGTTCCCGAATGAGCTGCAGCCGTTCCGCGAGCAGCTTGCCGGGCGATCAATGATCGTAAAGAAAACGAAGCCGTTACCGGTGGAATGCGTCGTGCGCGGTTATCTCGCCGGGTCTGGTTGGAAAGAATATCA
>Ga0137403_10001219_pt1 | contig 32399 bp, 24 predicted proteins | sample CZOMad2_1_16fung_FD_122057 | JGI IMG/M metagenome (GOLD analysis project Ga0137403, IMG submission 122057) | Vadose zone soil fungal communities from Angelo Coast Range Reserve, California, USA - CZOMad2_1_16fungal (Hybrid Assembly) | ecosystem: Environmental > Terrestrial > Soil > Vadose zone... | reverse complement strand
CAATAAGACTGCAAACGCCACAGCCAATGGAGCGCCGGATGCGCGGCCTGAGGTCAGCGGCACGGGAACTCAGAATTTCCTCCCGAAGTGGACCGATAACGCCGGGACACTGGCCGACTCTTCCCTATTTTCGACTTCCGACAGAATCGGCCTTGGCACTTCTACTCCCGGAGCGAAGTTTCACGTTGTTGGTACGCAGGGTTCGATCGGCGCAGGCACGTTTCAGCTGGACACCGGTACGACCTTCGCCGGCTGGACCGCTGCTTATCCGGCATTTGAGGTGGTGAACACCAATCAGACCAACAACAACGTGTCTTTGTTTCAATTCGCCGATGCGCCGTCGGGCGCGTCGCATGCCGGCATTGGAGCGGTCGCCACAAACCACCTGAACAAATTTGGCGATCTATTTTTCTACACCAAGCAACCAGGCGATAGTTACCAGATCAGAATGGGTATCTTCGGCAGCAAGGTCGGGATCGGCACAATCTCGCCAGGGTTTAAGCTACATGTCTTTGATTCGGGAACCGCGGGTTTGCGGGTTGAAACTGGGACTGCTGGTGGAACGATTGCCTCGTTCGGGGCAAATGGAGATTTTCAAATCGATGCACCCGGCTTCAGCTTCGGCCCCAGATTTTTAGTCAAAGAAAATGGAAATGTCGGCATCGGCTATGGCGCGCCAATTTACAAGCTGCACATAGTTAATGAAGCCAGCAAAGGTTTGCGTGTTTTTAATGTTAGTCCGGGTGGTACGGTGGCATCCTTCGGCGGATACGGCGATTTCCTAATTGATTCTGAAGGCGCTGTTGCCGGCCGCTTGATAGTCAAAGAGAATGGCAACGTCGGCATTGGCGACGCCAACCCCGGTGCAAAATTTAGTGTATCGACCAACACAACAAATTCTGGCAACAACACAGCATCTTTCGTGGACCAGGCGATCGGTCCAAACATAAGTCACATTCATTATGGGACCTCAGGCGACTGGTACATTCGCTCGGCCGCATCGTCCGGGAAAGTCGTATTGCAGGATTCCGGAGGTCCTGTCGGCATAGGCACAGCCTCACCATCATTCAGACTGCACATAATTGATCCAGCAAACGCTGGACTTCGCGTGCAGACGAACACCGCGGGCGGCACGGTAGCATCATTCGGCGAAAACGGCGAGTTCCAGATTGATGGATCTGGGACCAACGGCGGCAGATTAATAGTAAAGGCAAATGGCAATGTCGGAATTGGCAACGTCAATCCACTGGACAAACTCAATGTCAATGGCAACGTCAGTTTGTTGCTGGCTGGAGGCGGAACAACTCAGGTTTGTCAGAATAGTCCATTCCAGCTTGCCGTCTGTAGTTCGAGCCTACGTTACAAGCAAAACATCGGTGCGTTCGGTGCAGGTCTGAATCTGGTCAAGCGTCTTTCCCCAATAACTTTCAATTGGAAGCAGAGCGGAATGAAAGATTTTGGACTGGCCGCGGAAGAAGTTGAGAAGATTGAACCCCTGCTGGTTACCTATAACAGCAAAGGCGAAGTCGAAGGCGTGAAATACGACCGCGTGGGTGTTGTATTAATCAACGCTGTAAAGGAACAACAGAGACAGATCGAGCGACAAAATCAACGAAACGATTCGTTGCAAAAACGACTCAATGAGCAAGGCGAGATTATCAAAGCGCAACAAGCTGAACTTAGGGCTTTGAGATCTCTGTCTGTTCAAAAGAGCCGGCGGCTGAAATTTGTAAGCCGAAGAACCAGATAATTCACGATGGTTCTCGTGAGTGTCAGTTTCTTCAATTGAAAGAAGAAAGTGTAAAAGTGTCATGAATAACCACGTGCGAATATCTTTTTTGACCGTGCTCGTTTGTCTGTTTTGCTGTTCACTGGCATTCGCGCAAACCGCCACGCCCCGCGATCAGTCGGATGGTCCAATGGTGACAGCCACTGCGCTAAACGATCGCGTGCGGTTTGTGTCGGCAGGTGAAGTCCACGTCACCCGCCTGCAAGCTTTCTCTCGTAATGGGGCACAAGTCTTCGATTCAGGTGTAAAGCTAGGGAACCTAATCGACTGGAAGCTGTGCGATCAGCAGGGGGCGTCTTTAAGCTCAGGTTCTTACGTTTACCTCGTCACGATCAAAGACTTTTCCGACCGCGCGACGCAGAGATATGGGACCGCACAGATTGAAGCGGACCAGGTCTATCTCGAGCGGTCGACAATGGATTTATTGCCGGTAGCTCAGACTGCCGCTCTGGAAACAAACAGGCAGGCAGAAGTCATCTCGCCGATAGATCGCATGGGCGTCGCCGCGATGAATCGCATTGTTGGTGCGTCAACAGGAAGTGAGCGTAATGGTAGTGGCAACAATAGAACTGCTGATGAAACAGCCAACGGAGCGCCGGATGTGCGGCCCGAGGTAGCGGGCACGGGGACTCAGAATTTCTTGTCAAAGTGGACAGACAATACGGGGACGCTCGGCGATTCACCGGTTTTCAGCAGCGCTGACCGAATAGGCATCGGAACCTTTAGTCCCGGGGCGAAGTTTCACGTCGTCGGGACACAGGGTTCGATCGGAGCAGGTTCTTTCCAGCTGGACACAAGCACGACCTTTCCTGCCTTTACCGCGGCTTATCCGGCATTTGAAGTAGTTAATACCAACCAGACCAATAACAACGTATCACTATTTCAGTTCGCGGATGCGCCGTCCGGCGCGTCGCACGCTGGCATTGGAGCTGTCAACACGAGTCACCCGAACAAGTTTGGCGATCTATTCTTCTACACCAAGCAACCGGCCGATGGTTATCAGATCAGAATGGGCATCTTCGGCAGCAACGTAGGGATTGGCACAATCTCGCCCACAGCGGTACTTAATGTGGTTGGATCGCAACCGCGGCCCGTTTCCAGCTTTGTGGGGACTAATGCAACCTCCGTGGTAAGCGTCATCGGTGGAAAGGGTGGCGAATCAACCTCTATTGCCGGAAATGGTGGTCGGGGAGCGGAAGCGCTTATTCAAGCTGGTAATGGCGGAAATAGTAACGCGTCTGGCATAGGTGGCGATGGAGGATCTGTCACGCTTCAAGCTGGAACTGGTGGTGGAGGACCTGGTTTAAGCGGTTTTGGCGGTTTTATCAGACTCCGCGGCGGTGACGCTACTGAGGGACAGCCAAATGGTCCGGGTGGCTCCATCTTAATCCAACCCGGAAAGGCTTCGGCCCCGTATCCAGATGGCAACGTCGGGATCGGTGAGGGCATTTGGAATGTTCTCTTTCCACCGGAGTTTAAACTGCACGTGATTGATTCAGGGCACACGGGTTTGCGGGTCCAAACCAACGCTGCAGGCGGGACAGTGGCATCCTTCGGCGGAAACGGCATTTTCCAGATTGATGCGCCAGGATTTGCCGGTGGCAGATTGACGGTTTTGGAAAACGGCAATGTCGGAATCGGCACCGCTGTTCCCCCCGACAAACTCTATGTCGTTGGCAATATTGTTTCGGCGCTCGCTGCGGGCGGATCGACTCAGGTTTGCCAAAATAATCTTGCCCAATATTCGACCTGTGGTTCCAGCCTGCGGTACAAACAAAACATCAGTCCGTTCGATTCGGGTCTGAACCTGGTCAAGCGTCTCTCGCCGATTACTTTTAATTGGAAGCAGGGCGGAATGAAAGATTTGGGACTCGGCGCGGAAGATGTCGAGAAAGTTGATCCCTTGCTGGTTACCTACAATGCCAAAGGCGAAGTCGAAGGCGTGAAATACGACCGCGTGGCCGTCGTTCTAATTAATGCCGTCAAGGAGCAACAGAAGGAAATCGAAACCCTACGCGATGCGAATAGAACGTTGAATGCACGTCTTAGGGTTGTCGAGAAGCGGTTCCGGAAATTTGGACGGCGTCGCTCATAATTGATTGCTGAAGTCCTTGAATCACTCTTGCGCGACGTGATAAAGTCTGCCGCCGTAAACAGGAGCTTACGCTTCCCTCACGTTCGCCACCCAACTTGAGTTCGTCGGAAGCCAACGCGCCGGCCCATATCCTTCAGGCTGAGCAATCTCTTGCCGGCCTTCGAGAGCGGCAGCCTCACATTTGCAGCCGCAGGAGAATTGAAAATGAAATCAAGTTCCTCACCAACACAGATCCTTATCAGCCTTCTTCTCGTCTTTTTGAACTCCACCAATCCTGTCAGAGCCTTTCACCTTCAGCAGGACCTCGATAATGCGACGATTACTGGCCGGGTGATGGACCAGAATGGCGCCGTCATTCCAGGCGCTGAAGTTTCAGCCATACTGGCTAAGACAGGAACTCAGCGCTCGACCATTACCGATACTGAAGGTCGCTATCGTCTTTTCCGGTTACAGCCTGGCAATTACGTTGTGCGAGCGTCCTGTATTGGCTTTGAAAAAAGGGAAACAAATGATCTGACAGCCATCGCAGGCCAGACGCTCCAATTGGATCTGACGTTAACGCCCGAGAGCTTAGCTGCTAATTCGGTCGTGATTGCGGCTAACGACACACCGATCGTAGACACAACCCGCACAGTAGTGGGAGCCACGATTACGAGCCGTGAGCTCGATTCGATACCGATTGCCGGCCGTTCACCACTCGATCTGGTGTTCACGCTCCCCGGCGTTTCAGAAGAACCGCTTTCCACGCGTGATCTCGCCGAGGATCGCAACTCAAGTCCCGCCAACACACCGGAAGAAGCCGGCATTTTTGCGCTGGCAGGTGCGCCTGCCTATTCAAACAACCTGACGATTGATGGCCTCGACAACAACGACGACCGCGCGGCGCGCGAGCGTTTTTTGCCGCCGCTGGATGCCGTCGAAGAGGTCCAGGTGATCACGAATCAGTTTTCTGCGGAATACGGCCGGGCCTCCGGAGGACGTGTCAACCTGCAAACGCGCAGTGGCTCGAACCATTTTCGGGCTCGGGCCTTCTACTACTTCCGTGACGAAGCACTGAATGCAAATACCCTTAGAAACAATTCGCTCGGGCTTTCCCGCTTACCATTGCAGGAACACAACTTCGGATTCACCTTGAGTGGACCGTCGGCTTTGCTCCATCGAAAACTTGCGCGAACTTTTTTCTTCACGGGCTACGAACACAATCGCGTGCTCGATACTGCGTTGGTCGATACCCTTGTTCCCCTACAACAAAATCCGCTCCTTCGGTTACCACGGCCAACGTTGCCACAACTGGCGCGCCTTGAGAGTGTCACCTCACCGGCAATCGCCACGGAAATTGCCCCTTACGTCTCGTCCGTGAGCACGCCGCTGAAGAATACAAGCCTGCTAACCAGGATCGATCACGAGTTCAGTCAAAGCCACAACGGCAGTCTCGTTTATCAGCTCGGACGCCTTCACAATCTTCGCCAATTTGGCGGCGGTAATCGCCTGGCAGAGACTCTGCTGGGAAAGATCCGCAATTCGAACGCGATCTCGTATACGCACAACTATGTCGTTTCATCGAGGCTGGTGATTCAAACGCGATTGCAGTACTCGCGATTGGCTCCAACCCTAATAGCGCGCGACCGGCAAGCACCTGTCGTCCTCATCGCTATCAATGATTCCCTGGAGTCAAATGATCCAGCGGTGCGATCCGGCACGCTCGTTGCGGGTTCCTCTACTGCCGGCGCGACTGATCGCAGCGAGGCGCGGATCCAGTTTCAGGAGCTCCTCACGGCTGTTAATGGAAATCATTCGGTAACGGTTGGGCTGGATGCGCAGCGCATTCGTTCCACCTTCATCGATCTTTCGGACGTATCGGGTACGTTCAACTTTGCCAGTGCAGGCGACTTCCTCACCAATACTCCCAGCCGTTTTCGGCAAAACTTTCTCGGCTCATCTACTCAGCGGACCGCGTACCTCGGAGTGTTTGCCCAGGACCAGTGGAGGCCAAGCCCGAACTTAACAATTGGCTTGGGCGTCCGCTACGAAAGTGAGCTCATTGTTAGCGATCGAAACAACTTCGGTCCTCGCTTTTCAGTCGCGTACGACCCCTTCAACTCAGCAAAGACGGTGCTGCGATTTGGGTTCGGTGTTTTCTACAATCGGGTATTACTAAGGACGATTGACGATTTCACTGTCGGCGCGAAACAACTATTTTTCGACACTAATACACTCCGGGATCCAGTTTCCGGCAATCTCTTTAGCGCCGATCAGCGCCGAGCATTCATTGCTGCCAACCTTCAGTTTCCCCATACTCTGGTAGCTGATTCGCCGCTGGTCAAACAATTCGGCGTACTCAACAGCGAATTTTCACGCCGGCTGGATCAACACCTGCGCATTCCTGAAAGTTACCAGGCGAACATTGGGTTTGAACGCGATCTGGGGCGAGGATTTGCAGTCGAAGCAAATTTCACATTTACCCGTGGACTTCACCTCTGGCGGGAATTCAATGCTAATGCCCCCGTTCTGCCTGTCGGCTACAGAAATTTTACTGATTATCTCGCGTCGCGGGACTTCCCAAATTTTCGTCCCTTGGTAAACGGCGTTCGCCCACTTTACAACTCAGCAGGCGCAGGCGAATTGGTGAGATTTGTTCTGAGTCCTCCAAATCCAACCAGTCCAAACTCGGTCGCAACCGTTATCGAATTCGGAGTACCCGTCTCTCTGATAAACCTTAACAGCTTTACTTCAGCCACAGCAGTTGACGTAGCATTGGCCGCGTTGAATCAGCTCAGACCCGATCCCCGCCGTGCCGAAATCGAGCAGCTGATCTCCGCGGGCAACAGTTTTTACAAGGGACTGACGATAGATTTGCGCCGCCGTGTTTTCGGCCCCGAGAAGGGGTTCGTAACGACGTTTCGGGCCGCCTACACCTTCTCGCATCTGATCGACGACGGCATAGTAAACACTTCCGACGCCCTCATGCCCGGTGATTTTCATGCTGAGCGGGCAAGAAGCCTGCTCGATCGTCGTCATCGTTTTGTCTTTTCCGGAACTGTAGACTTGCCGTCGTATCTTGGCAAACTAAGGATGGCGCCGTTGTTCCGGCTCACTTCCGGTGCTCCCTTCAACATTTCTCTTGCCGGTGCGGATCGGAATCTCGACGATGTTGGCAACGACCGGCCGATGTTCTCCGGCGATCTCCGGTTGTTGCGCTCTCGCGCTCAGGGCACGTTCATTGATGATAGAATTCTGAGGCTGTTTGCTTTGCCGGCGATCGGACAATCTGGAAATCTGCCACGCAATGCCGGCAGCGGTCCGGGCCAATTTTTTCTCGATCTAAACGTCACGCGGGAGTTCCGAATCTCCGAAAGAGCCCGTCTGCGCGCGTCCATTGAATTCGATAATGTGCTGAATAAGACAGTCTTCAGCTTTGGCAGCGAGTTCATTAACTTCAGCGCTCTTGCTCCGAATGCTTCAGCGGAACAGCGCCAGAAATTTCTCGATTCGTTCCTTGTGACGACACGAACGCTGCGCCCGCGTCAGGTCCGCCTGGGTCTTAAGTTTGATTTCTAATACTGACTCGGATCAGGAGGGTAACGACTTAAGAAACTCTTCAAGGCGCGCAAGCTGTTGCTGATCGACGTTGACAAGACGCGAGCCGATGATGTAACTGGCTGCACCGCCAAAAATGATTCGTTTGAAGTGGACAGGCATGGCTTCGAATGTGGCTAATCCGTCAGGCAGGTTCAGCCGGACATCGAAGTTGTTTTCCTTCTGCTTTAGATAGCGATCGATGTTGCCGGCAGAGACGATGATCGACAGTCCGTCCTCGCTGATGTCACGCGTGCGGCCTATGAGAGTCAGTTCTGCCGGTGTCGACGTTCGCAAAACGCGCGGCGGCCTGAATTTGAGGGTGACTTCAATTTGGACCGCGCGTCGTTTGAATCGACGACGGCCAGGCTGCGTCGTTTTCATCACTCATTGCGGCCGTGCTTTCGGCCCAGGGGTTGCTGAGTTCGGGCGATATTCTGAAGTCGAATGTAACACACTCTGACGTTGAGGAGCGCGAGAGAGTTGAGGAGAAAATATGCCCTTGCCGCTTGTCGTGAAGGGAATCGAGATTGAACTCGGCGGGAACCGTCAACTGACTAGCTGACTTTTAACGTGGCCTAAACCTAGTCAGCCGGGTTGCCTAGCTCTGAAGTACCGGTGCAGGTTGCGTGAACGCGTTGGAACTATCTGATTTCGCGCCAGCCCCACTTCTGCCGTGGTCCCTCGGCAACTCCTTGTTGCCCTTTTTCTGATCCTCTTCAGCGCGCTCGCAACGCTCGCGCGACCGTTCGATTCGTCTTTTCATCCATCTGTTCATTTCAGTTGGTCCTTGCAATCTTAACTACGGTAAAACGCCAGTATCGGTTCGATGAAACTAAGCTCGATCTGTTTGCCTATCGTTTCGAGCAACCACGAAGATAACTTGGCATCTTCCATGCCGCGGGTTTAGGTCTGCGCGCGAACACACCCGATTCGGAGACGTCCTGGTTGGGGGAGCACCCCCAAGGGACGCTCAAAATCCGGTAAATCCAAGTTTTGCGGGGGGTTAGCCGACGTCAATCCGCCCGCCCTTCAGAACGAGTGCAGCTTTGTGTCGCTTCGGGCATCGCGTTTTGTGAAAACTACGAGCTGCAACCTCTTTCGGACATACGATATGGTTGTGCTCGAATTCGAAATGGAGCCTGGGTTCAGGAGAATTAGAGCTATGCTAAACTCGGCGTGAGTGTGGTGATACGAGCAATGGTCAATGTCGACTCACAAACTGAACACGTCAGCGAGGCCCAGGCAGCTCTACTCGACGCCGAACTTTTTATCAAGTACAAGGCCCCGGAGAAGGCCATAAAATGTCTGCGTACCGCGCTTGGTCGCAACCCCCGATCAGTTGAGATCCGGGAACGGCTGCGGGAAATCTGCGCGGCCAACAAACAGACTGAAGAAGCTGCCCGGCAGTGTCTGGCACTCGCCAGCCTCTACATCGATCGAGACCAGTTTGAAAATGCTCACGAGCGATTGCTGGAAGCCAAGCACCTCGATCCGCGCATAAATATCGGCGCTGGTCTCGAAGCCATCAGACGAGCTCGCCGGCCCGACCTTAAACCGGCGCCCGTCGCAGAACCCAGCGACAGACCCTATGCCACTCTCGCCGGCGACCTGGCGGTGATTAGCGCGTTTGATGCAATTCAGGTTATTGAAAACGCCAAGTTGACTGGCTCGCTGATGCTGACTGGTGATGCCCAGTCCGGCCGGGTAATGTTCAACTCAGGTCAGATTGTTGACGCTGAATGTGCAGGGTTAAGTGGCGAAGCGGGATTTCGTCAGATTGTCGAGATTACGGGCGGAGGTTTCGAGTTCCAGATATCAAAGCAGGAGTTTACCCTCAAAATTACGGCTGCGAGCAATACCAATCTTATCCTCGACACGCTTAGACAATTCGACGAAGAAAGTCAGTAGCTCAACCGTTCAATCGAGCTCTACTTCTCATGGCTGCCATTGGAACTGTTGGCTGACTCTGAATAGCTTTGATTCCGCATCAGATGTTGAGCGTTCCTTTGCAGGCCGGCAAGCTTGGCTCGTTTCATTGAGCTGTGACGAAAGCGTTTGGCATAAGCTTCCGGTGTCAACTCCAGCACCTGCCGAAGATTTACATTCACGTTGTCCGGCCGAGGCTGGAATCCAGCTTCCTCTGTCACCTCGGCAAAACGGTTCCAGGGACAAACATCCTGACAGATGTCACAGCCATACAACCAACCGGAAAGGTTTTCCGCCACCGGTTCAGGAATTTGCGGGCCGCGAAGTTCGATCGTCACGTAGGAAATGCATTTATTTGAATCGAGCACATAAGGTTCCGTGATTGCTTGTGTCGGGCAGGCCTCGATGCACAGTGTGCAACCCCCACAGTGGTCCTCGCTTAACTGCGTTTCATAATCCAGATCGATGTTTAGCAGGAGTTCCCCTATGAAAACCCAGGAGCCCAGCTCCGGCGTGATCAGGTTTGTGTGTTTACCTAACCAACCAAGACCGGCGCGAACGGCCCAGGCTTTGTCCATGACAGGTTGAATGTCCACGCAAACTTTCCCCTCGACAGCGGGGACCTCTTTTTTGATCCAATCAAGTAACTGATGGAGTCTTGTGCCAACTATTTCGTGGTAGTCGTCACCCCAGGCGTAGCGCGAGACTTTTCCGGCCCCCGCCTTTTCAGTGTGTTCGTGAGCAGTGTAGTAGTTAATCGCCACCGCGATTACCGATCGCGCTCCGGGAAAAATTTTCTCAGGAGAGGTGCGATTCTCAGGATCGCGAGCCAGCCAGCCCATCTCTCCGTGGTATCCGCGCGCGAGCCATTCGCTGAGACGAGCTTGCTCAGGGATTAGCGCTTCTGCGGGAACGATTCCGACCTTCTGAAAACCTAATCCCACAGCTTGCTCTTTGATTCGGCGTGAGAGGTCTGCCTGAGACAAACTCCAAGGCGAGTAATCCGGTTCAGTTTGAGTAGGCTGCGACGGCATCTAAAACAAGCATAAGACGCCATCAAATGGATCGTCTAGTAAGCCCAACAGACAGGGTGGTTGCAAAACGCAGAGATCGCAAAGACCGGAACCGGCGGCGATTTCAACGATCGATTTTTTGCAGCGTCACTGTGACAAGTGGCTGAGCGCCGGCGGTTCGGTTGTAGGAGAGCCAGCAACCGGCTTTCGGATAACGAACCATCTTGTACATTGAGCCGTCGGGTTTCACTTCGATCTCTCCGCTGAAGATCTGTTTTGGCGTAATCACTCCATCAGCTCCAACCATGAAGTCGACGGATATAGTGACTACTTTCCCCGATTTGTCGTACAGGATCTGTGCCGTCTCCTTTTCATTGAACACAAAGAAATCCTGTTCTTCACTCTTGTCCGCCGGGCTGCCAAGTTTTTTGCGTACTTCGTCAGCCAGACTACCAATCTGAATCCCCCGGTATTCGTGAAAAAGAGGCTCCTCGGCGGCGGCAACAGTTTTTCGCGTCTGGGCACTGGCAAGCGGTAACGAGATCAACGATAACATTGATACCAGGAGCAGCGTTGTGCGTAAGGTTGCCACTCCTCGTGAAAGGCGAATCATACGAGTTTTCTCCTTCCAATACTACGATGGGTCAGGCCGAACCAACGGCGGGTGCGGAAGCAATTAGGATTACTCTCGAAGCAGGTAGGCCGCGGGTTCTCACAACAGGTTCGCGTGACGGCACAATAATCCCGACACTCAAATCTTGTCAACTAATCCTGGGGCTCCCTGTAGTGGGTCAGTTTGATGTCCGATAAGCTTTTAGCTTGTCGTAACGCGCGACAAACTAAAGTTTATCGGACACTTGCAGCGAAACTGACCCACTACCAGGGCCCCCTGGGGCCATCCAGAAGTGAGACCCGACAAAGAAAAACCCCAGGGGCGCAACTAACTATTGACTCAACTTTGGGTTTGACGTAGAAGCAGACTGCTTTTGCTAACACTGATGAAGTTGGTCCCGATTACCCAAAAGGAGTCGATTAGATGAAACGGATTCTTCCCATCGCCGCGTTGATGGTCCCTTGTGTGTTTGTCCTCTTCATACCAGGTTGTAAGCCGGCGCCTGAGACCAACCGAACGACCGCGGAGAATGCGAACTCGCAAAAAGAGCAACCCGTGGATCCTGCTGCCATTGAAAGGGAGTTGTTACAGTTAGAGCACGATTGGGCGACCGCGGCCGTCACTCATAACGCTGAGGCAGTCAGGCGGGTCGAAGCCGATGACATCATCGTCACCTACATTGACGGCTCGACCGGGACGAAAGCCGACGACATCCGAGACATCGAGAGCGGCGCACTTACGGCCGAAGCATGGGAACTCGCCGACGTAAAAGTAAAAGTGCTCGACGCCGACGCCGCGGTAGTTACTGGTCGCGGCATAATCAAGAACGGGAAATACAAAGGGGCTGACGGCCATACGCAGTTACTCAAACCACACTACCGCTTCACTGATGTGTTTGCCCGGCGCAACGGGCAATGGCAGGCGGTGGCTTCACAAACAACCACTATCCAAAATCCGCCGCCGAGCCCATCGCCGACGGTAGAAGCCTCGCCATCCCCCAGCCCATCAGCAGCTGGTTCGCCCTCTCCTGCGCGGCAGCCATGAAGAAAGCGATCTACAAAGCTACATAGCGCAGCAGCGCCGCAACCAAAACCTAAGACATGATCCATGAAATGACACGAAATAAGGGAGGGACATTTCGTGTGATTGTTTTTCGATTCGTGTGATGCGCGTGGATTGGGTTTAGATTTCGTGGCGGTTCGAGAGAGCTTTATCCATCGTCACTTCGTCGACGTATTCCAGATCGCTGCCAACCGGCATGCCCATGGCAATACGCGTCACTCGGAGGCCGAGCGGTTTCAAAAGGCGGCTGATGTAGTGTGCGGTGGCTTCGCCTTCCGTTGTGGGATTGGTGGCCAGAATCACTTCGCGGACCGGCTCGCCGCCGTTATTCTCAGGTTTCAAACGCGGCAGTAAATTCGCGAGATGGAGATCGTTTGGGCCGATATGACGAATTGGGGAGAGGCTGCCGTGAAGCACGTGGTAAACGCCTTTGAAGCTGCGCGTCTTTTCCACGGCCACCAGGCTGTATGGCTCTTCGACGACACAGATGACTCCGTGATCCCGACCGGGCGATGAACAGAAACGGCAGGGTTCGACTTCCGTGAGGTTATTGCAGATCGAGCAAAGAACGATTCGTTGCTTTACCTCTCGCAACGCCATAATCAGCCGTTCGAGGTCGGCGTCCGGGGTTCGCATAATGTGGAACGCCAAACGCTGGGCCGATTTGTGTCCAATACTCGGCAGGCGCTTTAGTTCATCAATCAGCCTGGTTACTGGTTCCGCGTACTCTAACATGTTTCTAGATTGCCAAATGATATTGCCGATTGCCGATTGGCCTCATTCTAAGGTATGAGGCTTTGTTATCAAGAGATCTGCGAAAGTTTGAAAGCAAACTACGGCATTAAAACGAATCGGCAATTGGCAATCGGCAATGTTCACAGCAGTCCCGAAAGTCCTGGCGGGAGCATACCTCCAAGCTTGCCCTTCATTGCCTCGTCAACTTTACGGTTCGCTTCGTTAATGGCGGCGAGGATCATATCTTGTAACATTTCTACGTCGCCTTCTTTGATCGCCTCAGGATCGATTTTCAGGGAAGCTATCTCGTGGTTGCCCTTCATGGCGACTGTAACCACACCGCCACCGGAGGAAGCTTCGACGCGCAGTTCTTCCATCTCTTTCTGCATCTTTTCCTGCATGACCTGCGCCTGCTTCATCATTTGTTGAATGTTAAATCCACCGGGAAATTTCATGCGCTTCTACCTCGTTTGAGTCCAAATGGTTGCTGCCGATGTGTGTCAGCATCCTAACTGTCCTCACGAGCGAATGCAACGAGGGACTGAATCTGACATCTTGTTTTTTGAGCAACCCTTTGATGTGGCGATCTGGCCACGAATCCACACGAACGAAGAGCTCGAATCAACACGAACCCTAATCTGGCGTTCGTTTCGTATGATGCGCGTGGATCGTTCTGCTTTTCACAGAACGGGGATGACCGTATTGACAGAATTCCGCGATTTGACTGATGCTCTTGCATCAATGGCTTTCAGAACATCGCGAAGCGAGCTTGGAAATGGCCGAAACGTCCACACTTCAGGAAGACCAGCACCTACCGGCAGCAACGAAGCTCTATTACGATCTGTATCTGCCCGAGCGCCGTCCCGCTCCGCTTCTCATTGCTGTGCACGGTTACGGAGCAAACAAGCGGCAGATGATGCGCGAAGCAAAACAGATGGCACCCGAGAGTTTTGCTATTGCCGCACCGCAAGGGTTTCATCAGCATTTGAAGGAACCCAAAGAACCCGATGGACCGCTGCGCTTTGGCTTCGGCTGGTTGACAAACTTTCGCCCCGAAGAATCGGTGGCGATGTATCATCGAGCTTTACTTGATCTGATTGAGCGATTGATCGGTGAGAACGTTGCCGAACGGGAGAAAGTATTTCTCCTGGGCTTTTCACAATCATGCGCGCTGAACTATCGGTTTTCATTTACATACCCCGACCGACTCAGGGGAATAGTCGGAATCTGTGGCGGGCTTCCAGGTGATTGGGAGACCAGCGGGGTTTATCAGGCAACCGCTGCGGCTGTGTTTCATCTATCCGGTACGCAGGATGAGTTTTATCCGCCGGCCCGAGTGGCGGATTACGCTGAGCGCCTGAGGTTGCGGGCCAGTCGCGTTGACTTCAAGAGCTATGAAGCCGGTCATGAGATTGTTCCGGCAATGCGGGAAGATATACGCTCCTGGCTCCTCAAGACGTGAGTTAAGATTAGAGATGAGCTTCAGTTCTTTAATTTTCCATTTTTCATTTGTCATTTCTCATTTGCGGCTACCGTTCGTGTGATTTCGTGGATCGTATTTCACTGCCACCAAAAAACCAATCCACGAAATCACACTAAAGAGATCAAAATGGGAAATGACGAATGAGAAATGATTACGTCGGCATCCTGGCAAAGCTTGCCTGCGTGCTTCTGCTCGTATGTTGCGTCGCGGGCTGTCAACGCCGGCAGCAACCTGCGGTGCGAAGGCAAGCTGAGGCGTTGCCCCCTCATCCGATTCTCAAGCCTCTACCCGCGAATGCTTCAACGCAGTTGAAACAACTCATTGAGGGTGCTGTAGCACAAGCTGGCGTCACCACCGGATACGATCCTTCTTACGTCAAGCTTGATTATCCCGGTGGAGACGTTTCGCCGGAGACGGGTGTCTGCTCGGATGTGGTAATTCGGGCGTTCCGAAAGGCGAGCATTGACTTACAGAGGGAAGTTCACGAAGACATGCAGGCAAACCGCGCGGCTTATCCAACTAAATGGGGGGCCAGCGGGGCCGATTCGAATATAGACCATCGTCGCGTGCTGAACCTGATGACCTTCTTTGGACGCAAAGGAAAATCGCTGCCGATAAGCGACAACAAAGAGGATTATCTTCCCGGTGATGTGGTGGCCTGGGATCTGGGTGGCGGTGTCGATCATATCGGCATAGTTACAAATTATTGGTCGGAAACGGAGCACCGTTGTATGGTGGTCCATAACATCGGCGCAGGCACGCGAGTTGAAGATGTCTTGTTTGCCTGGCGCATCACGGGACATTACCGGTATTTCGAATAGTTCAATGAATAGTACAGGAACCATGTTCGCACTGATCCTGTCAGCCCTGCTCATCAACGCTGCTAATGCGCAAACAGCAAGAACCTCCAGGCAGGAAAAAACTATTGCGGCTATTCGAGCGGTGCTCGATGCTCAACGAGATGCCTGGAACCGCGGCGACATTGATGGATATATGCAAGGCTACGATCATTCCGATGCTACCGTTTTGTTTCCGGCGACAGCGTCACGCGCGGGTGGCAAACCGTTCTCGACCGGTACAAGCGAAACTACAACTCGCGTGAAAAAATGGGGACGCTTACCTTTTCCGATCTCGAAACCACACTCTTGAGCCGTGATACAGCGGTTGTAATCGGCCGCTGGCACCTCCAGCGCGCCAACGACGAGCCCCATGGTCGATTCACGCTGATTTTTCGCCGCAGCAAACATGGCTGGAAGATAATTCACGATCACACTTCGTCAGCTTAAGATCCACTAAATCACACGAAATAAATCAAACATGGCGACGGAAGACACGCTGGACGCTGATACAAACCAAACGATTGTTTCCGCGCATGTTGCCGAACTCGAACGGGCCGTCGAGAAGCGAAGCGGCGTTCTCAAGAAAGAACTCGGTCTTTTCGACCTCGTGCTGACTCAGGTGGTCTTCGTGGTGGGCACAATCTGGGTCGGCTGGGCAGCCAAGCTGGGCAGCGACCAGAACGTCTTTTGGCTGCTGGCCATCCTGACTTTCTACCTGCCCCTTGCCGCCGCGGTGATTTTCCTCAACAAGCTGATGCCTCTTGAAGGGGGTCTTTATCAATGGGCCAAACTTGCCTTCAACGACTTTGTCGCTTTTATGGTGGCCTGGAATCTGTGGATCTTCGGCATCCTGATTCTTTCGGGCATTGGCCTGGTTGTCAGTACGAATATCTCGTACGCAATCGGCCCCCAGGCTGCCTGGATGAAGAGCAGCAAGTGGTTTATCACGGTCGTGAGCTGCGGACTAATCTTTGGCATGATGACGGCTGCAACTCGGGGACTCGGGTTGGGGAAATGGGTGCACAACGCCGGCGGAATAATGCTGATGCTGACTTTTACCGCGCTGATTCTGCTTCCTTTTCTCAGCTTGGCGCGCGGCACGATAACTGAATACAACCCGCTCGCCGTCAGTTTTCCCGCCCTGACGGTTTTTAACCTAAATGTTTTCAGCAAACTGGCTCTGGGCGCGCTCACGGGCTTTGAATACATCGCGATCCTGGCCGGCGAGACACGGGCGCCGGCGCGCAATTTTGGTCGTTCAGTGATCATTGCCGCGCCGCTTATTGCCTTGATGTTCATACTTGGAACTGGTTCAGTACTCGCGTTCGTGACACCCGATAAGGTTGATCTGATCGGTCCAATTCCCCAGGTGCTGAGCATTGGCTTCGGATCTTTTGGTTGGGTGGGAAAGGTGGTTTCGTTTGCAATACTCGGCGTGGTGGTGCGTCAGGTCGCCCTGATGAGTATCTATTTCGCTGGTAATACCCGGTTGCCGATGGTCGCCGGTTGGGATCGCCTGTTGCCGGTCTGGTTTACTCGTTTGCATTCAAGGTATAGAACTCCTGTAAACTCGATTCTCTTTGTCGGAGCGGTTACGCTCGCCCTGGGACTTGCGAGTTTGATTGGAGTTAACGAGCAGGAGGCTTTTCAACTACTGGACAATGCGGGTGGTGTCTTTTACGCCAGCACGTACATGGTCTTGTTCGCGATTCCGGTGGTGGGAATGAAAGCCTTTGGCGTCCGCGCACCCTTGTGGCTCAAACTCGCGTGTATCTCAGGTTTCCTGGTTTCGCTTGTGTACATCGGATTTACCGTCGTTCCTATCATTACCGTGGAAAGCCGGTTTGCTTTCGCGCTGAAAATTATCAGCGTGGTAGTCATAGCCAATCTAGTCGGCGCGCTTATCTATTCATCAGTTAGACCTCAGACGAGGTTGTAATTAGCTGAATAACGTGGCAAACGCAACCGCAGTTATCAATTGTGCGCAACTCGTTACCCTCTCCGGTCCGGCACGCTCGCGGGCCGGCGCCGAACTGCGCGAGCTCGGTATCATTTCCGATGGAGCAATGCTCGTTCGGGATGGCGCGATTGAAAGTGTTGGCTCGCGGCGGGAGATTGAATCGCGGATAGATCAATCAGTAGATGTTGTGGATGCGGGCGGCAGAATTGCGCTGCCTGGCTTTGTCGATGCCCACACGCATCCGGTTTTTGCCGGAACCCGGGCGAACGAGTTTGAAGAACGAGCGAGCGGCGCAACTTATCAGGAGATTGCAGCCCGCGGCGGAGGAATCCAATCGACCGTAAGAGCAACGCGTGCTGCCTCGGCAGACCAACTGGTCCATGCCGGCAAACGATACGCAGAGTGGTTCCTGAGATGCGGCACGACTACCGTTGAAGCGAAGTCGGGATACGGCCTTACACTCGAGGACGAAATCAAAATGCTGCGCGCAATCCGCAGCTTGAACGACGAGACACCACTCAATTACGTTCCGACATTCCTGGGAGCCCATGACATACCTTCCGAATATCGCGCCCGGCGCGAGCAGTATCTTTCTTTGTTAATCGACGAGATGATTCCGCGCGTGGCCCGCGAGAAGCTCGCTGAATATTGTGACGTCTTTTGCGAAGAAAGGGTTTTTACCACTGATGAGTCGTGGAAGATTCTTTCCGCCGCCCGTTGCCACGGTCTGGGCCTGCGCCTGCACGCTGATCAGTTATCACTTTCGGGAGGCGCCATACTTGCAGCTGAGTTAGGCTCGGCTACTGCGGATCATCTTGAACACACCGATGCCGCAGGGATCGCAGCGCTGAAGTCAGCAAGCGTGCAACCAATCTTGTTACCCGGGTCGGTTTATGCGCTTGGCTCGACGCGTTATCCCGCGGCTCGCGAGATGATCGAGGCTGGGCTGGCAGTTGTGCTGGCGACGGATTTTAATCCCGGCTCATCGCCCACTCCTTCCATGCTGATGGTTCTTTCACTTGCTTCAACGCAGATGAAAATGACTCCAGCCGAATCAATCAGTGCAGCGACAATCAATGCCGCCTACAGTTTGAATCGAGGCCACATCATAGGCTCGCTCGAGGCAGGCAAAAGAGCTGACTTTGTCATTTACGACTGTGAGGATTACCGCGAGATCGCTTATTTCTTCGGGATTGAGCACCCGTGGCGCGTTTATTCCGGCGGCCAGGTGGTGTTTGAAAGAAGGGCCATCACCCAACCGTCAGTGGCACAAGATTGAGTGGCATTCGACGTTGACGTACATAAGACATTTTCCATTCGTCATTTTCCATTTTTCATTTTTCATTGAGACTGCCTCTTGATTGACCGGAAATGAAAAATGATAAATGGAAAATTGGAAAATGACGAATGGGAAATGATGGAAAACGGCTTTTTTTGCCTTCATAACCAGGCAAGGGGCCGGCACGCCCGAAAAACCGATTGACGATGCTGCCCGGGTATTTTATTATCATCACAACACTGGAAAGGAGGTGATTCAAAAATATATGAGTTCTTATCACAGTGAGGTGGCTGCGGCCTGACCTCTGAACTTAATCGTTAATTGTTTGGATTAAGGTTCAGTCGTCTTTCTGCTTAGTGCCCCTCCTTTCTGGAAGGCACACAGTCAGCCTCAGGCCAATCCCAACAGTTCACCGACAAAGCCGTCCACGAGTGAGATTTCGTGGACGGCTTTTCAACGCGTAACGCTTTGCAGCTTCGCAATCGCTCTTCCACCGTGTTCACGGATCGCTCCAGTTTTTATGGGTCCACAAGATCACCACAAAAGGACGCCAAGAAATCGCAATCCAAGACTGCTGTGTTCAACGCTTGACCCGGGGCTGGTGCGGTGAGAAATTTAGACCCTCCCGAACGAGTGCCCATCGTAACACTTGTCTTGGTTTGTGCATCGAAACATCGAGCCTGGAGGGAGAAAGCCTATAATTCGGAGTTAAGTCTAGTTGTCAGCCCCCGAAACCCCTGTTTTCTTCGATCCTGCCGGCAGGCGCTGGCGTCGAGTGCGCCGCACCTGGCTGGCGCTCGCCGTTATCGTCACCGGTTTGGTAGCGATTTTTATTGCCAGCGTCCTGGCCAACCCCGTGCTTCCCAGCTTTAAGCTGCGGCCGGTCGCCATCCTGCCACACAGTTCGGACATCAAACCCAGGCCGCCAAACGTTCCCGCCAACCCCAGTGAACAGAAAGCCAAAAAGGCGCAGGCTGAGTTGCAACATGCGTTAGCGACAACCAAGCGGATCGTCCCAGGAAAACATGCGTCCCAGATTCCAATTGTGCCGGCGCCGCCCACGATTCCTGCACCCGTGGTACCGGCGTCCCGTCCATTATCAGTGGGGTTCTATATCAATTGGGATGAATCTAGTTACGAGTCATTGAAGAGAAACCTGGACCATCTCGACTGGGTTATTGGCGAGTGGTCGCACTTGCAGGATGGAGACGCCGGCGGCAGTCCTCTGGCTACCGAGATGGACGCGGATCCTACTCGCATGGCCCTGAACTTCATCCGCGATACGCGTCCGCAAGTAAGAATTCTGCCGTTGGTGAATAATCTGACCAATGAGAAATTCGATGGTCAGTTGTTGTCGCGAACGGTGGCCGACGAGCCGCATCGACAGAGCTTGATCAAAGCTTTGACGTCGTTCGTCCAGGACAATAAATTTGCGGGTGTCTGTATTGACTTTGAGGAACCACCAAAGGACTCACAGGCTAATCTGCTGGTTTTCATGCAGGAATTGCACGCAGTTTTCGCAGCTAAAGGTTGGCTGGTTGTACAAGCGGTGCCCTTTGATAATCCCGAATGGAGATTAAAGAGTTATGCAGCTGCGACGGACTACCTGATGTTGATGGCTTACGATGAACACTGGGCCACAGGCGCGCAGCTGGGTCCGCTGGCATCGCAAGGTTGGTACGAAAAGAACCTCGTTGCCCGGATGGCTGAGCTGGATCCCGGCAAGACTATCCTTGTTCTGGGCAACTATGGTTATGACTGGACAAACGGAAAACAGGAAGCCGAGGAAATTACTTTTCAAGAAGCTCTAATTCACGCAAACGAATCGCAGACCAGTCCTTATTTTGATCCGACCGCGCGCAACCCCTACTACGAATACGACGAAGACGACGATTCGCATCATACCGTCTGGTTTCTTGACTCGGTAACCGCTTACAACCAGATGCGTGCCGCCAGCGGCTACAAACCGGCCGGCTATGCAATCTGGCGACTGGGCTCTGAAGACCCATCGATTTGGTCCATACTCGGCACAAAAGGGCCGGCCGTCACTGATGCCCTGCGCGAGATCAATTACGGTTACCAGGTAGACTTTGAAGGCAATGGTGAACTGTTGAAGGTCATTTCGCGCCCACAGAAGGGCGCACGTAACATCGAAGTCGATTCCGCCACCGGCTTCATCAAGACGGAGAACTTTACCGCCATTCCCTCTTCCTATGTTATCGAACGCACCGGTGATCATCCGGGCCTGCTCGCGCTGACTTTCGATGATGGGCCTGACCCGAGATGGACGCCGGCTATTCTGGATATTCTGAAGCGCGAAGGCGTGCCGGCAACGTTTTTCATCATCGGCAAGAACGGTCAGGCGTACCCCGACCTGGTCCGCCGCATGGCCAACGAAGGACATGAGATTGGCAATCACACTTTTACGCATCCCAATCTTGGTGAAATTCCTGCTTCGCTCACCGAACTGGAGTTGAATGCGACTCAGCGACTGATTGAGTCTCTGATAGGCCGTTCGACAGTGCTGTTTCGTCCGCCTTACTTTGGTGACGCCGAAGCTGACAAACCTTCGGAAGTCGAGCCCGCGATTCAAGCTAAGGATCTCGGTTATCTGATGATTGGCGTGCGCATCGATCCGGATGACTGGCGATTGCCTGTTAGTGCGGATCAAATTGTACAGAGAACCATAGATCGCGCGATGGACTCAAATCCCGACACGCGCGGCCAGGTTGTTTTGCTTCACGACTCAGGCGGCGATCGGTCGGCCACCATTCAGGCGCTGCCGCGCTTGATCCATGAGCTGAGGGATCGGGGCTTTACCTTTGTTCCCGTTTCTGCCCTGGCTGACCTTTCACGAGATCAAGTAATGCCGGTGATTCCCGCGAGCGAGCGAGTCTTTACCAGGGCAGACGCAGTCGCCTTCTTCTTCCTCTCGACCGGCGGCTGGGCCCTCCAATGGATTTACCTGATAGGGATCTTACTCGGCCTCTCGAGGCTGTTGGTCGTCGGTTCATTGGCTTTCGCACAGTTTGTCCGCTCTAAACGCAGACAGCGCCTTCACGCGGGGGCAACATACGCGCCGTTTGTTTCGGTTATCGTGCCGGCCTATAACGAAGAGATGGTGATCGAAGCGACCATTCGCAGTTTGCTGGCTTCGAACTACGATAGCTATGAGATCATCGTTGTCGATGATGGTTCGCAGGACAACACTAGCAAAGTGGTCACCGAGAAGTTCGCGGACGATGAACGCGTGCGGCTCATTACCGTGGCAAACAGTGGTAAAGCCGAAGCGCTGAATACCGGATTGCTGCTTGCCAAGGGCGAGGTCATCATAGCGCTCGATGCGGACACGTTGTTCGTGCCGCAAACCATCGGCGCTCTGGCCCATAGATTCTACGATCACGCGATGGGTGCCATTGCCGGAAACGCGAAAGTCGGAAACCGTATCAACCTCGTCACCCGTTGGCAGGCGCTCGAATACATAACTTCACAGAACATGGATCGGCGGGCCTTTGCCAGTCTCAATTGCATCACTGTTGTGCCGGGAGCGGTCGGCGCCTGGCGTCGGGATTTGCTTGAACAAGCGGGCGGCTTTTCATCGGATACCCTCGCTGAAGATCAGGATTTGACCCTGCGTATTCGACGCATGGGATATAAGATTGGCTACGAAGAGGCCGCGATTGCCTGGACTGAAGCGCCCGATCGCCTGCGTACGCTTGCTCGTCAACGGTTCCGCTGGGCCTATGGCACACTTCAGTGTATGTGGAAGCATTTGGATGCCTTGTTCCGTCCACGCTACGGCGCGCTCGGCTTCATTGCCTTGCCGAACGTTTGGATCTTCCAGATACTATTCCCGCTCATCTCGCCGGTAATGGACCTGATGCTCGTTTATACTTTGATCTCGGCGGGGCTGGATAGGTGGCAGCAACCAACCGGCTATTCTTCCACAAATCTCCAGCAAGTGCTTTTCTACTACGCATTGTTTTTGGCTATTGACTGGATCTCAGCTTGCTTCGCCTTCGCGCTCGAGAAGAAAGAACGATGGCGCTTGCTCTGGTGGCTTTTCCTGCAGCGGTTCTGTTACAGACAGGTAATGTACTACGTGATGATCAAATCTGTGGCAATGGCGCTGCGAGGTCCAGTCGTTGGCTGGGGCAAACTCGAGAGAAAAGCAACTGCGGAAGCCCGTCCCTAAGTTACAATTCATCAATGTCCATCAGGCGGAGGTTCTTGGTTGTTTGCTCGCTGCTGTTGCTGGTGGCCTTTGCCTTTCGTCTGGCGGTAGCTCGCTACCTGCCAAACGATGACCCGGATGATGGCCGGATCTATGCGCAAATGGCGCGCAACTTACTCGAGCAGCACGTCTACTCGCACGCCACTGAAGCGCCCTATGCCCCCTCGCTAATTCGCCTGCCCGGTTACCCGCTCTTCATCGCAGCTGTTTATGCCGTATTCGGGCACACAAACAATACAGCGGTTCGCATCATCCAGGCCGTGCTGGATACTGCCACCTGCGTGCTGATTGCCCTGATCGCGTTTCAATGGGAACCGGAAAGCAGGCGCAAACGTGCGGCAGCTATCGCAGCCCTGGCATTTGTTGCAGTGTGCCCGTTTTCGACGATCTACACCGCCACAATTCTGACCGAAACACCCACGATCTTCCTGTCAGCAGCAATGTGCCTGACCGCCACACTTGCGTTCAAGGCGGGAACTTGGAAGCGTTCAGTAAGACTTTGGGCAGCAACGGGAATCATCGCCGGGATGGCTGTGCTGTTTCGGCCCGATAGCGGATTGTTCGCGGCAGCGATTGGCCTCACGCTTGTTGGTGATGCACTGCTGCGGCCGCAGGTTGAGCCAGTCACGGACAAAAGCGCTGGTGTGCGGCCCCGAATGGTTAAAGCTCTGAAGCTCGGCGCTATTTTTTCGGCGGCCTTTTGTCTTGTGTTGACTCCCTGGACAATACGAAACAGGCGCCTGTTCCATGTTTTTCAACCTCTTGCGCCGGCGCACGCAGAGATGCCTGGTGAATTTGTGCCGCGCGGCTATCTTGCCTGGCTGCGCAGCTGGATCGAAGACCAACGTTACATTGGACCAGTGCTCTGGAAACTCGAAGAAGCGCCCATCGACATTGACGACTTCCCTGATACAGCCTTCGATTCAAATCAGGAAAGACAAGAGGTTGCTGCCTTGCTCGAGAAGTACAACAATCCGCCAGACCAGGAGTCTCCACCCGAGACCCTCCCTTCCCCGACGCCGATGCCCTCACCTGAGGAGAAAGCAAATAGCAAGTCAAAGGACTCTCATCAGGCTAATCCGGCGGATGAAGAGTCAGAACAGAGCGACGAGGAAGAGGAAGGAGCCGATGCGGAACAGGACCAGGCTGAAGAGCCCCAGGGTGTCGAGATGACGCCGGAGATAGATGCGGCGTTTACGCGCATCGCTCGTGAACGTATTTCGCGTTCTCCGCTTCGCTATTATTTACAACTGCCTTTCAGGCGGGCAATCTCTCTATGGTTTGATACCCATTCGCAGTACTACCCGTTTGAAGGTGAATTGACGCCTTTCGAAGATCTCGATTACGAAATTCACCAGCAGTTCTGGTTGCCCTTGTTCGCGGGACTTACCTGGATCTACACACTATTGGGCGCGGCGGGCGCGTGGTTACTCTGGCGGTCGCGGGACTTTGTAACCATGCGCTGGGTTGTGCTTGTGGGTCTGATGATCTTTTTGCGGCTCGGCTTTTTCGCGACGCTTGAGAATCCCGAACCGCGTTATGTTGTTGAGGTATTTCCTTTTCTCTCTGTGCTTGCAGGAATTGCGGTGGTCCAACTTGCCGATTTCATACGCAAGCGTTACCGCACCCGTCCCCGAGTTCAATAGATCTTTAAGATCGGAGTGTTTGCACGGCCTTGCGTGTCAACAACTGCGTGAGGCCACCGGGAACAATTGCGCGCAGCATCGCATGGGCGACTTTCGTAGGCACCATGACACCATGCTGGACCAGGGCATACTCGCTTTCCCACCAACTGGGCGCAAACTTAGCTTTGAATCTTCTGAGGCCTTCGAAATTGTAAAAAGGCGTAAGTCGCCTTGAGGCGGAATCGAGCGCTCTCTCGATGACCGGATGATCGTGCGTCGAAACGTTGTCCGTGCCTTCTTTTGCGAGTGGCGCGGTGCCCAGCGTTGCGATTTCCGCACCCTCCAGTTTGAGCAGCTGAAGTGCCTCGTAAATCAGAAGCTCAGCCGTGCCGTGCGGAGCATCGTACTCGCGCAGGACGTCCTCCAAATACCAACCGTCGCGAGCGGGAATTGGACTCGCAGCCAAAAGACCAACCAATCGCCTTTTGTTGTCCCGCGCGGCAAATAGTTTCTTCAAGTCGGCGCGGAGAAACGGATCCAGTGCCAGCAGCCAGCCGAAGGTCGTTGCCGACCTTCGTGTACTCAGCCAGCGGAGGCATAGCTCTGCAGTCTCCTGTTTCAATTCATCGTTTAGCGAACCAAGCAATTCGACTGTGACTCCCGCACGACCAGCCTGATTGATACCCGCGCGGATCTTTTTAGCGCTGTTGCCGCGCGGATGCCACTCACGAAGATCGAAGTAAGGCGCGGCGCCCACTTTCACCGCACTCAATCCCAACGAGACGGCCTCTCGGGAAAAGCGCTCCGTCGCCGGCACGAACGCGACGATGCGCCGCGCATCCAAAGCCGCTTTCATAAGGGCTTTGACCAGGGGCTTGACGTCGTCGGGCCTTGCCAACGGATCACCGGCCGCGAGCCAAACACGGCCAAATTCCCCATAGATGATCGCTCCATCTATTCCCGGAACTGTCCATGCCGCTGCCCCAGGCGCAATACTGACAAGCGAGTGCGCGTTATAACCGTACCGCGATTGGAGTCGTAACAATTCGTCCGTGGGATCCGGGAGGCAGGATCTTCTGAATCGGGTGCGCGCCATTATCACTTTATGTCTCGCATAGCGCGCGCCATAGCTGGCCCCACCGGCAGCAAGCCACCACAAGTCATGGACAGGGATATGTGGATACATTCGGGACCTCGAGAGGAAAGCCCTGGGAGCGCCTGGGCTTGTCGAGGCATATTTTAGATCACTAGCGAAAAGACAGCCACACATCAGAAGAATGGCTCGATCCTGTAACGCAAGCTGTTAGCTTGCGTTCGGGTTGAATCCAGCCAAGCTCGGACGCAAGCTAACAGCTTGCGTTACGCGGCAGGTTACGGAGTTGGTGAGGGCTTTGGCGTCGGCGTTTGCTCGGAGGGGAGTACCCTTTCAGCCGCGGGCGCTTCCGGCGAAGTATGCAGGTGAATGACTTTCCAATCCTTTCCCACTCGCTTGAAGATGAGGGTCATTCGGCCCGAGGCTGACTCAGGCGTGCCCTTGTACTCTTGAGATTGGTTCCAGAGACAAGTGACAACGGCTGCGTCGCGCCCCAGCATCGTCACGGACAGATCACGTACGTCCAGCTTTACGTTCTTGACATCCGGATATGAGCTTTCCCGGTTCTTCTTTAATTGTTCCCAGCCTTTGGTTACCGTGCCGTTATTGTTAAAGAGCGCCAGTCGCGGGGAATTCCAGTAGACGCTGGTGACCGCGTTCACATCGGCATGACGAATTCCTTCGAGCAGTTTATTGAAAGCCGCCACCACTCCAGCCGACGGTGACGTAGAAGCAGGAGGTGGCGTCGCGGTCACAGCCGGTTTTGGCTTCGTGGTGCGGGCCGCCGGTGCTGTCGCCGAAGGCTTGGCAGTATCGGTTGGTTGCTGTGATGGACGAGGTGCTGCTTGGTTTGCATTGACCCTTCGCGGCGGAGTTGTAGTCGATGAGTTACTGTTTTGGGCCAGTATAGATGAAGCAACCATCAGGAAACCGCAAACGAGGGGAACCAGTCTCTTACACATGATTATTCCTCACCTTCAAGGGGATTCAAGCTTTCGAGGTTTGCCTTCCGGAAGGGCTCTCCTCACAGAACCACTATGTTACCCGTTTGCAGCTGGCTTGGACCGACTAATGGTGCCGCAACCAAAAAATAATATCCGCGGCGCCCGAGCTTTTTGTCCCACCTGAAAAAAGCCGATCCACGAAATTACACGAAACGCGCCGCCACAAGACCCCCATGTTCTGAAATTTCGGCTATTTTTGGTGTGATTTTGTGGATCTGTCAGAGCGAAGCATTATCTAGCGACCTCAAATGTCACCCAGCTTGTTGGCAAGATCAAACCACGGCACCCCACTACGCAAACGGTCTGTGGAGCGCTTCCTACCGAGGATCTCAAAAACCTCGAACATTGAAGGCCCAACTGCTTGTCCCGTCAACATCGTCCGCGAGCCGTTTATCAAAAGGCCTGCCTTCACGCCTGACTCATCCGCAAACTTTCGCAGTGCAGCTTCAGCATTCTCAGCCGTGAACGGGTCAGCCGTTTCAAGCGCGTCTGCAAGACCTGATAACAATTCGCGCAACCGAGGATCCTTTTTGAGGTTCTTATCGACCGCAGCCTCGTCAAAGTCAAAATCATCCGAAAAATAGGCGCGGCCCTGCTCAGAAAAATCTTTCAGAGTAAAGAAACGCTGCCGAATCAGATTCAACGCTTTCGTAAACCATTCGCGCTCGTCGTCGTCATACTCTTCGCGCCACAGTTTGTTCGCTCGCAACTCAGACTTGACCATCGGCAGTAGTTCGTCGATGGGCATTGTGCGGATGTACTCTGCATTCATCCACAAGGCTTTGTCGTCAGTCCAGTGCCGCGGATCATGTTCCTGGAAATTAAAGATAGCGTTGGCGCGACCTATGCCTTCGAGCGAGAATTCCCTGATCAACTCGTCTTTGCTCAGCAGCTCCTTGCCTTCCGGAGGCGACCATCCGAGCAGAGCCAGAAAGTTGCGGAAGGCTGCGGGCACAAAACCGCGATCGCGGTAGGTTGTCAATGACACTACTTCGCCGTGTTTGCGCTTCGAAAGCTTTCCTTTGTTGGGCGCGAGAATCAGCGGCAAATGCGCAAACTGCGGTATTCGAGCACCGAGGGCCTGACACAGCAAGACCTGCTTGTGCGTATTTGTCAGGTGATCCTGACCGCGAATGACATGGGTAATACCCATCTCAATGTCGTCGATAACTACGGAAAGATTGTAAAGCGGATGACCATCCGACCTGAGCAGGACGAGATCTTCTATTTCCGAATAAGCACGTTCCTGAGGTCCATAGACGATATCCGCAAACTCAGTTTTGCCCTCCACTGCAACCTTCAGGCGAACTGCATAAGGTTCTCCCGCGGCGGCACGTGCGTCGGATTCTTCTTTTGCCAGATCCCGAAATGAATTCTGCCGGTGGTCCACTCCTTCAGCCGCCTGCGTGCGCGCACGTTCGGCGATGCCTTGTTTTACGGTAGTATCGTCACGCTGTTCTTTCGGGGTGAAATCGCGATAAGCCTTTCCCTCCTCGATCAGACGATAAGCAGCGGCCCGATGCTTCGGTGCATTGTCGGATTGAAATACGACCTCTTCGTCGTAGTCCAGACCAAGCCACTCCAAACCCTCGAGAATGGAGCGCGTAGATTCTTCGGTCGATCGCTGGAGGTCGGTGTCTTCGATGCGCAGTAGGAATTTGCCACCGACTTTGCGTGCAAAGAGCCAGTTGAATAGCGCTGAGCGCGCGGCGCCGATGTGCAGGTAGCCGGTCGGAGATGGAGCAAAACGAACGCGAGCGGTCATAAGAAAAAGAGTCAGCAGCGGTAATCAGGATTCAGCAGGAAAATCTTTGCTACTGACTACTGGCTACTGACCACTGACTTGCTAAGCTTGGCGGAGATGAGAGGATTCGAACCTCTGAAGGGCTTTTGACCCTTAACGGTTTAGCAAACCGCCGCCTTCAGCCACTCGGCCACATCTCCGAACCGAAATTCAGGCGAAACTCATTCTAGACTGCGGCCCCGGATTGTCAAGAACCGGCGCCGCTGCGGTAGTGGGGCAGTTTGATGTCCGATAAGCTTTATAGCTTGTCGTAACGCGCGACAAACTAAAGTTTATCGGACACTTGCCAGCGGACAGACTCACGACATCCACCAAATTACACGAAGAACAGCCCACAGTCAGATGTCCCCGTGCCTTACATGTCTTACAATGACCCACCGTGTGGAAGAAGATTCTTGAAAACAGATTCGCAGGCTATCTGGTGGCCATATTCGGGATAGCCATTGCGACCACCGTCCTCAAATTTCTCGGCGAGGGAATCAATGCCATAACAGTGGCCCTGATTCTATTGCTGGTGGTGCTCTTCACTGCCAGCGTGTGGGGGTCAGGCCCCGCGGTGCTCGCTTCGTTGATGGCGGTGGTCTTTCTTAATTACTTTTTTCTCCCGCCCGTCGGTGCTTTGACAATCGAGGACCCGGAGAACTGGGTGGCCCTCTTCGTCTTCCTGGTTACCGCTGTCACTACCGGCGAACTTTCTGCGCGAGCGAAGCGGCGTGCCGCTGAGGCCGAAGCGGGACGTAATGAAATTGAACGCTTGTATGGCGAGCTCCAGAACACGTTCGAACAATCAAGTCAGGCGAAGGCGCTCAAACAGAGTGAGAAGTTGAAAACTGCTCTACTCGAAGCCGTCACACACGATCTGCGGACACCGCTTACCTCGATCAAAGCATCGGTAACCACCCTGTTGCAGGATTTGAAGCCGGCAAGCGACAACGAGAACAAAGAGGGTTTGCTGGATGTCGAAGGTCGCGAAGAGATGCTGGAAGTGATCGACGAAGAGACTGATCGGCTGGATCGTTTCATAGAAGGACTGATGGAGCTGGCGCGCATCGAGGCCGGCGATATGAAATTGCGCCGGCAGTGGGGGTCAGTTGAAGAAATTACCAGGACCGCTGTGAAACGCGCCGCGCTATTGACTCGCGACCATCAGGTCCATACCTGGATTGACGATGAGCTTCCGACAGTGCGCGTCGATGAGCGGGCCATCGCGGAAGTTGTTTACAACCTGCTCGATAACGCCGCCAAATACTCCCCTAACGGATCGGAGATTCGAGTTGAAGCAAAAGCCGGCGAAGAGGGTACTGTCAAACTGATCGTGGAAGACCAGGGGCCGGGCATACCGGCGGAATTGCGAGAACGCGTCTTCGAAAAATTCTACCGGGCAACACAGGACGGCAGCTCGGCCAGAAAACCGGCAGGGACGGGGATGGGTCTGGCGATCGTGCGCGGAATAGTCGAGGCTCATGGCGGACGGGTTTGGATCGAACCCGTGAATGAGCACCGGGGAACCAGGGTCGTGGTTATATTGCCTACGGGCGACGCCTAGAGTTCCCAGGATACTTTGGGCCGTTTGCATTTAACGACCTTTTGCTGAATGCCGGAAAAACAAAAAATCCTGGTCGTCGATGACGAGCCACAAATCGGTCGCGTTATGCGCACCAGTTTATCGACCCGCGGTTTCGACGTCCGCATAGCCTCTGATGGCGAGGCCGGGTTGGACCTCTTCAACGATTGGCATCCGGCCCTGGTGATTACGGACCTGTCCATGCCGAATATGGAAGGGTTGGAACTTTGCCGGCGAATACGACTTGTTTCAAACATTCCTTTGATTGTGTTGTCTGTGAAGAGTGAGGAGCGTGTGAAAGTGCAGGCATTGGACGCCGGCGCAGATGATTACATCACGAAACCGTTCGGTATGGACGAGTTGCTGGCGCGGATACGAGCCGCGCTCAGGCGCAGCACAGCGGCTCAACCGAAGAGCCCAGGCGTTTTTGAGGTCGGTGATTTTCGCATCGATGCAGCCGCCCACAAAGCCTCGGTCAAGGACCACGAGATTCATTTGACGCCGAAAGAGTTTGAGTTATTGCTGTACCTGGTCCAACACCCTGATACCGTGTTGACGCACCACAAACTCCTGGGGGCGGTCTGGGGTGGCGATTACACTGAGCAAACAGAATATCTCCGGGTATTCATTGGTCAATTACGAAAAAAGATTGAACCGAACCCGGCATCGCCAAGGTACATTCTTACCGAGCCCTGGATAGGGTACCGCTTCAACCCTGGTGAGTAACCCGAATAAGAACAACCAGCCACAGATAAACGGAGATAACGCGGATCAGAACAACTCAATAGCTAAGCCCGCGAATGACTCCGTTTACTACCAGGTTTTGATCTGTATTATCCGCGTTAATCTGTGGCTAGTCTCTCTTTTGTCTTGAGGAGCCTCCAATGCCTGCAACAGATCTGAAGCAATTGTTAGAGCGGATTCACATGCGACTCGACGAGAGTCTGGTAGGCATCGGCGCGCAGGTGTCCGACCTCGCTGCGGCGGATTTAGCGGACCTACTCAATCAGTTGACATGTGTGGAGGCAGCCACAGTTGTTTCCATGTTACCCGTGGCCCGGACCATTGAAATTTTCGATCAGCCGACAATGCGCCGTCGAGCCGCGATTCTCGAACAACTAGAACCGGATCGGGCTGCAGAAGTCCTTTCAGGCCTCTCCGCCGATGAACGCACCGACATCATTCAAAAGATGGGGTTGCACGAGCGGCATCGCATCCTGCCGAAGCTGAGCGCGGAGTTGCGGAAAGAGCTGGAGAACCTGTTGCAGTATCCGCCCCACACGGCGGGCGGGATCATGACGACTGAATTCGTCCAGCTCAATCCTTCAATGACGGTCGGCGAGGCGCTCAAGCAAATTCGCTCGGTGGCGCGCGAGAAGGAATCGATTTATGCCTGCTATGTTCTCGAACCGGCTTCGGGAAAACTAATGGGGGCAGTGTCGCTGCGTGACCTGGTGATGGCGGAATTCGAGACGCCGTTGACCGAAGTTATGCGGCGCAAGCCAGTCACCGTCAACGCTCTCGATGATCAGGAAGCTGTGGCCCAGAAGATCGGCAAATACAATCTTCTTGCAGTACCGGTCTTAGAGAAGGATGGCACTGTCGTGGGTTTCGTTACAGTTGACGATGTGATTGACGTGCTGATTGAGGAAGGTACGGAGGACATCCTCCGCATGGCCGCAGTGGAGCCGGGCGCGCTGGACAAGCCTTACTTTCACAATCCGATTCTGCGCGTGGTTCGCAAACGCATAGGTTGGCTTTTGCTTTTGTTTGTTGCTGAGACGTTCACTGGCACGGTACTACGTTATTACGAAAGCGAACTGGCTGCAGTCGTCGCCCTATCATTCTTCATTCCGTTGCTAATTGGCACGGGTGGTAACGCTGGCTCGCAGACTGTGACTACTATCATTCGCAGTATTGCGTTGGGCGAGATTCGGTTAAAGGATGCCTGGCGCGTTCTGGGCCGCGAATTAAGCACCGGTATCATCATTGGACTACTGATCGGTAGCGTAGCATTTGGTCGTGCCTTGCTTTGGGGAGCGCACACGCCTTTGGCGTTCACAGTCTCGCTCACCGTAGTAGCAATCTGTTGCTGGTCAACGACAGTGGGCTCTCTAATTCCCATTGCTGCCGAGCGCTTCGGCGTCGATCCCGCGGTGCTCTCCGCCCCTCTCATCACCACGCTGGTCGACGCGACAGGGCTGGTGATCTATTTCAGCATCGCGAAAGTGATCCTTCACCTTTAGAACCGCTAACATTTCGCGCGATTTCGTGGTTTATGCCTTTTGGCGGCACCCCATTGTGTTACCCGCTCTTAGGAGCTTTGTGCGCACCAAGCAATCGATCCACGAAATCACACAAACCAAATTCACGAACTTACACGAAATATTCTTTCTGTTATTTCGTGTGATTTTGTGGATCAGATTTTCAGTTGCGCCTCAGCCGCGCTCTGCCTTTCCGAAGGTCTTGAAGCAATTGGGTCAGACGCACTACTGAAAGATAAAGGCAAGGCCTGATAACGAAAACCACCAGCCCCTCGTTCCCCGCAATCTTTACGAAAATTTTATAAACCATTTACCCACTTCTTATGCAGGCAGGCGTAAACCTACTTGTATGAGAGTAATGAACGAACAGTATCAGCGAACGTGGCAAGCGAATGGTGGCGTGCTGTGTTTTCTGGGCGGAGTCCTGGCCGCCTCCAC